>Ga0315270_10000727_pt1 | contig 17638 bp, 19 predicted proteins | sample C1_bottom_MG_FD_204932 | JGI IMG/M metagenome (GOLD analysis project Ga0315270, IMG submission 204932) | Sediment microbial communities from Yellowstone Lake, YNP, Wyoming, USA - C1_bottom | ecosystem: Environmental > Aquatic > Freshwater > Lake > Sediment | place: USA: Wyoming | collected...
GCGCGATCGCATTGGGACACCCGCTCGGTGCCACCGGTGCGATCCGCACCGCGACGCTGCTGCACGGGATGCGCCGCCGCAAGTTGAAATACGGCATGGTGACGATGTGCATAGGTACCGGCATGGGCGCGGCGGGAATCTTCGAGGCGCTGTAAACTCCGGCAAAGAAGCCGCCGGGTTGGCGGGGGAGAATTCGTTCGCGCCTGCAATTGTGTTGCGGTTGTTCAATGGAGGTTGAAATGAAAAAACTATTCGCGATTTTGTTATTGTGTTTTTCCGCGCAGGCATATGCGCTGGAGATCGAAGGCGTGAAGCTGGCCGACACGGTGCAAGTGGAAAAGGCCACGCTGAAGTTGAATGGCGGCGGGCTGCGCAGCGTATTTTCATTTATCAAGATTTATGTCGCCGCCTTGTATCTGGAAAATAAAACCACGTCGGCGGATGCCGTGTTGGCGGACAAGGGTTACAAGCGCATCGAGCTGCATGTGCTGGGCGAATCCGGGAGTGAGCGTTTTGTGCATGGCTTCCGCAAGGGCATAGAGAAAAACCATGACAAGGAGCAACTCGCCAAGTTGATGGACCGCATGGCGGCGTTCGAGAAATTTTTCGATGGGGTGAAGTCGGTCACCAAGGGCGATGTGATGGCATTTGAATGGTTGCCCGGCGTGGCGACGCGCGTTACCTTTAACGGCAAGGAGCTGGGGCGCATCGAGGGCGAGGATTTTTACCGGGCGCTGCTGGCCATCTGGATTGGCGAGCATCCGGTGCTGGATGATTTGAAGCAGGGCATGCTGGGTGGCTGATGGCAGTTATCGGCCAATTTATATTTGGCGCAAGGGGGAAGGATGAAGAAGTTTTTGGTGGCTTTGTTGGTGTGTCTATCCACGCAGGCTTCGGCCATGATGGTGGGCGGGGAAAAGTTGGCGGATAAGGTTCGCGTAGGGAATAGCGATCTGGTGCTGAATGGTGCAGGCCTGCGCACCAAGTTTATCTTGAACATTTATGTCGGCGCATTGTATCTGGGTACCACAAAGACTACAGCCGAAGCGGTGCTGGCGGATACCGGAACCAAGCGCGTGGAGTTGCATATATTGCATCATCTGAGCGCGGGCGATTTTATGGAGGCCTTCAACAAGGCCATTAACGCCAATCTCACGACCGATGAATATGTCGCGGTATCCGCGCGGCTGCTCAACTTTTCCCGCGTATTCCGGCAGGTTGGTGAAGTGGAGAAAGGTTCGGTGATCATTCTCGATTACCTCCCCGACACGGGTTTGGTGTTGACCGTAAAAGGCAAGGAACTGACGCGCATTCAGGGGGAAGATTTTTATCGCGCCATGCTGAAAATCTGGTTGGGCAATAAGCCGGTGCAGGATTCATTGAAGAAGGGCATGCTGGGTGGCTGAGCGGGCGGGCAGCCTGAATGCAGATTGCCGTTTCGCCACGATAGATCGCCCGGCGCTGGACGATGCGCTGCGCCTGGAGGGCGGGGATTTTTTTCAGGCCGTGAATGCACGGCCGTACTTGTTTTCGGATGTGGCTTTGTTCATTTCTGCCGCCCAGCTGGAGCAGATGCGCGAAGTGGTGGCGGCGGTGGAGCGGGTGGTGGAGCTGGATGGATGGATGAACGTGTCCCCCCGCCTCAATCCTCCCCCGATGCAAATCCCCTCTCCTCAATCCTCTCCCGCACGCGGGAGAGGAGGTGAACGAGAAAAGCTTTCTTCGATCTCTGCGGGAGAGGAGGCAAACGAGAAAGGCAACATTCAATCTCTGGGGGTATTTTTCGGCTATGACTTCCACCTGAATGCCGATGGTACGCACCTGATCGAGATCAACACCAACGCCGGAGGCGCATTCCTGAACGCCATGCTGCTGCGAAGCCAGAGCCAGCTGGAACTGCCGGGCGAGGCAGTGGCGCAGGAAAATCTTTCGCAGGTATTTCTCGATATGTTCCGCAACGAATGGAAATTGGAGCGCGGCGATGCGCCGTTGCAAACGATAGTCATCGTGGACGAGCAACCGCTACAGCAATACCTCTACCCTGAATTCGTGCTGGCGCAGCGCCTGTTCGAGCGCGCCGGGATGGCGGTGCTGATTGCTGATCCGACTGAATTGGAAGCGCGCGGCGACGGCCTGTATTGCGGCGGGCGCAGGATAGACCTGATCTACAACCGGCTCACCGATTTTTCGCTGCAACAGCATCCGGTCTTGCTGTCGGCTTATCAAAATAGCCAGGTGGTGTTGACACCGCATCCGCATGCGTATGCGCGCTATGCGGACAAACGCAATCTGGCGCGGCTCGGCGATGCGGCAGGACTGCGCGCCATCAGTGCCGACGAGGATAGCATTGCGGTGCTGCAGCGCGGCATTCCGCAAACCGTCATCGTCGAGGGCGATGCGGAAAAATGGTGGAGCGAGCGCAAGCAATGGTTCTTCAAGCCCGCCACGGGCTATGCCGGCAAGGCGGCGTATCGCGGCAGCAAGATTACGCGCCATGTGTTCGAAGAAATCATGCAGGGCGATTATGTGGCGCAGAAATTTGCCGCGCCGGGCGAGCGCATGGTGTGCGTTGATGGCGGAGAGGCTGTGCCGCTCAAGTCGGATGTGCGCTGCTATGTATACGACGGCAAGGTGCAACTGGTTGCGGCGCGGCTGTACCAGGGGCAGACCACCAACTTCCGCACGCCGGGCGGCGGATTCGCGCCGGTGCGGCTGGTTTGAGATTAGCGGAACTTGAATGTCGAGCGGTGTCCGTCCACCCAGTAGCCCCATAGCACCAGCAGCCACTGCGCCTGCCCGACCCAGGCGATGGCCGTGACGTCGGGCGGCGGAGTACCGAACAGGTTGCCCGCATATATCGCCAGCAGGAAAACTACCAGTCCCCGCAGTCCCCATTTTCCGACGCTGTCGGTTGGACGGGTCGCCCTGGCATAAAGCCATATGCCCAGCGCGAACAGCGGCAATTCCACCGCCAGCGTGGCGGGCAGCGACGACCACAGGTTAAAACCCAGCATGGGCGAGTCGCCGGGATACAGCGGCAGGTCGGGCTGGTGCACGATGACATCGAGCAGCCAGTGGCTGACCACCAGCAAGCCGAGCACGATTGCTGCCTTGCTGTTTCGTTTCAGCAGGAAATGGACGGTTGCCAGCGCGATGGCCCAGCCGACGACGGCCAGCAGGCTGTGCGAAATCGGGTAATGCTCGAACACGAAAGGCGTGACAGCGGTGGCGCCGGGTTCGATGCGTACGCGCTCAATGCCCAGCAGCAACAGCGTGGGCCACAACAGATCGAGAAATTGCGCAGCCAGGAACAGCGTGCCTAGCGAAACCTGTTTTGCCGCAGCCTTGGCGCCGAACCCCACACCGAAATGACCGATGAACATTGGCTATCCTCAGTAAGATGTGCCGTCTTTGTGTGCAAACTGCCATTTACCGTCGGTGACAGCGGCTTGCAGGTCATCGTCCGGGTACTCGGCGGAATCTCCTGCGCTGCGGTCTCCAACTTCAAGATAAATGACTTCCTCATTTGTGCGATTGAGCACATGGTGCGCGTTACCCGTGCCAGCCTTGAATCCGGCGCACATGCCGGGAGCGAGTGGTGTTTCTCCGGCATCGGTAAGCAGCACGGGGTTGCCCTGCAATATGTAGATAAACTCGTCTTGCCTGGAGTGGGCGTGGCGTAAGGCCGAACCAGCGCCGGGCAAAAGTCGTGTCAGATTCACCCCGAAATTGGTGAGGCCGAACAAGTCGCCGAGGGGATGTTTGACCCGCCCTTGCATGCGCGAAGCGAAAGGCTCCGGGTAGATCGAGGGCTTGGTGCGCGGCGGCGCCTGTGCTGCCACAATGGCTGTGGGAGTGTCCTGATCAGCCATGGTGGTTGCTGATTAGTGCGGCCTGTTGTCTAGCACTTGATTTCGCTAACCACATCGTTCTTGAATACGATGTGACAGGCGCCGTCGTCATTGCCATTCGCCGTGGTGATTCCGATGTATTCCCACCATATGCTGTTCCCGGCATTGGTCACCGAGCTGGCCCGGCCCAGCTTTGCGTAGACTTCTCCCATGCTGAGTCCGGTCACGCTTTGCACCTGTTGTGTGGTGAGATGCGGCTTGGGGGCGCAGGCGGACAGCGCCAGCGCGGCGCAGGCGGTGAGGATCAGTCGGCGGGTCGTGTTCATGTTGTGCTCCGGGGTTAGATGATAGGGGTGGATTACGGTTGCGAGGCAGCATACTAAAACAACTGGCGGCCTTGCGGCAAACTATACGTGCGGCGCAGTTTCGTTGCAGCGCAGTTTGTCGGTTAGAATACGCGCATGACTTTTTACGCCATTATCGCGATCAGCCTGGGCGCGGCCTGCGGGGCGCTGCTGCGCTGGGGTTTCGGGTTGTGGTTCAATCCGCTGTTGCCGCAACTGCCGCTGGGCACGCTTGCCGCCAACATGCTGGGCGGTTACCTCATCGGCCTGGCCGTGGCGTTTTTTGAACTGCACCAGGGGCTGTCGCCGGAATGGCGCCTGCTCATTATCACCGGCTTTCTCGGCGGGCTGACGACGTTTTCTACCTTCTCGGCGGAAACCGTCACGCTGCTGATGCGCGAACAATATGCCTGGGGCATGGCGATCATCGCTACGCATCTCGGCGGCTCGCTGCTGCTGACCGTGCTCGGCATCCAGAGCATGAAGTGGCTGCATCAATAAGGAGGCACCATGCAAAGCGTCTATCTCAAATTTTATGTCAGCGAAAAACAGCGCCACAACGGCACACTGCTGCACGAATGGCTGCTGGATCAGGCGAAACAGCTCGGCGTGCCCGGCGGCTCGGCGTACCGCGCCATCGCCGGTTACGGCAGGCACGGCCACCTGCACGAGGAAACTTTTTTCGAGCTGGCGGGCGAGATGCCGATCCAGATCGAGTTCGTGCTGGATGCGCCACATGCCGATAAACTGCTCGATGCGCTACGTACGCACAAGCTCAACCTGTTCTATGTGCGTTACGCGGTGGAATCTGGCACGGTGTAACCTCGCAGGCTGACGGCCTGCGTACTATAGATTCTCCATGCCGCATACTCCAACACCCGCATCGCAAATCCTCCGCGACATATTCGGCTACGCCACTTTTCGCGGCGCACAGCAGGAAATCATCGGGCATGTTGCCAGCGGCGGTGATGCGCTGGTGTTGATGCCCACCGGCGGCGGGAAATCCTTGTGTTACCAGATACCGGCTTTGATGCGCGGGGGTGTCGGCATTGTAGTGTCGCCGTTGATCGCGCTGATGCAGGATCAGGTGGACGCGCTCAAGCAGCTCGGTGTGCAGGCTGCTTTCCTGAACTCCAGCCTGGATGCCGACGCGGCGCGCGAAATATCGCAGCGCCTGCTGCGCGGTGAATTGAAGCTGCTGTATGTCGCGCCCGAGCGCTTGATGATGGAGAGCTTTCTCAATCTGCTGGAGCGGCTGAACACTACTCCCTCTCCCCTTGCGGGAGAGGGCTGGGGAGAGGGGGAGCGCCATGGTATCGCCCTGTTCGCCATAGATGAAGCCCACTGTGTCTCACAATGGGGTCACGACTTCCGCCCGGAGTATCGCGCGCTCACCGTGTTGCACGAGCGCTTCCCCAATGTGCCGCGCATCGCGCTCACCGCCACCGCCGATGCGCCCACGCGGCGCGAGATCGTCGAACGCTTATCGTTGGAACAGGCGCAGCAATTCGTTTCCAGCTTCGACCGCCCCAACATCCGCTACCGCGTCACGCAGAAGAACAATGCGCGCCAGCAGTTGCAGGCCTTCCTCGAAACCGAGCATGCCAACGATGCGGGCATCGTGTATTGTCTGTCGCGCAAAAAAGTGGATGAGACCGCAGCCTGGCTGAAAGAGCAGGGCTGGGATGCGCTGCCTTATCACGCCGGGCTGGATGCATCCATGCGCAACCAGAACCAGCGTCGCTTCCTGCGCGAGGAGGGGGTGATCATGGTGGCCACCGTCGCCTTCGGCATGGGTATAGACAAGCCCAACGTGCGCTTTGTCGCGCACCTCGACTTGCCCAAGAGCATGGAAGGCTACTATCAGGAAACCGGACGCGCCGGGCGCGATGGCCTGCCCGCGAATGCGTGGATGGCTTACGGGCTGGGCGATGTGGTGTCCATGCGGCAGATGCTGCTGTCCGGCGATGCGCCGGAGGAGCGCAAGCGCGTGGAGTTGCAAAAGCTGGATGCGCTGCTGGGCTTTTGCGAATCCACCGCGTGCCGCCATCAAATTTTGTTGCGTTACTTCGGCGAAGAACATCCCGGCGCTTGCGCGCAATGCGATAACTGTCTGTCACCCGTGGATACCTGGGACGCCACGCAGGCCGCGCAGATGGCGCTGTCCTGCGTGTATCGCACCGGGCAGCGCTTCGGCGTCATGCACCTGATAGATGTGCTGCTCGGCAAGGCCACGCCCAAGGTTACGCAGTTCCACCACCAGCAACTCAGCACGTTCGGTATCGGCAAAGAGTTGGCGCAGCAGCAATGGAGCAGCGTTTATCGGCAGCTGGTGGCCGCCGGGTACATCAACGTGGACATGGAAGCCTACGGCGGATTAAAACTCAGCGAGGGCGCGCGCCCGGTGCTGCGCGGCGAACAGGAGGTGTGGCTGCGGCGCGATGCCGATCCGGTTCAGCGCAAGGCACAGCGCACCGAACGCAACGCCAGGAAGCGCGAGCCATTTGCCGGTGCCAGCGATGACCCTTTGTGGCTCGCGCTCAAGGCCAAACGCACCGAACTCGCCCGCGAACAAGGCGTGCCGCCGTATGTGATTTTCCACGACAGCACCCTGTTGGAAATCATGAATCGCAAGCCGCAGACACTGGACGAAATGGCGCAGATCAGCGGCGTGGGGCAGGCCAAGCTGGAGAAATATGGCGATGAGTTTTTGCGGGTGGTCGCAGAGGCGGACCAAGCTTGAGTCCCTCTCCCTCGAAGGGAGAGGGGTTGGGGAGAGGGTGAGTTTTCGTAGCAACATCCATTCGAGATTGAAGCCGCCCGCCAATTAAGGCAAGATGCGCCCTCAAAATTCGTGTTGATGGCGCAAGCTGGTTATGGACCCTACCAACAGATGGCCGATTATTTTGGAGTACACCTCACGACGGCTGGCAGAATTGTCAGGGGAGGGAGGTGATGTGTGTGGATGCGGCGTGTTACTTTGCTAGACCTGACCCAGAGGTGCTCCGATTATACCTGCTACCCGTCATTCTGGAGAGTCGAACGTAGCCCGTATGTAGCGCGGCATAATCCGGGGGCACCTGTCAGGGTGCGGTAGTTTTTGCAATACTTTGGTGTCGTGAAAATCATCCCGGATTCTGCTACGCGGCATCCGGGCTACGTAGTTACAATATGCCCAGCTTGAATTTTAGATTTAAGGTGATGAATACAAATATTTGTTGGATGTGCGGATATGATGCAAATAGTTCTGAGCATCGTCTAAAGAAATCAGATATCGTCCGATTTTATGGACGCGGCCCATATAAAGGTGATCGCGCCCCAATACACTTTCGAGGAGATCAAAGAACAAAGATTCAAGGTACGGACTCAAGAACCATAAAATATAAAAAAATAATTTGCCAAACGTGTAATACGACCACATCTCAACCATTTGATCTGGCGTATGAGCATCTCATCTCGTGGCTGTGCAAAAATGAAACTCGTGTTCTTCACCGGAGATTCATTAACTTTGCAGATGTATTCTCCGCCGACTTTGAAGCTGAACAGCGAAACCTATACAAGTATTTCGCCAAAAGTTTTGGCTGTCGTCTTGCAGAAGCCGGTCAAGCCGTACCTGCGGACATTGTCGAACTATTGAACAAGGATCAGTTCCAGACCGCGCTACGAATAACATTCTCTGTTAACCGAAGATATATTGAAATGGCCTCCCTATCATCGCAACGGATATATTGGGAAAGGTGGCCTTACTGCCATGATTAGCCAAAGCGACCCACAACAAATTACTGGCTATCTTTGTAATGAACATGTGTCGTGGTTTACAGTCCATTATTGGTATCGTGAATTTCCTGATGGAGATTTTGGTTCACCATGGATAGCCGATTCCCAGCATATTTATTTGGGTAGCCACGAACCGTTCTCGCCAGAATTACGTGCTGATATTTTAGAGAAATTATCTCAGGCAAAGTAATGGTTAAATGCGAATTTAGGAATAAAGTTCTGTAGCTTGGATTCAGCGCAGCGGAATCCAGGGATACAATGAAATGGAATCCGAGATTTTCTTATTCTATATGCCGATAGCGGATGGGGGCTTGTCCGCGCAGTTGTATGGTCAACCCGTAAACGATCATTACTGATTGATGCGCCTTCATTCTTAAGGCAAGATGCGCCCTCAAGATTATTGTATTAACCAACCAAGAAGAGAACAGACATGGGCGCACAGTGGAAAGCCAGACATAAAGAAGTCGCAGCAAACGCAAAAGGACAAGTTTTCGGCAAGCTCGCCAAGGAAATTATGGTCGCCGCCAAAGGCGGAGCCGATCCGAGTTTGAATTCGCGTTTGCGTTTGGTCATCGAGCAGGCCAAGAAAGCCTCCATGCCCAAAGACACGCTGGATCGCGCCATCAAGAAAGGCGCGGGCCTGCTCGACGGTGGCGCGCATCTGGAACGCCTGGTGTATGAAGGCTTCGCGCCGCACCGCGTGCCGGTGATTGTCGAGTGCCTGTCCGACAACATTAACCGCACCAAAGCCAGCATGAACGTGTTGTTCCGCAAAGGCCAGCTCGGCGCGGAAGGTTCGGTGTCGTGGGATTTCGACTATGTCGGCATGATAGAAGCGACCGCGAATTCCAAAGACGCCGATGCCGAAGTCGCCGCCATCGAAGCGGGCGCGCAGGACTTTGAGCCAGCCGAAGAAGGCGCGGCCCTGTTCATCACCGACGTCACCGATCTGGACGCCGTGTGCAAAGCTTTGCCCGCGCACGGCTACACCGTCACCACCGCCAAGCTCGGCTATCGCCCGAAGAACCCGGTCACCATCAACAGCGATGCCGAGCGCGAAGAAGTGGAAGCGTTCCTGGAAGCGATAGATGCGGACGATGACGTGCAGAATGTTTATGTGGGGTTGGCGGGGTAGGGTGCTTTGATCTGCTTGCGTTTATTTTTATTCGAGAGCTAATTGATGCGACAGGCAGAAAAGTAATGCGAACTCGAACGGTATCTATTTGAACGGATATGTTTGTTGTCAGCTAGGGGGATATGTGGATTCAAAAGCCAGCAAGATATTTTTTATTTTTTCGCTCTTTGTTGTTTGGACAGCATCTGCAGCAGAGCTAGCTCATCAATCAACCGCTCAAATATCCGTAACGGAAATCAACCCTGCAGAAGAGAAATATTTCGCGACTCGTGACAAGCTTTGTCAGAAGTTTGCGGAGGGTTCAAGCGATTATGATGCTCTTGCGGTACTGGAAGAACCCATTAGGTCTATCATTGTCCCTACCAAGGTAGACGGATTTCGAATTGAAGGCAGTATTAGCTTGTACCCTCGCTACGAAGAAAGCCCTTGCGATCATGTTGACGGGCTTGATTTTCGGAATCCCAGTCAGGGTGAACTCTTTGTTACAACGAAAGGCCTGCTTGAAAACTATTTAGCCAGGAATCCGAAGCTCCCTAAGGATTTAAACAAATTATTCAAAGCAGATAAATTCTATTCATCAGTTATTAGCTCGGATGCGGCACTTACAAACTATGCGGACATTCCCGTGGAAAAAACCAATGGGCAAGACTTCGCATATGCTTTTCTTGGCGGATTTGCCCAGAACATCGGCCCTTTGATCCCAGATCACCTTATCGTTCTTGTTTCAACAAAAAAACGGATATATATAATGTCCGCGCTCGCTAATACAAAAGTGCCAAGTATTCCTGAATGCAAGGCCGCGTGGGATGGGTTTGCTGAGAAATCGGATAATGCCCTGAAAAAGTATCGTGCATCTAATCTCAAGGATAAAAAATCATTCGATGAACATACACGGTTAGAAGCTAGAGGATTCTCCGCCTACTATGAATGTTATAGAAGAACATCGAAGGATCAGGAATTTTTCACGCCATTGGCAAAACAGGTTCAATCCATCGTGGATCGCCTGCAATGAAATCATGGAAGCGTGGTAGCAAGGTAGGGCGCAATAACCAACGGGCATTGCGCCGAATGAAATGAGCATAGTGCAATGCGCTACCCTACAAATTGACAACCTTGTCCTGCGGTAAACGAATGATTTGTACTATCCTCAACCGATAACGGCCATTTGATTTAGCGCCCATGCCAACCCGCATCCTTATCATCGAAGACGAATCCCCCATCGCGGAGGTGCTGGCTTACGCGCTTAAGTCGGAAGGCTATGCCGTGCAGTGCTGTACTTTGGGTGGCGAGGGGTTGGAGGAGTTGCGCAGCGGTGCGTATGCGCTGGCGATACTGGATGTGGGCTTGCCGGACATGAGCGGGTTCGAGGTGTGCCGCGAGGCGCGCAAGTTCACCGATATTCCTATCCTGTTTCTCACCGCGCGTTCGGATGAGGTGGATCGCATCGTGGGGCTGGAAATCGGGGCGGACGATTATGTGATCAAGCCGTTTTCCCCGCGCGAGGTGGTGGCGCGGGTGCGGGTGATTTTGCGCCGCCGGGTGCCTGCGGCGGCAAGTGCCAATACACGCTGGTTCGAGGTGGAGGCGGACAGTGCGCGCATCCGATTTTGCGGCACAACGCTGGAACTGACACGCTACGAATATCTGCTGCTCAAGATGCTGCTCGATCATGCTGGGCGCATCTATGCGCGCGAGGTACTGATGGATGCCATCTGGCGTGATGCGCTGGACACCTCGGACCGCACCGTGGACACGCATATCAAAACGCTGCGCGCCAAGCTCAAGGCGGTGCGCGGCGATCTCGATCCCATCGTCACCCATCGCGGCATGGGCTACAGCGTGGCGAACGGGGCGGGGCAATGAACATCACCCTGCGCCTGCTGCTCGGTTATTTCCTGATTGTCGGCCTTGCCGCGTGGTTTGTGCTCTATATTTTTTCTGAAGAGGTCAAGCCCGGCGTGCGCCAGACCATGGAGGAGACGCTGGTGGATTCCGCGCATTTGCTGGCAGAGATGGCGACCGAACATACGGCAGCAGGCAAATTGGACCCCCAGCGCTTTGCCGCCGCGTTCCGGCGTTTTCAGGCGCGCGATCCGCGCGCCAATATCTCGGGCTTCCAAAAAGATTCGGTTGATTTGCGCGTGTACATCACCGACGAGCATGGCATCGTGGTCTATGACTCCGATGGCGAGGCGGTCGGGCAGGATTATTCCCGCTGGAACGATGTCTATCTCACGCTGCATGGCGGTTACGGCGTGCGCAGCACCCAGCTTGACCCCGACGATAGCCGCAGCACGGTGATGCATGTGGCCGCGCCGATTTTGCGCAACGGGAAAACCGTCGGCGTGCTGACGCTCGCCAAACCCACGTTGAGTGTGCAACCCTTCATAGACCGCAGCCGCCAGCGCATCGCTCGCGCGGGGTGGTGGCTGATGGGCGGGGCGTTTGCCATCGGGCTGCTGTTCACATGGTGGCTTACGCGTTCGGTTGGTTTGCTGCGCCGCTATGCGCGCGAGGTGAGCGCGGGGAAAAAGGTGCAATTGCCCGAGCTGGGCAGCGGCGAGCTGGCCGAGCTGGGTCGGGCGCTGGCCGAGATGCGCGAAAAACTGGATGGCCGCGAATATGTCGAGAATTATGTGCATCACCTCGCGCATGAAATGAAAAGCCCGTTGACCGCGCTGATCGGCTCGGCGGAGTTGCTCGACGAAAATCCGCCCGAGCGCGAGCGCGCGATTTTCACCGCCAACATCCGCGAACAAAGCGGGCGGCTCAAAGACATGCTGGACAAGGTGCTCGCGCTGGCCAAGCTGGAGCATCGCGACAAGCTGGAAGGGGTTGTCGCCGTAGACTTGCGTTCGTTGGCGGAGACGGTCATTTCCGACCACGCGATACGCATACAGCAGCGCGGCATTATTTGCGATAACCAGATTGCCGCCGCCGCGCAGACCACGGGCGAACCCTTCCTGTTGCGCCAGGCGCTGACCAACCTGCTGGACAACGCGCTGGATTTTTCACCCGATGGCAGCCGTATCACTTTCGCACTGGAAACTGCGGCGGGCAAACACACTCTCGTCGTGCGCGATCAGGGCGCGGGTATCCCGGATTATGCGTTACCGCGCGTATTCGAGCGCTTCTATTCCCTTGCCCGTCCCGGCACGCAGCGCAAAAGCACCGGGCTGGGCCTGCCCTTCGTCAGGGAAGTCGCGGCGCTGCATGGCGGGGAGGTGGCGCTGAACAATCTTTCCGAAGGCGGTGTTGAAGCCAGATTGATTTTGCCAGCCGGGTAAAGTCTGCTACACATACACCACACACAGCAACATTCTCTGCACACATAGCCCCGGCATCCTGCAATCTCCTCAAACCAGAAGGAGAGCATCATGCCGTTCACCCCGTTTCATTTTGGCCCCGGTCTGCTGATCAAAGCGGCGCTACCGAACCACTTCAGCTTGTCCACTTTCGCGCTGGCGAATGTGGCGATGGATGTGGAGCCGTTGTATCACCTGCTGCGCGGCGATACACAACTGCATGGTGCAAGCCACACCGTGTTCGGTGCCGTGGTCATCGCTGCCGGGGAGGCGGTATTCGGGCGAATTTTCATCCGCCGCGCGTGGCGCGGGTATGAGCGCTTAAGTTCGAATGCGGGCAGTCCGTTCCATATTTCGCAGGCGCAGGCCTGGCTGGGCGCATTGCTCGGCACGTTCAGCCATCTGCTGCTGGATGCGCTGATGCATGGGGACATGCATCCATACGCGCCGTTCAGCGATTCAAATCCGTTTCTGAATATTTCCTGGACTGAAAATGTGTACCTGTTCTGCGCCCTGTCAGGAATGCTGGGGATGCTGCTCATTTTCATCCGTGCCGCAATGCAACCTGAACATTCCCATTGATAACCGAAAAAGGAGAATCTCATGATACGCAATCCATTGTTTACCAAAGTGCTGATGATCTGCCTGTTGACCCTGCTGTTGCTGGTTCCGCTGGGCATGATCCAATCCAAAATTTCCGAGCGCCAATCGTTGCAGCACGATGTGCAGCAAGACATTGCGCGCAGCTCGTCAGGGCCGCAGACTATCTCCGGGCCTTATCTGGTGATCAAATACAAATTACGCGAGCATTACACCACCAAGGATAGCGACGGTGTCAGCCGGACGACTATCACCGAATCCGGTGTGCAGGAAACGGTACTCGCTCCGCATGATATGAAGATAACGGGCGATGCCGATGTCGAAACCAGAAGTCGCGGCATCTATCAGGCGCGGCTGTTCAATTTGCACAGCGCGATCACAGGCGGCTTTGTCGTGCCACAGGGCTATGGTATTAACAGAGCGATTGCTGACATTATTCCGGTATCCGCCGATCTTGTGATGAAGGTGAGCGATTCACGCGGCATACGCAATGCACCTGTGCTGACGCTCAATGGCAGCAAGCATGAGTTTGCGCCTGGAGGGGTGAGCCCACTTTCTGGCAACGGCATCCATGTGTCGTTGGGCATTTTGGAGGCAGCTGAATCCCACGCCTTCAGCTTCGATTTCCCGCTCGAGCTGCAAGGCATGACCACGCTGGCGGTGACACCCACCGGCAACACCACCGAGATGTCGCTGAAGTCGCCATGGCCGCATCCTTCTTTTGGCGGCAGCTATTTGCCGCGCAGCCGCACCGTGGATGCAAACGGCTTCAGCGCGCAATGGCTGGTGACCAATCTGGCGCGCAACAGCGCACCGATACGCAATAACGCGAACGCGGCAATGGAAGACGTGCAGGAATCTGCGGCGGATTCTTTCTCGGTGGACTTCATCAACCCGGTCAATGTCTATCTGTTGTCGGAACGCGCGGTGAAATACGGCGTGCTGTTCGTGGTGCTGGTATTCACCTCGTTCTTCATGTTTGAAGTGCTGCGCAACCTGCGCATCCACCCCATGCAGTATTTGCTGGTGGGATTGGCGCTGGCGATGTTCTTTCTGCTGATTATCAGCCTCTCCGAACACATGGCATTCCTTGCGGCTTATGTGATTTCCGGCGCGGCTTGCGCGTCTCTCATCGGCATCTACCTGGCCGGTGTGCTGAAAAACCGCAAACCGGCGCTGGCCTTTTCCGGCGGCATCGTGCTGCTGTATGCCGTGCTGTACGGCGTGCTGCAATCGGAAGACAACGCGCTGCTGATGGGCACGCTGGTCATGTTCACCGCGCTAGCCGCCGTGATGATGCTGACCCGCCGTATGGACTGGTACGGTTTGAACGCGGCAGAAAATGCGGTCTGATTGCGTTGCCTGATTGAAACTGCCCGGCTCAGCTGCCGGGCATTTTTTTGTTCAACGACTATGCGTATCAAAATAAAATTCGTTATCAGCTTCGTTATGTGGGGCGCGCTGCTGGTTTTGCTGGCGACGACGATTATTGCGTGGAGTGCAGCGGGAAGATTGCTGCATCCCGAGCGGCGGCTGATCCAGGATTATCAACAGGAATGGCTCAGTCATCCCGCTGCACACGGAATGAAGATACATGTCGCCCGCTGTGAGGGTGGCAAGGTTCCCTGTTTGTTCATTTCGCCGGACAGGAACGCCGGGCCAAAAGAGCGCGGCAAGTTGCTGCGTACTCAACTCTCACAGAAATATTCCGCGCTGCGTCCATATGGTGAAACTCGGGGAATACTGGTGCTGCTGCACGGACGCAGCGGCAGGAAAGAGGATTTGCTGCCTGTCGCCGAAAGATTTGTCGCTGCCGGTTTTGACTGCGTGATCCCGGATTTGCCCGCACACGGCGACAATCCAATCAACGAGGCGCATTTTGCGACGGCATCATTCGAGCGCGACATCGCCGCCGATGTATTGGCGGATGCGCGTTGGTATTTCGGCGATCAGCATAGTCCCGCCGGAATCTGGGGCGTGTCCATGGGTGGTGCTTTTGCCATCAAGGCCGTGTCGCAATCACCTGGCATATGGAAGGCGGCGGTGATCGTGTCCAGTTTCGATACGCTGGAAGGCCTGGTTGAAGACAAGTTGGCTTTCCTGCCCAAACCACTTTCCGATATGCTCGACTGGGAGCTGGGTTACATGACCCGTTACCGGGGCGATCTGGCGCTGCACGATGTGCATCCTGTTGACTGGGCGCAGCACGTATCCACACCGGCTATGGTTGTACACGGCGACCGCGATCGGGTGATCGCGCTGCAACGCGGCAAACATTTGTTCGAAGCGCTGCACAGTTATGAAAAATCATGGCTGGTCGTTCATGGAGCAAATCACGGGAATATCTTGACCACCTCCGCACCACTGTACGCCAGCATGAGCGAGTGGTTCATGGAATACGTCAGGTGAGTGATGCAGGCGATGAAGCGGTGTGACAGGAGAATTGGTGAGAGCGGCAGAATTCAGTTTCCACGAAACTGCCGCCGGTAATTCGACGGCGAAATTCTGAAGGCGCGGCTGAAGTTCTGGCGGAACGAGGCGGGTGTGCCGAAGCCGGAATTTTCCGCTATCGCATCAATAGACTTGGCTGTTGTTTCGAGCAGTTGTTGCGCCAGCGCCAACCGCTGATTCAGCAGCCATGCGCTCACCGTCATTCCCATCACTTGTTTGAAGCGCCGGGTAAATGTGCGGCGCGTCATCAAGGCCCGCGCGGCGAGAGTGTCGAGGCTGTGCGGCTGGTCCAGATTGCGCCTCGTCCAGTCCAGCACTTTCGCAAAGTGATCCACGGAGGAAACATCCTGCACTGGTTGCGGGATGTATTGCGCCTGTCCGCCCTGGCGATGCGGCGACACTACCATGCGCCGCGCGACCTGATTTGCCACCTTGGCACCATAGCGTTGCCGCAGGATATGCAGGCAGCAGTCTATCGCTGCCGCTGTACCCGCCGAGGTGATGATGCTGCCGTCGTCCACATACAGCACGTTGGAGTCCACGCGTATCTTCGGGTAGCGCGCAGCCAGTTCATCCGACCAGAACCAGTGCGTGGTGGCGGGGCGGTCGTCGAGCAACCCGGCGGCGGCCAGCACAAATGAACCCAAACACAGTCCTACAATCTGCACCCCGCGCTGATGTGCTTTTTGCAGCGCTTTCAATAAAGCCGGCGGTGGCGCTTCCGCCGGATTGCGCCAGCTGGGCACGATGATGGTCGCGGCCTTGGATAAATCTTTCAAGCCGTAGCGCGTCTCGATGCTGAAACCCGCTGATGTTTGCAGCTTGCCTTGCTCCACCGCACAAACCAGCAATTCAAACTTGGGTACGCACGCACCGGTTCTGTCCTCGCCGAACACGGCACAAGGTACAGAGAGATGAAACGGGCTGATGCCATTGAAGGCAATCACTGCAACGGTATTCTTTCGCATGGGGCACCTTGCGCCAAATGGCCTGATTATTTCGAATTATGTCATTCGGGCCACTATTCAGCCAGAGCCAAAATCCAGATAATGGCATCAAGATAATGCCACCGTCATCATCACTCAAGGAGTTCATATGTCACAGCAACCGCAACGCGCTCTGATCGTCATTGATGTCCAGAACGAATACGTCAGCGGCAACCTGCCGATCGAGTTCCCGGACATCCGCCTCTCGCTCGCCAACATCGGTAAGGCGATGGATGCCGCCAAAGAAGCGGGCATTCCCATAATCGTTGTGCAGCAGTTAGCGCCTGTCGGATCGCCCGTTTTCGCGCAGGGCAGCCACGGCTGGGAACTGCACGAGGTGGTGAGTTCGCGCAGCTGGGATCACCAGTTTGCAAAGAAACTGCCCAGCGCTTTTGTCGGGACGGATCTCGCCGACTGGCTGAGCGAACACCAGATCAACACGCTGACCGTGATCGGCTACATGACGCACAACTGCTGCGACTCCACCATCAAGCACGCCTTCCATGCGGGGCTCGCGGTGGAGTTTCTGGCTGATGCCGCAGGTTCCCTGCCTTATATCAACAAGGCGGGCAGCGCTAGTGCGGAAGAAATACATCGAACCTTCTCGGTCGCGATGCAGGCGAAATTCGCCGCAGTAATGAGCACTGCCGAATGGATGATTCTGTTATGCAACAACACTGTGGCTGAACGCGACAATCTTTTCCAATCCAATCAGCGCGCCCGCGCAGCACGGCTAGCAAAATGATAAAGCTTCGCCTCATAGAAGCGGCAGATGTCGCTACCATAAATAGCTGGCCACCTTATCCGCCCGAGTTCGCGGAACTGGATTGCGCCTTGCGCAGCAATGGCTGGCTGGACGAACACCGTAACAAACCGGATACCCGGCTCTATGTTGCCGAGCAGGCCGGAGAAATCATCGCCTTCACCCTGCTCGCCAAGACCAGCGCCACCGAAGCGGAATATCGTATCGCCTTGCGTGCCGACAAGATCGGGCAGGGATTGGGTAGTATCCTCACCACCATGACTTTGGATAAAGGGTTCAAAGAAATCAAGCTGGCCCGTATCCATCTCATCGTCAGGAAAAATAATCCGCGCGCCATCGGGCTATACAAAAGTCTCGGCTTTGCTGTATGCGGGGAGTGCCTGCTGCAAGTAAACGGCAAGCAGGTCAGTTTTTTTAAAATGAGCA
>Ga0315270_10000728_pt1 | contig 17635 bp, 14 predicted proteins | sample C1_bottom_MG_FD_204932 | JGI IMG/M metagenome (GOLD analysis project Ga0315270, IMG submission 204932) | Sediment microbial communities from Yellowstone Lake, YNP, Wyoming, USA - C1_bottom | ecosystem: Environmental > Aquatic > Freshwater > Lake > Sediment | place: USA: Wyoming | collected...
CCGATGCCATGATCATCCTCAACCAGAGCGAACAGATCGTCTGGTGCAACCCCGCCTCGCGCACCTACATGGGCCTGGATTGCGAGCGCGACCGCGGGCAGTTCATTCGCTATCTGATGCGGCAAGCGCACTTTCTCGAGTTTCTCGATGCCGTCGATTACTCGCGGCGGCTGGTATGCAAATCACCGTTCAACCGCGAACTCACGCTGTCGCTGCAACTGGTGCCGTTTGGCGAATCGCAGAAACTGCTGGTTGCGCGCGACATCACCGACCTCGAGCGGGTCGATGCGATGCGGCGTGATTTCATCGCCAACGTCTCGCACGAACTGCGCACGCCGCTGACGGTCGTCGGCGGCTTTGTCGAAACCCTGGCCGATGCGCCCGCGCTGCCCACCAGCGAATCACGCCGCTATTTCGACCTGATGCTCGACCACACCCGGCGCATGCAGCGACTGCTCGACGACCTGCTCATCCTGTCGCGGCTGGAAAGCGATGATCACGCCTTAAAGGATGAAGCCGTCAACGTCCCCGAGCTGGTGCGCGCGCTCGCTGCCGAAGCCGAATCCCTCAGCCGGGGCCGCCACCGGATTCACCTCGACCTTGCCAGCGACGTCTGGATCAAGGGCAATTTGCAGGAAATTCGCAGTGCGCTGGGCAACCTGGTCTCCAACGCCGTGCGCTACACCCCGGACGGCGGCGATATCACGCTGGCCTGGCGTGAGCGCGAGGGCGACGGCGTGTTTGCGGTAACCGACACCGGCGAGGGCATCGCCGCCGAACACATCCCCCGGCTGACCGAACGTTTCTATCGCGTGGACCGAAGTCGCTCGCGCGAAACCGGCGGCACCGGCCTCGGGTTGGCCATCGTCAAGCACGTTCTCACCCGCCACGGCGCACGTCTGGAGATTCAATCCACCCCCGGCAAAGGCAGCACCTTTTCAGCGATCTTTCCCGCGCAGCGTCTGATGACGGCGGCGGCGCCGTCCGCTACCGTGATTCCATTCCCGGCGCAGGAACAAGCCGTCGGTTGAGGGCTGCCACCAGTAGCGCGCGATCGGGTGCGGCGGGCTGTTTGCCTTGAGCGGTTTTCTGCCCCCACACCGTATTGGGGAAATGCGGGTCATCCTCAAAGCGTGGAATCACATGCCAGTGCAGATGCGGCACCACGTTGCCGAGCGAGGCGAGGTTGATCTTGTCGGGCCGCATCACCTCGATCAGCGCCGCTTCGGCGGCGAATACCACCTGCATCAACGCCGCTTGATCGGCAGGCGGAAGGTCGGTCATCTCCTTCACGTGCGCATTCAGGATTACCCGCAGAAATCCGGGGTAATCCGGCTCGTCGGCCAGCACGATGCGGCAGAAATCGTTACGCCACAGCACCGCGCCGCCTTGCGTATCGCATAACGGACACGTCATACCCGGCTCCCTGACTAAAGTTATTGATCCGCCTACAACAACACGCGTTCGATGCCGCCGTTGCCGACCCGCGTGAGGTAGCTCGCCATCCAGTTTTCCCCGAGCAGTTTCTTCGCCAGCTCGATCACGATGTAATCCGGCTCGGTGCCGGCATCGTCGCTGTAGCGCGCCAGGCCCTGCAGGCACGACGGGCAGCTGGTGAGGAGCTTGACCGGTTGGTTGCCCGCATTCAGGGCAGCCACGCCGGCGCGGATTTCCTCTTCCTTGCGGAAGCGGATCTGGGTGGAAATATCCGGCCGGCTGACGGCCAGCGTGCCGGATTCGCCGCAGCAGCGGTCGGAGAGTTTGACGCCGCCACCCAGCAGCGCATTGGCGACCTTCATCGGCGCATAGGTCTTCATCGGGGTGTGGCAGGGGTCATGGAAAAGGTATTTCTCGCCGCTCACGCCTTCCAGCTTCACGCCTTTCTCCATCAGGTACTCGTGGATATCGAGCAGGCGGCAGCCAGGGAAGATCTTCCCGAATTCGTATTTCAGCAGCTGGTCCATGCAGGTGCCGCAGGACACGATCACGGTCTTGATGTCGAGGTAGTTGAGCGTGTTGGCGACGCGGTGGAACAGCACGCGGTTCTGCGCGGTGATCGCCTCGCCCTTGTCGGCCTGGCCGCCTGCGGTCTGCGGGTAGCCGCAGCACAGATAGCCGGGCGGCAGCACGGTCTGCACGCCGAGCTCGAACAGCATCGCCTGGGTGGCGAGCCCCACCTGCGAGAACAGCCGTTCCGAACCGCAGCCGGGGAAGTAGAACACCGCATCGGCGTCGTCCGACAACTTGGCCGGATTGCGCAGCACCGGCACGATCGACGCGTCTTCCAGCCCCAGCAGCGCGCGCGAGGTTTTCTTCGGCAGGCCGCCCGGCATCGGCTTGTTGACCAGATGGATCACCTGGGCGACCAGTTTGGGTTTGCCGAGCGATGCCGGCGGATTTTTGGTTTGCGCCTGAATCAATCCCATGCGCTTGAACAGCGTGTGCCCCAGCCGCTGGCTGGCATAGCCCCATTCGATCAGCGGCTTCCTCAGCGCCTTGATGGTGGCGGGGTCGGTCGCGTTCAAAAACGCCATTGACGCCCAGGTGCCGGGGTTGAATTTCTTCTTGCCCTGTTTGCGCAGCATATTGCGCATGGCGATCGAGACATCGCCGAAATCGATGTCGACCGGGCAGGGGTTCTTGCACTTGTGGCACACCGTGCAGTGGTCGGCGACGTCGCCGAACTCGTCGAAGTGCTTCAGCGATACTCCGCGCCGGGTCTGCTCCTCGTACAAGAACGCCTCGATCAGCAGCGAAGTGGCGAGGATTTTGTTGCGCGGGCTGTATAAAAGATTGGCGCGCGGAATATGGGTGTTGCACACCGGCTTGCACTTGCCGCAGCGCAGGCAATCCTTGATCGAATCGGCGATGGCTTCGGTTTCGGAGGCTTCGAGAATGATCGACTCGGCTTCCAGCAGACCGAACGACGGCGTGTAGGCGTTGCGCAAATCCGCGCCTGGCAGCAGCTTGCCCTTGTTGAAGCGGCCGTTCGGATCGACCTTCTGCTTGTAGCCAGCGAAGATCGCGATGGCTTCGTGGTCGAGAAACTCCAGCTTGGTCAGCCCGATGCCGTGCTCGCCCGAAATCACCCCGCCCAAATCCGTCGCCAGCTGCATGATGCGCGCGACCGCTGCGTTGGCGGCCTGCAACATGGCGTAGTCGTCGGAGTTGACCGGGATGTTGGTGTGCACGTTGCCGTCGCCGGCGTGCATGTGCAGCGCGACGAACACGCGGCTTTTCAGCACTTCCTTGTGAATGCGGTCACTGGCCTCGAGCACCCGGATGTATTCGCGGCCGATGAACAGCTGGTGCAGTTCGCGCCGCACTTCGCGCTTCCACGACACGCGAAGCTGCTTGTCGCGCAGGGCGGTGAAGATCGTCCCGCTCTCATGCGGCGCATCGAGATTGCCCGCGTAGCCCTGCCAACGGGCTTTCACCGACTCGATCAGGGCTTGCGCGTGCTGACGCTTGTCTTCCACCTGCACCGGGTCGGCGATGGTGTCGTCGTCTTCCAGCAGCGGCAGCGGTGCAGCGAAAAATTCGGTCAGTGCGTCGAGCAGTTTCAGCTTGTTGCTGATCGACAGTTCGATGTTGATGCGCTCGATGCCGTCGGTGTAATCGCCCAGCCGCGGCAGCGGAATCACCACGTCCTCGTTGATCTTGAACGCGTTGGTGTGGGCCGCGATGGCGGCGGTGCGGGCGCGGTCGAGCCAGAATTTCCTGCGCGTTTCGGCCGATACCGCGATGAAGCCTTCGCCGCCGCGCGCGTTGGCGAGTTGGACGATTTTCGAGGCGGCTTCGCCCACCGCGACTGCGTTATCCGACACCACGTCGATCAGCAGCACCATGTTCGGGCGCGTCGCGCGCGGCGCCTTGGTGGCGTAGCCGACGGCCTTGACGTAGCGGGCGTCGAGGTGCTCCAGCCCGGCGAGCAGGATGTCGGGATGGGCGTCGCAGTAATCCTTGATTTCGACGATGGCCGGCGTGGCGTCACGTGCGCTGCCAAAAAACTCCAGGCACACGGTGCGGCCGTGCGCGGGCAGCCGGTGCAGGATGAAGCGCGCAGACGTGATCAGCCCGTCGCAGCCTTCCTTCTGGATGCCGGGCAGGCCGGCGAGGAATTTGTCGGTGACATCCTTGCCGAGCCCGATCTTGCGGAAGCGGCTGCCGGGAATGATGAGAATCTCCGGTGAGCCTTTCGGTGTCTTGCCGTCCGGTTCAAAGCGGCGGATTTCGAAGGTGGCCGAAGGCGCATCGTGGATCTTGCCGCGGTTGTGGTTGAGCCGCGTGACCTCGATCCAGTCGGCGTCCGGCGTGACCATGCGCCACGACACCAGGTTGTCGAGCGCAGTGCCCCATAAAACGGCCTTTTTGCCGCCGGCGTTCATCGACACGTTGCCGCCGATGGTCGAGGCGTCGGCCGAGGTCGGATCGACCGCGAACACCAGCCCGGCGGCGTCGGCCGCTTCCATCACCCGCTTGGTCACGACGCCGGCACCGCAGTGGATGGTGGCGACTTCGAATTCCACACCGGGCAGATGCAGCATTTCCACCGCGCTCATCGCTTCGAGCTTTTCGGTGTTGATGACCGCGGCGTGGTCGGTAAGGGGGACTGCGCCGCCGGTGTAGCCGGTGCCACCGCCGCGCGGGATGATGGTTAGTCCCAGCTCGATCAGCCCGGCCACCAGCGCGGCCATCTCGGCTTCGGTGTCGGGCGTCAGCACCACAAACGGGTATTCCACCCGCCAGTCGGTAGCGTCGGTGACATGCGAGACGCGTGCCAGTCCATCGAATGCGATGTTGTCCTTGCGGGTGACGCCAGCCAGGCGGCGCAGGATGCGTGCGCGCAGATCGGTGGTGTCGGCAAACCAGGCCTCGAATTCGCGCACCGCGCGCTCGGCCGCCGCCAGCAGTTGTCCCACCAGTTCGTTGCCCTGACGCCGCGTCTCGATTGCATGCAGCCGATGCCGCAAGGCGTCCACCAGCATCTTGCGCCGCTTGGGGTTGGCCAGCAGGTCGTCTTCCAGATAGGGATTGCGCCGCACCACCCAGATGTCGCCCAGCACCTCGAACAGCATGCGTGCCGAACGCCCTGTTTTGCGTTCGCCACGCAAGGTGTTGAGCACGCCCCACGCGTCGGCGCCGAGCAGGCGGATGACGATTTCACGATCGGAAAACGAGGTGTAGTTGTAGGGAATTTCGCGCAGGCGTGCGGTCATGCTGGGGAGTGTCCGGCACCGCACGGGCGAGGCTGGATCGATCTGCTTCAAAGCCGGTATTTTACGGGATATGGGCGCAAGTCGTGAGCCGCTACAATCGCGTAAAAACCATCCGGCGCTCAGGGAATCGACCATGGCCTCTGTTTATGACGTGAACCCGCCGTGTAGGTGCAGGGTGTGAGCCGTATCCAGTGCCACGAAAATCCGCTGCTGGTCGCGCTGACGCTGGTGGCGCTCGCTGCCTCGGGCATCGCGCCGGTCGACCGTCTGACCTGGTGGATGGAAACGCTGCCGGTGATGCTGGGCTTGCTGCTGCTGTTTGCAACCCGGCGGACTTTCCCGCTCACGCCCCTGGTCTATCGCCTGCTGTTCGTTCACGGCCTGATCCTGATGCTGGGCGGGCATTACACCTATGCGCGGGTGCCGGTCGGCTTCTGGGTGCAGGACGCATTCGATCTCGCGCGCAATCACTATGACCGCTTGGGACATCTGGCACAGGGGTTCGTCCCGGCGATCCTGACGCGGGAAATCCTGCTGCGCCAGACTCCGCTCAAACCCGGTGGCTGGCTGTTTTTCCTCACCACCTGAGTGGTGCTGGCGTTTTCCGCCTGCTATGAATTCACCGAATGGGGCGCGGCGCTGGTGATGGGGGGAGACGCCGATGCGTTCCTCGCCACCCAGGGCGATGTGTGGGACACGCAGTGGGACATGTTTCTGGCGCTGATCGGCGCACTCATCGCGCAAGTGCTGCTGTCACGGCACCACGACCGGGCGCTGAGGCAGTTGGCTATTTTCCGGTTACGCGCCTGCCCAGGCTGATGACACCCAGCACCAGTGCGCCTGTCGCGATGCCCGCAAGCGCGTCGATCAACAACGGGGTGAGCACGGCGAGCGCGCCGCCAATAACGGGCAGCGTGGCAGCAGCATGAGTGGCTGCTTCGAGCAGATGATGCGCGGCGGGCACGCCGTGCACCAGAATCCCGCCGCCGACCAGGAACATCGCCGCCGTGCCCAGCACCGTCAGCACTTTCATCAGCTTTGGCGCGGCCGCCAGCAGCACGCGGCCGACTGCGCGCGCCGCCGCGCTGGCGCGCTGGCTGAGATACAGCCCAGCGTCGTCGAGCTTGACGATGCCGGCGACCAAGCCATAGACGCCGACGGTCATGACGATGGCGATGCCGGCGAGCACGGCGACCTGCTGGCCGAACGACGCGGCGGCCACGGTGCCGAGGGTGATGACGATGATTTCGGCAGAGAGAATGAAATCGGTGCGGATGGCGCCCTTGACCTTGTCCTTTTCCAGCGCCAGCAGATCGACCGTCGGGTCTGCCAGCGCATGCATCAGTTCGACGTGGTGCACGCTGTCTTCGGTGGCGCTGTGCAGGGTTTTGTGCGCCAGTTTTTCGAAGCCTTCATAACAGAGAAACGCGCCTCCCAGCATCAGCAGGGGCATCACCAGCCACGGCGCAAACGCGCTGATGGCGAGCGCCGCCGGCACCAGAATCGCCTTGTTGATGAACGAACCCTGGGCGACTGCCCACACCACCGGCAGTTCGCGATCGGCCTTGACGCCAGCAACCTGCTGGGCGTTGAGCGCAAGGTCGTCACCCAGCACCCCGGCGGTTTTTTTGGCGGCGACCTGGGTCATTGCCGACACATCGTCGAGGATGGTGGCGATGTCGTCGAGCAGCGCAAGCAGGCTGGCTCCAGCCACGTTCAATCTCCGAGCTGGATGTGGCCAGCCTTTTCGGCAGCGGCAAAATCCAGCATGCGCTGGATCGACAACAGGGCTTTGGCGCGAACAGACTCTTCGATGAGGATTTCGTTGGCGCCTGTTTCCAGCACGCTGGCCAGGTTGCGCAGGCCGTTCATCGCCATCCACGGGCAATGCGCGCACGAGGTACAGGTGGCACCTTCGCCGGCAGTGGGCGCTTCCAGCAGCAGTTTGCCGGGGGCGGCGGCGCGCATCTTGTGGAAGATGCCGTTGTCGGTGGCGACAATGAATTCGGGATTCGGCAGGTTTTTTACCGCTTCGATCAGCTGCGTGGTCGAACCCACCACGTCGGCTAGCGCGATCACCGCTGCGGGCGATTCGGGGTGCACCAGCACGGCGGCGGCGGGGTGTTCGGCGTGCAGTTTTTTCAGGGCCTCGGCCTTGAACGCTTCATGCACCACGCACGAGCCCTGCCACAGCAACATGTCGGCGCCAGTGACCCGTTGCACATAATCGCCCAGATGGCGATCCGGCGCCCACAGCAGCTTGTGGCCCTGGCTGTGCAGGTATTTGACGATCTTGACCGCGATGCCGGAGGTGACGACCCAGTCGGCACGTGCCTTCACCGCCGCGCTGGTGTTGGCGTAGACCACCGACAGCCGGTCCGGGTGGGCGTCGCAAAAGGCCGCGAATTCGTCGGCCGGACAGGCCAGATCGAGCGAGCAGTCCGCCTTCAGATCGGGCATCAGCACGCGCTTTTCCGGATTGAGGATCTTGGCGGTTTCGCCCATGAACTTGACCCCGGCGACGATCAGGGTTTGCGCCGGATGGGCGTGGCCGAAGCGCGCCATCTCCAGCGAATCGGAGACGCAGCCGCCGGTCTCTTCGGCCAGGTCCTGCAGGTCGGCCGAGGTGTAGTAGTGCGCCACCAGAACGGCATCCTGCTGTTTCATCAGCGCCTTGATGCGCGTTTTCAGCGCCTCGCGTTCGTCGGCGCCGAGCACTTCTTCCACCATCGGCGGCGGCTGGATGACGGGTCTGACAGGCAGGGGAAACGCAGCTTTCATCGGCAAACTTTCGGAACAGCGGGTCAAGAACCGAAAGTATAGCCGGGCGTGCCGGCGCCTTTCGTCCCTGCGCTAGAATCCAAACTGATTGGTGGACAGGGCGCGGGCGAGGAACAATGGCGATTACCTGGGGCGAACTGTATACCGCGAGCGAATGGGCGATTCGCCTCGCGATGCTGTTTTATGTGCCCTACCGCCGTGACGCGGCGGCGGCCAGGGGCTGGTTGCTGCTGATCTTTTTCCTGCCCTGGGCGGGGGTGTTTCTCTATGCCCTGTTTGGTCGCGCGTATCTACCCAGGTGGCGGCTCGCCCGGCAGAAGGTAGTCAGTGAAGCGATCGACCGGCTCTACCGCCACGCGCCGATGGCGCCGTTTCGCGACGGGGCGCCGGCGCAGTTGTGGGCCGCGCTGGATCTGACCGGCGCGCTGTCGAGTTTCCCGGTTGTCGGCGGTAACCGGTTCGAACTCATCCACGACTACCAGGACGCGCTCGACCGGCTGATTGCGGAGATTGACGTGGCCCGGCGCCACGTCCACCTGATGTACTACATCTATGCCGACGATGCGGTGGGCCGCCGGGTGAGCGACGCGCTGGTGCGCGCCCGGCAGCGCGGCGTGGCGGTGCGCGTGCTGATGGACGCGATCGGCGCGCGCGACGGCCTGAAGGCGCACGCCCCGGCGCTGCGTGCCGCCGGTGCCGAGGTGGTTGCCCTGCTGCCGTTCCGCCTGTTCAAACGCGAGCGCTTGCGGCCCGATCTGCGCAATCACCGCAAGATCGTGGTGATCGACGGCACGGTCGCCTTTTTCGGCTCGCAGAACATCGTCAGCCCGACGGCCAACAAGGGGCTGACCAACGAGGAAATGGTGGTGCGCGCCGAGGGGGCGGTGGTGCGGCAGTTGCATGCGGTTCTGCTCGGCGACCGTTATCTGGAAATCGCCGACCTGCCGCCTGAAGTGGATGCTGCTGACGTCGCGGTTCCGGCTGAGCATCGGCCCGCCTACGCCCAGGTGCTGCCGAGCGGGCCGAGCTACAGCACCGACACCACGGAAAATGTGATGGTTGGATTGATGTACGCGGCCCTGTCGAGGGTGGTGCTCACCACGCCCTATTTCGTGCCCTCGCCGCAATTTGTCAGCGCGATGTGCAATGCGGCCCGGCGCGGGGTCACGGTGTACCTGATTGTCGACCGGGCGTCGAACAAGCCTTTCGTCCAGCTTGCCCAGGAGTCCTATTACGATACGCTGCTGGAAGCCGGGGTGCATATTCATGGCTATTACGGCAACTTCCTGCACGCGAAGCTGATGAGCGTGGACGAAAACGTGGCGCTGATCGGTTCGTCCAATCTCGACCGGCGCTCGTTCGAACTCAACGAGGAAGTCAGCGTGCTGATCTACGACCCGGCTGTAGCCGCCGATCTATGGAAAATCGAGCAGGGCTATCTGGCCAAGTCCGACACCGTTGATCCTGCCGTCTGGGCCAAACGTCCGGCATCGAAACGGCTGCTGCAAAATGTCGCCCGGCTGTTCGATGCCCTGATGTAAGGCCTCTCTGGCGTGGATGCGCCCGGATACCTTATCCTCTCGCCCCATGCAGCAACTCCTCCTCGACATCCGCCCGCCCGCCGAACCCGAGCTTGCCCGCTTCGTGGCGGGGCGCAATTTTGAACTGATCGCGCACCTGACAGCGATGCTGGAAGGGCGGACGGCCGAACGCATGGTGTACCTGTGGGGGGAGCCGGGCTGCGGCAAGTCTTATCTGCTCCAGGCCTGGGCCCGGGCCTGCCGCGCGCGCGGCCTGTCGGTCGGGCCGTATACGCAGGAGGATGCGCAAGCGGTCATTGCCGATCAGGCGGATGACTGGGACGCGGCGCAGCAGCTCGCGGCCTTTGCAGCCTACAACCGGGTGAGGGAAAGAGGGGGCCTGTGGCTCGCCGCCGGCCGCCGGCCGCCCGGCGAACTGCCGCTGATGCCCGAACTGCGCACCCGGTTGGGGTGGGGACTGGTATTCCAGATGCTGGGTCTGAATGATGCGGAAAAACGCGCCGCGCTGGCGCAGCACGCCGAAACCCTGGGGTTCCGGCTGGAGCCCCAGGTGACGGACTATCTGCTGAATCACACCGCTCGCGACATGCAAAGCTTGCTGCGGGTGCTGGAAGCGCTGGATCGGTTCAGCCTGGAAGTGCGTCGCCCGATCACGCTGCCGCTGTTGCGGCAGCTCTTGCAGAATCAGGCCTGACTCGGCGCCTGCTGCTCGGCGATGTCCTTGTGGACTTGTGCCATGTCCAGTCCCATCACCTGTTCGATCAGCCCATCGAGCGCATGAGCAGGCAGCGAGCCCGCTTCAGAATAGAGAATGACCTGCTCGCGGAACACCATCAGGGTGGGGATGGAGCGAATCTGGAAGAAACCGGCGAGTTCCTGCTCGACTTCGGTGTTGACCTTGGCGAAGACGATGTTGGCGTGCTTCTCGGCAGCGGCCTCGAAAATGGGCGCAAAGCCGCGACAGGGACCGCACCAGGGTGCCCAAAAGTCGACGACGACTACGTCGTTGCCCTGAATGGTGGATTCGAAGTTTGCCTGAGTGAGTTCGATGACGGCCATGCTGGATTCCTGGAAGTAATGAAAATACCCGGTGGGCACTAAAGAAAAGGCGCGAGGACGAATCCGTCGCGCCTGAGTGCCACCCTAACATGGATGGCGAGCCGCCGACAATGCGGGGCTAATAATTAGGTAGCGCAAGCCTGGCTGCCCGCTACCCTGGGTGCGACCGAAGCCGGTCGCCCGAAAACAGTTTGCTCAAGCGGTCTGAAACTGGTTGCGCCGGGAGGTTTGCGGCTGCCCGCCGCGCACCATGTTCTGGCTGTGCTTGAGGTTGTTGCGTACTTCGGCGCGGTTGACTGCCATGATGAGTTCGGTTGCCAGCACGCGCGCCTGGTGTGGGGTGAGGCTTAACTCGCAGCCCTGGTTCAGCAGGGCGAGTACGACGCTGTCGCGGCCTTGCGCGTCTTCTTGCAGGGTGATGTCCAGTGAGCAGCCTTGGCTGAGTTCGATCATTTTCACTACTCCTTGCGTTGCGTATGCAAGGGTATATGCAGCGTCCATGCCAGTCTCCCGATTGCGGTCAAGCCTTGAAAAGCCTTATTGAATCAGGGTGTTTTGACGGCTTGATGAAGGCGAGCCGCTGCCGTCCTGACGAGGCTTCGTCAGGACGGCAGCGAGTTCGTCATTTCTGGGCGGCGGGGACGAACGGCTGGGGTGCGCTGACGGCGGTTTTGCGGTCGCGCGTCAGCAGGGTGTAGGCGACTGGAATGACGAACAGCGTCAGCAGGGTGCCGAGCAGCAGGCCACCGACGATGACCCAGCCGATCGGCGAGCGTGATTCGGCGCCGGCACCGTGGGCGAGTGCCAGCGGCACCGCGCCCAGCACCATCGCGGCGGTGGTCATCAAAATGGGGCGCAAGCGCAGGCTGGCCGCCTCGATCACCGCTTCGACCTTGGTCTTGCCGCGTTCGCGCAACTGGTTGGCGAATTCCACGATCAGGATGCCGTGCTTGGTGATCAGGCCGACCAGCATCACCAGCCCGATCTGGCTGTAGACGTTGAGCGTGGCGCCGGTGAGCTTCAGCGCCAGCAGCGCGCCGGTGGCGGCGAGCGGTACGGTGAGCATGATGATCAAGGGCGAGACGAAACTCTCGAACTGTGCCGCCAGCACCAGATAAATGATGATCAGCGCCAGCCCGAAGGTGATGGCCAGCGTTTGCCCGGATTCGCCGAATTCGCGCGACTGGCCGTCGAGTGCGGTGCGTGCGGATTTCGGCAATGTGTCCTTGGCCGCCTGGTTCATGAAGGCAAGCGCTTCACCCAGGGTGTAGCCGGGGGCGATGTTGGCCGAGATGACCGCGGCGCGCTGGCGATCGAAGTGGTTGAGCTCCTTCGGCGCGACGGTTTCGGTGACGGCGACCAGATTGGACAGCGCGGTCAGGCTGCCGCCGTCGCCGCGCACATACAGCGCGGTCAGGTTCTGCGGCGTGGCGCGCGCGGCGGGGTCGAGCTGGACGACGACGTAGTATTGCTCGCCCGCCTGCTTGAAGCGGGTGACCTCGCGCCCGCCGAGCAGGGTTTCCAGGGTGAGGCCGATGGTGTCGACGCCGACGCCCATCTGCGCTGCCTTGTCGCGGTTGATGTTGATCTTCAGCTGCGGCTTGTTGAGCTTGAGATCGCTGTCGGCGTTGACCAGCCCCGGATAGGCGCGCACCTTGGCCATCAGCGCTTCGACCGATTTATCCAGCTCGGCGTAGCTCGGTGCCTGCACCACGAACTGCAGCGGCGGGTTGCGGAAACTCTGGCCGAGCGAGGGCGGGTTGATCGGGAAGGCGAGCACGCCCGGCATGCCCATGAACATCTGTGGACCGAGGCTCTCGGTGATCGCCATCTGGCTGCGGGTACGTTGTTCCCACGGCTTCAGCATCACGAACGACAGCGCGCTGTTGACCGGGTTGGGACGCTCCAGCCCCGGCGCCACCACGACGAACGCCGTCTCGGTCTCGGGCACGCTCTGAAGCAGGCCTTCGAGTTGGCGGGCGTAACCGTCGGTGTATTGCAGGGTGGAACCTTCGGGCGCGAGCATGAAGCTGATGAAAAAGCCGCGATCCTCAGTCGGTGCGAGTTCCGACTTGAGTGAATACAGCAATCCGATCATGGCCCCAAATGTCAGAACGAATACCAGCGCGACGATCAGCGGATGCTTGATTACGCGTGTGACACCGCGCGTGTAAGCGTTGTTCAGCCCCTTCAGCACGCGTTCGCCCAGATTGAACAGCGCGTTGTGGCGGGTTTCGTGGCGCAGGATCCGGCTGGCCATCATCGGCGTCAGGGTCAGCGCGACGAAGCCGGATACCAGCACCGCGGCCGCCACCGTCAGCGCAAACTCGGTGAAAAGCTTGCCGGTATTGCCTTCGGCGAAGGCCAGCGGGGCGAACACGGCGGCCAGCGTGAGCGTCATCGCCATCACCGCGAAGCCGATTTCCTTGGCCCCTTTCAGAGCCGCCTCGTAGGGTGGCATGCCTTCCTCGATGTGGCGGTAGATGTTTTCCAGCATGACGATGGCATCGTCCACCACCAGACCGATCGCCAGCACCAGCCCCAGCAGGGTCAGCACGTTGATGGTGAAGCCCATGGCATAGAGGAAGATGAAGGCGCCGATCAGCGACACCGGGATGGTGACGAAGGGAATCAGCGTGGCGCGCCAGTTGCGCAGGAACAGGAAGATCACGCCGACCACCAGCACCATGGCTTCGAGCATGGTTTTGTAGACGGCATCGATGGATTTTTCGATGAAGATCGAGCTGTCGAAGGCCACCTTGATCTGCATGCCGGGGGGCAGGGCGGCCTGCAAACGCGGCAGTTCGGCTTTGACCGCACGGGCGACCTCCAGCGTGTTGGCGGTCGACTGCTTGACGATGCCCAACCCCACCGCCGCGCGGCCGTTGACGCGCACGATGTTGCGTTCGTCCTCGGCGCCAATCTCGGCGCGGCCGATGTCGGCCAGCCGGATTAGCGTACCGCCGCTGTCGCGGATGATGACCTGCTCGAATTCAGCCGGGGTTTTCAGGTCGGTTTCGGCCAGCACAGAAAATTCGCGCGTCTGGCTTTCGATACGGCCTGAAGGCAGCTCGGTGTTCTGGCTGCGCAGCGCGGTTTCCACGTCCTGCACCGTCACCCCCAGTGCGGCCATGCGGTCGGGGTCGAGCCATATCCGCATGGCATAGCGGCGCTCGCCACCGATAATGACCGAGGCGACGCCCGGCAGCGTTTTCAACTGGTCGGCCACCACGCGGTCGGCGTAGTCGGTGATTTCCAGCGGCGACTGGCGGTCGCTGGAAAATGCCAGCCAGATGATGGCCTGGGCGTCGGCCTCGATCTTGGCGACCACCGGGTCTTTGGCTTCGCTGGGCAGTTGGCCGCGCACCCGCGCCACGCGGTCACGGGCGTCGTTGGCGGCGGCTTCGGGGTCGCGCGACTGCACGAACTCCACCGTGATCTGGCTGACTTCCTCGCGACTCACCGATTTGATGGTGCGGATGCCTTCGATGCCGGACAGCGAGTCTTCCAGTGTCTTGGTGATCTGGCTTTCCATCACCTCGGCAGACGCGCCGGGATAAACGGTGCGCACCGACACCACCGGCGCGTCGATATTGGGGTACTCGCGAACCGGCAGGCGGTCGAAGGCGATCAGGCCGATCAGCATGATCAGCAGGCTCATCACGGTGGCCAGCACCGGGCGGCGGATGGAAATATCGGAGAGGATCATGACTCGGTCTTTTAGGTTCGCTTGGTTTAAGCGCGGCGCTTGGTTTAAGTCGTTGGCTGGGATCAGCGCGGCTTGCCGGCCTGCATTTTTTTCATCATCTGCGCCGCCTGATCCAGCGTGACGACCGGCACGCCGGGACGCAGCTTGATCTGGCCATCGAGCACAACGGTGTCGCCGACCGTCACCCCGGAGACGATTTCGACCCGGCCGGGTTCGCGCTTGCCCAGCGTGACCTTGCGCAACTCGGCCTTGCCATCGACCGCCAGAAACACGTAGCTGCCGTCCGGGCGCGGCACGATGACCTGCTCGGGCAGCAGGATGGCGCTGGTCTTGCCGCCCAGATCGGCGGTGGCGCGGGCGAACATGCCGGGCTTGAGCTGCCCTTTCGGATTGGCGATGCGCGCGCGCACCCGCACATTGCGGCTCACAGGGTCGACCACCGGATCGATGACATGCACCTTGCCGCTGAAGGTTTGTCCGGGCAGCGCATCGACAGTCAACGTGACCGGCAGGCCGAGGTGCACCAGCGGCAGATAGGTTTCCGGCACCGGCACTTCCAGCTTGAGGGTGCCGAGCGCATCCAGTCGCACGATGTCGTCGCCCTTCTTGACGTAGGTGCCTGGGCTGACCTGGCGCAGCCCAACCACCGCGGCAAACGGTGCGCGCAGCACGGTCTTGTCGAGCGCCACCTGTTCCTGCAATAGTCGCGCGCGCAGGATGTCGAGGTTGGCACGGGCTTCGTCGAGTGCCTGCTTGGAAACAAAATTCTGCGCGAGCAGTTCCTCGCTGCGCTTGTAGCGGCTTTCCGCCAGCTTCACGTCGGCCTGGGCGGCGGCCACGCGCGCGCGCGGCTCGGCGGAATCAAGCACCACCAGTACCGCGCCCTTGTTGACCGGCTGGCCTTCCTTGAACAGCAGGGTGGTAATGCGGCCATCGATTTCCGGACGAATCATCACGCTGTCCTCGGCGATCAGCGCGCCCACGGCGTTGACCGTGGTGGACACCGGCGAGGCGGTAACCTTCATCATGTTGACTGGAATGAAGGGCGGGCCACCCGCCTGGGCAAAAGCAAGCACCGGGACGAACAGCAGGATGAACAAGGCGCGCATGACGGATTCCGCAAAAAGAACAAAGATATACGATGGATGCGCACCTTATCAGTTCCATGCGGAAACAAAAACCGCATGACGAGGTCAACTTCACATGTCGGCGCTGTAAGGATTGCGCGCGTGCCTCGACTGTCTCGGTACACACTTCAATAATTTGGATTAGAGCCATGCTGATACGCCAACCCGATGACATCCTCCCATCCGAAATCACCCCGCCCGAAATCTATCGCGAGCGCCGCCGCTTCATGCAGGGGATGGGCGCACTGGCAGCGGGTGCCGCCTTCGGCGCGACCTCCGATGCGCATGCGGGCGTCAAACTTGCCGGCGTACGCGCCAGCGATTACCAACTGGACGAGGCCAAAACGCCGTATAAGGACGTCACCACGTACAACAACTTCTACGAATTCGGCGTGGACAAATCCGATCCGGCGGAATACGCGGGCAGCCTGAAACCCCGGCCGTGGACGGTGACGGTGGAAGGTGCCGTCAAGCAGTCGAAAACCTGGGACATTGACAGCCTGCTGAAGCTCGCGCCGCTGGAAGAGCGGGTATACCGGCTGCGCTGCGTGGAAGGCTGGTCGATGGTGATCCCATGGGTGGGGTTCCCGTTGGCCGAGTTGCTGCGCCGCGCCGAGCCCACCGGCAATGCCAGATATGTCGAATTCGTCAGCCTGCACGACCCCAGGCAGATGCCCGGTCAGCGTTCCAGCGTGCTCGACTGGCCCTACGTCGAAGGCCTGCGCCTGGACGAGGCGATGCATCCTTTGACGCTCCTGGCGATGGGCTTGTACGGCGAAGTGCTGCCCAACCAGAATGGCGCGCCGATCCGCCTGGTGGTGCCCTGGAAATACGGGTTCAAGAGCGCCAAGTCCATCGTCAAAATCCGTCTGGTGGAAAAACCGCCGCTGACCGCATGGATGAAAGCGGCGCCAGCAGAGTATGGCTTTTATTCCAACGTCAATCCGCAGGTTGATCATCCCCGCTGGAGCCAAGCCAAAGAGCGCCGTATCGGCGAGTTCTTCAAGCGCGACACCTTGATGTTCAATGGCTATGGAAATCAGGTGGCCCAGTTGTATCGCGGCATGGACCTGAAAAAATTCTTCTGATGGGTGCTGATCTGCGCAGCCCAAAATTCTGGGTGTTCGGAATCTGCCTGTTGCCACTGGCGCGGCTGATCTATCTTGGTGGAAGCGGCGGCCTGGGCGCCAACCCGATCGAGTTCATCACCCGCTCAACCGGCACCTGGACCTTGGTCGGGCTGATGGTGACCCTGTCCGTCACCCCGTTGCGGCGGCTGAGCGGCCGTGCCGAGTTTGTCCGTTACCGGCGCATGCTGGGCCTGTTCAGCTTCTTTTACGCCTGCCTGCATTTTGTCACCTATATCTGGCTGGATCAGTTCTTCGATCCGGCGGCCATCGCCAGGGACATCGTGAAACGCCCTTTCATCACGGTCGGCTTCACCGCCTTCGTGTTGCTTGTTCCGCTCGCCGCGACCTCGACCCCCGCCATGATGCGGCGGCTCGGGCGACGCTGGCAGCAGTTGCACCGGCTGGTGTATGCCATTGCCCTGCTGGGGGTGGTCCACTATCTTTGGCTGGTGAAAAAAGACCTGACAACGCCGCTGATTTATGGCGGCGTGCTAGTCCTGTTGCTGGCCTTGCGATTGCAGTGGGGGGTGATCTTGTTGCAGGCTGCCCGCACTCGTTTTGCGCCAGCCAGATATTGAGGCCGGCAAGGGCGGACCGCAGCAGATAGACGCAATTAAAAAACGGGGGCCAGGCCCCCGTTTCAGATTGGGCAGTGCCCGACCTGTTAGAGCCCGAAAGGCTTGATGACCGGTATCGCCGGTGCGGGGGCAGACGCCGGAGCTGACGCGGGCTTGGCGGCAGGAGCCGCTTTCTTCGCAACAGGTTTCTTGGCGACCGGTGCCGCTTTTTTGGCGACCGGCTTCGCGGCGGGCTTCTTGGCGACCGGCTTGGCTGCGGCTTTTTTGGCTACGGGCTTGGCTGCCGGTTTTTTGGCGGCGACTGCCTTTTTAGCCGGTGCCGCTTTTTTGGCGACCGGTTTTTTGGCGACCACTTTCTTGGCGGCCGGCTTGGCTGCGGCTTTTTTGGCTACGGGCTTGGCTGCCGGTTTTTTGGCGGCGACTGCCTTTTTAGCCGGTGCCGCTTTTTTGGCGACCGGTTTTTTGGCGACCACTTTCTTGGCGGCCGGCTT
>Ga0315270_10000730_pt1 | contig 17600 bp, 17 predicted proteins | sample C1_bottom_MG_FD_204932 | JGI IMG/M metagenome (GOLD analysis project Ga0315270, IMG submission 204932) | Sediment microbial communities from Yellowstone Lake, YNP, Wyoming, USA - C1_bottom | ecosystem: Environmental > Aquatic > Freshwater > Lake > Sediment | place: USA: Wyoming | collected...
TCGGACTCCTGGTAGTAGTGCGCGAGGACGACCGCGTTCTGTTCCTTCTTCAGGCGGCGGATCTCTTGGGCGACGTCCTGAGACGGGATCGCACTCATGTGGCTCATCTTAACGCCCGGGCGGGTCCCCGAAATTCCCTTTGCTACACTGCCCGCGCCGGCGGCCGGAAGGCTCGCCGCGTTTGAATGAGCGCACGCGCCGAAGCCTTTTCCCAGCCTCCCGCGTCCCCGTGGATCTCGAATCCGCGCTGGGACCTGATCGTCCTTTCCTTCTCCGCCGTCCTCGTGGCGGTGCCGCCGCTCGTCCACTCCCTCGGGAAAACGACGGCCGGCGGGGTCGACATCCTCATCACGCTTCTCGTCGGCGGCCCCCACATGTACGCGACGTTCCTGAAGACGGTGTTCGAGCCGAACTTCCGGAAGCTCCACCCGGCGCTCACGTTCGCGCCCGTCGTGATCATCCCCATGATCGTGATCTCGGGCGCCGTCTTCGCGTTCCAGGCGCTCCTCACGTTCTTCTTCACGTGGGCCTCGATGCACGTGTGCGACCAGGCTTCCTACATCGCGTACCTCTACCGCGACAAGGGCGGCGCCGCGAAGCCCTGGCAGCGCGGCCTCGACGTCTCCGTGATCCTCTTCTCCCTCTACAGCTACGCGATGTACCGGCACGTGAACGGGACGTTCAAGATCGGAGACACGACGCTCTGGTTCCCGGAGTTCCTCAAGCACACGTGGTTCGCCGACACGTTCGCCGTCGTGACCGCGGGCCTCATCGCTTTCTGGATCGTCTACACGCTGAACCAGCTCCGGCGCGGCGAGGTCGGCGGGCCGTACGTGTTCTTCATGTCCCTCACGGTAGGCGTCGCGCTCTTCGTGACGCGCCTCCCCGAGCTCTCGGTTTCGTTCCAGGGCTTCAACGCCTGGCACTCCTTCCAGTACCTCGGGCTCACGTACCTCATCCTCCAGAAGGACAACACGATCGCGAAGGAAAGCCTCGCCAAGAAGCTCGCGCAGCCCGGGAAGTTCTTCCGCTACTACGGCTGGAACATCCTGCTGACGACGGGCGCGACGCTCATCATCGTCCTCCTCACGATCGTCCTGAAGCTGCCGGCCGAGCCGAGCTACTACGCGGTCGTCCTGTCGTTCCTCCTCGTGCACTACGCGCACGACCACGTGCTCTTCGCCTTCGGGAGCGGCTTCCGCCCGAAGTGACGGCACTCCGGTTCCGCCTGCGCCGCGCGGCCGCCGCCCTGGCGGCCGTCGCGTTTCTCACGGCCTCTCCGGCTGCCGCCGCGAAGAAGAAGCGGAAGGCGCCGGAGCCGACGGCCGTGCCGCGCCCGCCCGACCCTTATCGGGTCACGATCACCACTTCGGACGGCGTCGCGCTCGCGGCGTCGTGGCGGCCCGTGTCCGGCAACGAGAAGGCGCCGGCCGTCCTCCTCCTCCACGATTTCTCGCGCGAGAGGCGTGAGCTCGAGCCGCTCGCGCAGAAGCTCGGAGAGGCCGGCTACGCGACGCTCGCGATCGACCTGCGCGCCCACGGCGAGTCGACGAAGAAGAGCGGACAGCCGATCCCGATCTCCCCGCGCCTCCTCAAGGATCCGAACGGCTTCCCGCGCGACGTCGAGGCCGCGGCGGCGTGGATGAAGGCCCGCGCGCCGAAGACGGCGGCGTTTGGCTTCTCGGTGGGCGGGTACCTCGCGCTCCTCGCGGCCGCGCGCGGCCAGGTGGACGCGGCGATCGTGATCTCCGTGAACGAGCCGCGCGTCGCGGACCTCGCGGGGCAGAGTCCGCCCGTCCCGCGGTCGCTGCTCCTTCTCGCGTGCGTGGCGGACCCCGGCCGCGCGGACTCGGCAAAGAAGCTCGAGGCGGCCGCGCAGGCCCCGAAGCGCCTGCTGCTCTTCCCGGGGGCCGCGCACAACCTCGCGCTCCTGCGCGAGCACCCCGAGGCCGAGAAGGCCGTTTTCGACTGGCTTTCCGGGCGCCTCAAGTAAGCTTCCGCCCCGTGAAGACGGTCGTCTTCGACATCGAGACGGTGTCGTTCCCGTGGCTCGAGCTGGACCCCCTCCAGAGGGAGAAGCTCACCCGCCGGGCCGAAGACCACGAGGATTTTCTGAGAATGAAAGAGGGCGGGGCGCTCTCTCCCTATACCGGGAAGGTCATCGTGATTGCGATGATGAATCCCGAGAGTGGGCAGGGAAAGGTCTGGTACGAGGCGGCGGAGCGACGCGAAGAAAAGTCAGAAGACGGATTCTTCGAATATGTCGGATGCGGTGAAAGGGAGATGCTCGTCGAGTTCTGGACGGCCCTCTCGAAGTTCGAGGTCTTCGTCTCCTTCAACGGCCGCGCCTTCGACGGACCCTTCCTTTCTGTGAGGAGCGCGGCCCACGCTCTTTCACCTTCTAAGAATCTCTCGGGCTATCGGTATTCCGTCGAATCGCACATCGACCTCCTCGAAGTGCTGACGTTCTACGGGACCGTCTCCCGCGACCAGTGGCCTTCCCTCCACTCCGCCTGCGTCGCCTTCGGCATTCCCTCGCCGAAGAGCGAGGAGATGCACGGCTATGCCGTCGGCGACGCGTACCGGGAGGGGCGGCTCGCCGAGGTGGCCGAGTACTGCCGGCGGGACGTGGAAGCGACGGCCGCCCTCTTCAAGCGCCTCGAGACGACGCTCCTGCCCCTCTTCAAGAGGTGACGGGCGCGGCCCAGGGATAGAAGAGGTCTCCACGCTCTGGCAACTCGGGCACGAGCGTGATCGACGCGGGTCTTTTGTGGCGCGCGACGCGCTTCGCGAGCCAGTCCGCGAGCTCGGAGGGCGACACGTCTCGGCCGGCAACCACCCGTGCAGCCGCCGACTCCTCGCCCGACCCGGCGTCCCACTCCGCCGAGACCATGGCGTCGCGCACCGCCGGGTGCCCGCGGAGCGCAGCCTCGACCTCCGCCGGGGCGACCTGAAAGCCGCGCACCTTCACGACGGGCTTCCTTCTTCCGACGACCGTCAGCTGCCGCGCCGCATCCTCGAACGCGAGGTCTCCCGTGCGCAGCCAGCCGTCCGCCGAGAATGCGGTGGCCGTCTTCGCCTCCGCCCCGCGGTAGCCACGAAACACCTGCTCGCCGCGGAGCCACAGCTCGCCGAGCGTCCCGGGAGGACGCGCACCGCCATCCGGCCCCGCAATTCGCGTCGCGAGACCCGCGACGGGCCGGCCGCATGAGGTGACGCGCGCCTCCCCGATGGGCGCATCCACGTGCGTCGCACCAGCGCCTTCGGCGAGCCCGTAGCCCTGGACGACGGCCGCGCCGGTGCGCGCATGGCACGCGCGAGCGACGTGAGGTGCGAGGGGCGCACCACCGGAGATGAGGAGCCGAAGAGGCCCGAAGCCCTCGACGTCCGGCGGCGCCCCCGCGAGCGCCCGGACGATCGTCGGAACGACGTTCGAGACCGTCACCCCCCATCGGCGCACGGTGTCCGCGAACGACGGGACGTCGAATCGAGCCGCCGTCACTGCCGTCAGGCCGGAGTAGAGGGCGAGCGCAAGCGTCGCGACGAGACCATAAAGGTCGTACGGCGAGATCGCGGAGTAGACGACGTCGTCCTCCGACCACGGCGCGACCGCCGCGAGCCCGAGGAGCGCGGCCGAAAGGCTCGCGTGCGTGTGGCGCGCCGGCGCCGGAAGGCCGCCCGGACCGACCGACCACGCGAGAAGCGCGTCGCCGGGCTCGGCGCCCTCCGACGGCTCCGCCCGGCGTCCCCCCGCAAATGCGATCTCCGGGAGATCGAGCGATCCGTCGAAGACGGCGATCCGCCCGACGGCCGAGCCCGCAGCAGCAGTCCTGGCGGCTTCGGCGAGCGACGCGTCGGCGACCAGCAGACCAGCGCCCGTCGCCGCGAGCTGCGTGGCCATCTCGTGCGCGTGGAAGTACGGGTTCACGGGCGTCACGGCGCCGCCCGCGGCGAGGATCCCGCAGACGAGGAGCGGGTACTCGGGGACGTTGCGACCGAGGAGAGCGACGACCGAGCCGTCCCGCACTCCGAGCGCTCGGAGACGGCGCACGACCGCCTCGACCGCGGCCGGAATCTCTTCGAACCGTACGACTCGACCGGTCGCGGCGTCCGCGAGCGCAGGCCTGGGGCCCCGGCGCGCGGCCCCTTCGAGGAGGAGCTCGTGAAAGAGCGCGGTCAGCCCAGTTTCCGCGGCGCGAGCTGCGACTTCAGCGCATTCTCGTTCCACTCGGCGACCGTCGAGACGATCTTCCCGTCTACGATCTTCATCTTCGTGAGACCGGCCGCGTTCGCGCGGCGGCCCGTCGGGGCGATTCCGTCGAGCGCCCCCCTGTGAGTGCCCTCGGCCGTCCAGCGAACGACGACCTGGTCGCCGCTCCTCTGGATCGACTGGACGTTGACCTTGAGATCCGGGAAGGCCCTGCGGAAGCGGTCGAAGAGCTGGCCGCATTGTTGAGCGGTCGCCGGATGCCCCGCGAGGACCTGTCTGGAGCCGCCGGTCCACCCCTCGGCGTAGAAGGCCCGGACGACCTGCTGATCGGCGGCCGAGACTGCGGAGGTCGACGCCACCGCAGGCGCGGCGTTCAGCGGTCGGGCGGCTGCGGGCGCAGGAGCCGTCGTCTTCTCGGCGCCGAAGAGAGCTCGGAATGGCGCCACCACGACGCCCGCGAGGGCCGTGATCAGGAGCTTCAGGAAGCCACGTCGCTGCTGCATCGCATCCTCCTCCGCCTGCGTTTGCGCAGATCTTACGCGCCTGCCCGCGGGACGGCCCGGACTTCGGCCGCAAGATCCGGGGAGAGGAAGGGCCTTCCCCGGCGCACATTGGCGGCATGATGATCACCGCGATGCCCGCGCCGTCCTCCCCCGACCCCCGCGCCGCCTGGAAGGCCGTCGTCGCCCGTGACGCGTCCCAGGACGGCCGCTTCGTCTTCGCCGTCGCGACGACCGGCGTCTACTGCCGCCCGTCCTGCGCGGCCCGCCGCCCGAATCGCGAGAACGTGCGTTTCTTCGCCGGGCCCGGCGAGGCCGAGGCCGCAGGCTTCCGCGCCTGCCTGCGCTGCAAGCCCGCCACGACCGAGCCGCCCGAGGCCGTCCGGGCCGTCCGCCGGGCCGTCGCGTTTCTCGTGGCGCACGCGGACGAGAGCGTCCCGCTCGCGACGCTCGCGCGCGTGGCGGGCCTCTCGCCCTTCCACTTCCAGAGGACGTTCAAGAAGCTCGTCGGCGTCACGCCGAAGCGCTACGCCGACGCGCAGCGCGCCGACCGCCTCAAGGCGCTCCTGAAGGGCGGCGCAAACGTCGCCTCCGCGAGCTTCGAGGCCGGTTACGGCTCCTCCAGCCGCGCCTACGCGAGTGCGCCGCGCCACCTCGGGACGACGCCCGCGGCGTATGCGCGCGGCGGCAAGGGCCTGCACGTGCGCTTCGCAACCGTCCCGACGCCGCTCGGGCGCCTCCTCGTCGCCGCGACGGATCGCGGCGTCTGCGCCGTGACGCTCGGCGACTCGGAGCGTGCGCTCGAGGCGGGTCTCCGAAGCGAGTACCCCGAGGCCCTGATTGAAAAGGCGCCGGCCGCGCTCGCGGAGTGGAGTGAGCGCATCGCCCGGTCGCTGGCCGAGGCCGTCGACCTCTCGTCGATCCCGCTCGACCTGCGCGCGACGACGTTTCAGCGGCGCGTGTGGGAGGCGCTGCGCGCGGTCCCGCGCGGCGAGACGCGCTCGTACTCCGAGCTCGCGGCCGCGATCGGCCAGCCCTCGGCCGCGCGCGCCGTCGCCTCGGCCTGCGCGCACAACCCGGCAGCGCTCGTCGTCCCGTGCCACCGCATCGTGAAGAGCGACGGCGCCCTCGGCGGCTATCGGTGGGGCGTCGCGCGCAAGCGCGAGCTTCTGAAACGCGAAAGCGGGCGGCCCTGAGGCCGCCCGAAGGTCTCACGTCCCGATTCGCTCAGCGCCAGAAGCCTTCGACCCAGTAGCCCTCGATGTCGTAGTGGGCGGGGATCCAGACGGCCCCGAAGAAGGGCGGTACGACCCAGCCGTAGTTCGCGATGTAGACATAGCCGGGGCCGGGACACGCGGAATGGAAGCGGAAGCCCGCGTAAGTCCGGTACGGCGCCGCGTAGCCGTAGCCGTAGCGGGCGTAAGGACGGACGGGCGCGACATACCCACGGTAGCCGTGAGTGCCGTGCTCGCGCGCTTCGTACCGCTCGTGCCGCTCGCGAAACATTTCCCTCACCTCGTGCGGCGACGGAGGCAGCGGGAAGTTCTTCCAGGGCTCCGCGACCGCCTTCGGAGCGGTCACCGTCAGAGCCGCGAGGGCCGCGGCGGTGAGCGTCATGTTGCGCATCCTGGTATTCATGATCGGCCTCTCTTTCTGCCCTGAGCTTTTCGCTCCGGACGAAAAGAGAGTTGCAAGCCCGTGCCACCCGTAACCCAGTGATTTGCCTCACACGCCGCACGAATTCGTGCAGCGAGGAGGGGACAGTGCACGTTTCTGTGACGCCCGCGTAGGTCGTTACGGCGTTTTCGGATTTCTTAGAAGGTTAAGAAGGCCGATCGCAGCGGCCAGCGGCAATGCGAGCAGGAGCGGTTTGTTGAGAGCCCAGGCTTCGTTGATGTTGCCGTGCAGGAGCTGGTGCGCGGCGCGCAGGGAGCCGCAGCCGGGGCACTGCGTTCCGAGGAACGTCTTGAACAGGCAGGGCGGGTAGTAGCCCGCGGTGGCAGGATCGAAAAAGAAAAGGACCGCCGCGGCGAACACGGCGGTCCCCAGGATCAGTGCATTGCGACGGCTCACATCATCGCGGTCGGAGGAGCCGGTTCGTCGGCCGCGCCGGCCTTCGTCAGCGGCACCCACACGAGGTACGCCGCGAGGATCAGCATGACCGGGATCGCGAGCCAGCCGCCCACCGCGTCGAACATCCCGCCGATCTGCGGGAACCTGTTGTCCGACCGGAACGCGACGACGCCCGCCACGAGGAGGCCCACGAGCGCCTCGCCCGCGATGAGGCCCGACGCCGCGAGGACGCCGGCGTTCTCGACGCGCGCCTTCTGCGCTTCGTTGTAGCCGCGCTTGTCCGCCGACTTGGTCACGGCGCCCTTGATGAGGCCGCCGATGAAGATCGCGAACGTCGTCTCGAGCGGCAGGTACATGCCGACCGAGAAGAGCATCGGGCTCTTGACGCGGATGAGGATGAGCGACAGGCCCATCGCGATCCCGACGAGGACGAGCGGCCACGCCATCTCGCCGCCCACGATGCCCTGCGAGAGCGCCGCCATGAGGCCCGCCTGCGGCGCCGGAAGGTTCTTGCCGCCGAAGCCGCCGACGCCGGGGTTCGAGGCGAGGTCGGACGTGTGGAGAAGGTAGAGCGGGAAGAACATCACGAGCCCTGCGACGAGGACGCCGAGGATGTCGCCGAGCTGCATCTTCCACGGCGTGCCGCCGAGGATGTGCCCGACCTTGAGGTCCTGCAGCATCTCGCCCGCGACCGCCGACGACACGCAGACGACCGCCGCGACGCCGAGCACGGCCGCGACGCCCTGCGCGCCCTTGACGCCGATGATGACCATCGTGAGCGCCGCGACGATCGTCGTCGCGAGCGTGAGGCCCGAGATCGGGTTGTTCGACGAGCCGATCATCCCGACGAGGTTCCCGGAGACGGCCGCGAAGAAGAAGCCCGTCACGAGCATGACGAGCGCCGCGAGGAACGCGCCGCCCATGACGCCCGTGAAGTAGTAGTAGAGGCCGACCATGAGGATGAAGACGGCCGCGATGCCGAGGCCGACGACCTTGAGGCTGAGGTCCTTCTCGATGCGCGACGTGGCCGCAGCGGCCGCCGCCGACTTCTTGACGTCCGCAACGCCGCGCTTGATGCCGGCGACGAGGTTCTTCCGCATCCTGAAGAGCGTGAAGCACGCGCCGACGAGCATGCCGCCGACCGCGATCGGCCGGACGATGTAGCGGTAGAGGTGGCCCGCGAGGCCGGCCCAGTTCTGGGTGCCGTCGGCGGCCGTGTAGGCGCCGATGTTCGCGGGCCCGAGGAAGAAGACGAGAAGCGGCACGAACAGGCCCCACGCGAGGAGGCCGCCCGCGAAGTTCAGGGCGCCCAGCTCGGGCCCGATGATGTAGCCGACGCCGAGGTACGCGGGCGTGGCGGCAGGCGCGGACATCGTCGTGACGCCGCCGGCCTCGATCTTGTGCGCGTCGCTCTTGAGGCCGAGGCGCACGAAGCTCTCCTTGAACGTCCCGACCGCGACGTGGAAATCGTTCGAGGCCTTGAAGAGCCCGAAATCGCCGAGGAACTTGATGACCGCCCCGACGCCCATCGCCTTGAAAAGCTGCTGCGCCGCCTCGGCGCCGCGCTGGCCGGCCTTGTGGATCTCGGCCGCCGCGACCGACTCGGGGAACGGCAGCGACTTGTCCTCGACCATCACGCGCCGGAGCACCGTCACGAAGAGGATGCCGAGGAAGCCGCCGAGGATCATGAGGGCCGTCGCCGTGAGGTACTCGGCGGCGTTCCAGCCCTGGAACTTCCACATCCCGAGGATCACGAACGCCGGGATCGTGAAGATCGCGCCTGCCGCGACCGATTCACCGATCGACCCGACCGTTCGGGCGAAGTTCTCCTCGAGGAGCGAGCCTTTGAAGATCCGGAGGACCGCCATTCCGATGACGGCCGCAGGGTAGGTCGCGGCAATCGTCATGCCGGCCTTCAGGCCGAGGTAGGCGTTCGCGGCGCCGAGGATGACGCTCATGAGGAGGCCCAGGACGAGGGCCCGCCCCGTGAACTCCCGCATCTGGGAGTCGGCGGGGACGAACGGCTTGAAATCCTTGTCGCTCATGCGGAAACAATCCTCCTTGCACCGCGGGTCGCGGGTGAGGCCGGCCGGTGCATTCGGCGATATTCGGTCATGGAAACGGTCGGAGTCTGACACTCCAGCGCCCGGATTGTCGAACGGGAAACGTCTCTCGCAGCTATACTTCAGCGTGACGCAGTCCCATCTAGACGGCCGGGCCTCCCGGGACCGGGGTCTGCCTCCTCCGAGGAGGGACCATGAATCGCACCGTGCTCGTCCTGACAGACGACCTCTTCTGGAGAACGAAGATCGAACACGCGCTGAAATCCAGCCAGACGCCGGGCGTTTTCCTCGACACGCCCGCCGAGATCGAGAAGAAGGCTGATCCGGCCCGCGTCGGCCTCGTCCTGATCGACCTCGCCCTCAGGAGCGACCCGATCGCCGCCATCACGGCCCTCAAGAAGGCCCCGAAGACGAAGAACATCATGGTCGTCGGCTACTGCGAGCACAAACAGCTCGAGCTGATCGAGCGCGCCAAGAAGTCCGGCTGCGATCAGGTGCTCATGCGCTCGACGTTCTCCCAGAACCTCGGCGACATCATCCTCAAGTACGCGCTGCCCGGCAGCGTCCGCCAGGAGTCCGAGGAAGTCGAGCTGCCGGAGGAATAGGGCCGGGGGTCAGGGCGCCGGCGTCACGATCTCTATGCCCGGAGCCAGGCCGCGGAAGTGGCGTTCATTGAACGTCAGAATCGCATCGGCGCCGGCACGAACCGCACACCGGGCGATCACAGCGTCGTAGGTGCGGCCCCCGGCGATGGAACGGGCCGGCGCCTCCGTGATGAGAGCCCGGTACGAAACCGCCTCGAGGGCCACGAGTTGGTGCCTGAAGAGATTCGCTTCCAGCAGGGCGAGCGTGTCGCTCGGGGAGAGACGATGCGGCGCGGGAATTCGCGTGAGCACCGCGTAGGTCTCGATGAGGGCTGGCGCAGCCACGATGAGACGCTCACCCGAATCGAGGCGCGATGAGATCTCGCGGGCAGCCGCATCATGACGCTCATGCCAGTCGACGATCGCCGCGATGATGCAACTCGTGTCCGGGAGAAACCCTCCGTGCGCTCGAGACACGTCAGCCCCGTCGCCTCAGGATCGATCTCGTGCGTTCGACGCCTTCCGTCGTGAGACTTGGACCCTTTCCCCCATCCGCCGCGCGCGCCACGGTGAGGCGGCCCTTTCGCACGAGTCGGACTGTGCGCGTCTCGGGCTCGAGAATTACTTGACCCTCTGAAACGCGAACCTCGAGGGTCGCGCCCGCGACCAGGCCCGCCTCGCGGCGAGCCTCTCGCGGGATGACGAGGCGCCCGGCGGAATCTATGGTGGTTTTCATGGCAAAAATTCTACCACTTCCCTGTCGAGTATCGTCCTGTCCATGACATCCAGCCGACGAACGTTCCTCACGAGCGTTGCCGCTGCGGGCGCTGCCAGCGCCCTTTCCCCCTTCGAAGAGAATCTGCAGGGCCAGAGCACGGCTCCAGCCGGAAACGCCCCGCCCCCTGCTCCAGCCGCCGACGGCTACGTCCTCGTGACGTCCGGCAACGGCGTCGAGGCCGCGAAGGCCGCGCGGCAGGCGCTCATCCAGGGCTACGACCCGCTCGACGCCGCGATCGCCGGCGTGAACGTGAACGAGCTCGACCCAAACGACATGAGCGTCGGGTACGGCGGAATCCCGAACGAAGAGGGCGTCGTCCAGCTGGACGCGGCCGTCATGGACGGGCGCACGCTGCGGGCGGGCGCCGTCGGCGCGCTCGAAGGCTGCAAGACGCCGTCGAAGGTCGCGAAGCTCGTCATGGAGCGCACGGACCGCGTGTTTCTCGTGGGCGCGGGGGCGCGAAAGTTCGCGACGGCGCACGGCTTCCCCGTCGAGGACCTCCTGACGGAGAAGACGCGGAAGATCTGGCTCTACTGGCGTGAGCGGCTGTCGGACAGCGACGACTGGATCGAGTCGAGCAAGGAAGCGCAGGACCCGGCCATCCAGGAGTTCATCAAGAAGTACGGCGACGCGGACTTTCGCCCGCAGGGCACGATCCACATGTCCGTCAGGAGCGCCAAGGGCGACCTCGTGGGCGTCACCACGACGTCCGGCCTCTTCTTCAAGATCCCCGGCCGCCTCGGCGACTCGCCGGTGATCGGCGCGGGCATCTACTCCGAGAACGGCGTCGGGAGCTGCGGCTCGACGGGCCGTGGCGAGGCAAACCTCCTCACGTGCGGCTCGCACACGGTCGTAGAGTTCATGCGGCAGGGCAAGAGCCCGGAGGAGGCCTGCCTCCTCGCCCTCAAGCGCATCGACGAGAAGACGCACAAGGTCCCCCGCCACCGCGACGACAAGGGCCGCCCGAAGTTCAACGTCAACTTCTACGCGGTCGACGCGAAGGGCAGAACAGCCGGCGCCGCCATCTGGAGCGGCAGCAAGTACGTCGTCGGCGACAACGACGGCGTGAGGACGCTGGAGTCGGCGTACCTGTACAAGAGGGGCGCGTAGGGCCGGATGAAGCGCCCCCCGGGGCTCTACGAGGAGCTCCTGACCCGCGGATTTGCGCGGGAGGTGGCGGAGCTAGAGTCCCAGGGCTTCACGGCCCTTCAATCCACACCGACAGCTGCGGAGGCGCGCGTCCTTCTCGCTAGGCATCTGCTTCGGCTCCTAACGCGCGCTCTTTCCGATTCAACCGGCGACGAAGCCACCGATCGTCAACTTGAAGTCGCGAGGCGGGTGCACACGGCCCTCGGCGCACTCGACGGCGAAACCACGGCGCCGGACGACGCTATCGCGGAGCCGGCTCGGCTCGTGACGGCGATCCTCCGTCGGCCCCCGGGCCCGGCCCAGGTCGAGGACCCGACACGACCCGAGATCCCGCTCACCGCAAGTGACCTCCTCGTGAACGCACGCGGCGAACCTCGCATCGGGCACTCGATCGCGGCCGAGATCCCCTCCGCGGACCGGATCGATCTCATCTGCGCATTTATTCGCTGGCACGGCGTCCGACTCATCACGAGGCCCCTTCGGGAGTTCCGCGCGCTGGGTCGCCCCCTTCGGATCATCACGACGGTCTACACGGGCTCGACAGAACAAAAGGCCTTGGATCACCTCGCCGTACTGGGCGCCCAGGTGAAGGTCTCGTACGAAACACAGGCGACGCGTCTTCATGCGAAGGCATGGCTGTTCCAGAGGGACTCCGGGTATTCGACGGCTTATGTCGGCTCCTCGAACCTCACCCACACCGCACTCTCCGAGGGTGTCGAGTGGAACGTCCGGATCTCGGAGGCGGAGACTCCTGCTCTTCTCGGGAAGTTCCGCGCAACGTTCGACTCGTACTGGGCCGACCCGTCCTTTGAGGATTACGACCCAATTCGCTTCGAAAAGGCCATCGCGGCAACACGGCGGGGCTCCCCGGTCGTGTTTCTCGGGCTCGACGTCCATCCCTTCCCCCATCAGGTCGAGATCCTCGAACGACTTCAAGCGGAGCGAGAGGTTCACGGCCGACACCGGAACCTCGTCGTGGCGGCGACCGGAACGGGAAAGACGGTCGTGGCCGCCCTCGACTACCGTCGGCTCTCGACGGAGGGCCAGCGCCCCACGCTTCTCTTCGTCGCCCACCGCCGCGAGATCCTCCAGCAAAGCCTCCGGACGTTCCGCGCGGTCCTACACGATGCCAACTTCGGCGAGGAGCTCTTCGAGGGGCGAAGGCCCACCGAATACCGCCACGTTTTCGCGTCGATCCAGTCGCTTTCCAGGACGCTGGAGGCCCTGCCCCCCAAGCACTTTCAGATCGTGATCGTCGACGAGTTCCATCACGCCGAGGCCGATACCTATCGAAGGTTGCTCGACCACGTCGACCCCGTGGAGCTCCTCGGGCTCACCGCGACCCCGGAACGCTCCGACGAGCGGGACGTACTCGCGCGGTTCGATGGCCGTTTCGCCTCGGAGCTCCGGCTTTGGGACGCGCTCGAAGCCGGCCTGCTCTGCCCGTTCCAGTACTTCGGGCTCCACGACAATACGGACATCTCGCACGTCGCATGGAGCCGCAAGGGTTACGACTCCGAAGCACTCGAGCGCGTCTACACAGCCGACGATGCCCGCGCCCGCCTCGTCATTCGAGAGGTCGCCGAGAAGCACGCCGACATTAATGCAATGCGCGCACTCGGCTTTTGCGTGACGATCTCGCACGCCGAGTTCATGGCCCGCAAGTTCAACGAGGCCGGTATTCCGGCTCTCGCCGTCTCGGCGAATTCCACGGAGGAGGATCGGCGCACAGCCCTCCATCGGCTGAAGTCCCGAGACGTGTGCGTGCTGTTCGCCGTCGACCTCTTCAACGAAGGCATCGACGTCCCCGAGATCGATACCGTGCTCTTCCTCAGGCCGACCGAGAGTGCGACGGTCTTCCTTCAGCAGCTCGGGCGGGGCCTCCGTCGCGCAGACGGCAAGGACTGCCTCACCGTCCTCGACTTCATTGGCACCCCGAACCGGAACTTCCGATTCGACGCGCGCTACCGCGCCCTCCTCCGTGGCTCCGGGACCGGCGTGGCGCGGCAAATTCGCGAGGATTTCCCGTTTCTGCCAGGCGGCTGCTCGATGCAGCTCGACCGCGTATCGCGGGAGATCGTCCTCGAGAACGTCTCCCAAGCTGTCGGCTCGACATTCCGAAGTCTCACATCCGCCCTCCGCGATCTAGGTCGAGATGTGTCTCTCGCGGAGTTCCTCTCGGATGCCGAAGTCGAGATCGATCGTCTCTATCGCAACGGCCGGACGTGGATGTCGCTGAGAAGGGAGGCGGGGCTGCCCGCTCCCGCAGCCGGGCCCGAGAGCGAAGCCCTTGGCCGCGGCCTCGCTCGGATCCAGCATCTCGACGACCAGCTGTGGCTCGCGGTCTTGAGGCTTGCGGTCGAAGCCGCGTCCGCCGGCAGGAACCAGTTCTCCCCGCAGGAGAGCCGCATCCTCGCCGGGCTCGCCTTTACGTTGTTCGGACAGGCGACGCCGGCAAACGTTCCGGAGATGCTCAAGACGCTCGCTCGAAATCCCGACATCTGCGCCGAGGTGCAGGAACTCGCGACGTACCTCGAAGAACGCATTCGCCACGTCACGACGCCGCTTGAGATCGTCCTCGGCTGGGAGGAACCCGTCCCTCTTTCGCTGCACGCCAAGTACTCGCTTGACGAGATCCTCGCCTCGCTGGGCCGGTCCTCGCTCGAGGCTCGTTATCGCACGCAGGCCGGTGTGCTCTGGGTTCCGTCGTGCCGGACTGACGTTTTCTTCGTCACGCTCGCGAAGGACGAGCGGCACTATTCGCCGCAGACCCTCTATCGGGACTACGCGATTTCGCCTGACCTCTTTCACTGGGAGTCTCAGAACGCCACGAGAGAGGCTGGTGAGACGGGGCAGCGTTACATCAACCACTCGGCCCGCGGCACACACGTTCTTCTCTTCGCCCGTCAGACTCGCAACGAGAGCGGGTACACGTTCCTAGGCCCCATGCAATACCAGAGTCATCGGGGCGAACGGCCCATGGCGATTACCTGGAAGCTCGCGAGACCGATGCCCGCCGACTTCTTCAGAGACGCGCGCGTCGCCGCCGGCTGATCCGCCTCCAGCTAGAGGTTCACCACCCCCACTGCACTTACCACGGGCCGCTCTCGGCCGGGGATGCGTTCGTGGATGGGGACGTTGAGCACCTTGTAGCTGCCGTCGGGCTGGCGCCGGACCAGCGTCGAGCTGCCGCCGCCGTCGAGGTTGAGCGCATCGATCGCTCCCTCGTCCTTCAGCATCTGCTTCAGCTCGTCCAGCGTCGCGCCTTCGGAGACACCGGGCTGGCGTCCGTCGACGACGAGGAGCCAGACCTTCTGCTTCGCCGAGTCGACGCCGACCGCCGTGCGCGGGTGGCGGAGGGATTTGAAGATCTTGTCCGCGAACTCCGTGTCGACCGGCTCGCCGCGCCAGAGCAGCAGCGGGCCGGACGCGAGGCCGTAGCGCGCTCCCTTGCACGTAAAGCCCTTCTCGACGCGCACGTTTCGACCGTCCATGCACAGCCCCGCGTTGATGAGGCCGAGGCCCGGGCCCTTCGGCGCGACGGACTCGCCGTCGAGCATGAGCCCGCCGACCGCGTCCGCGCGCTCGCCCGCAGCCGGGTACTTCCCAGCCGGCACCTGGAAGAAGCTCGCGTTTACCGCGAGCGAGAGACCGTTCAGCGCCGCAAGCCGGCTCACCGTCGCTGCGACGAGGCCGTCGGGGCCGCGCTCGGCGACGACCTTCAGGACTCCCGTCGCCTTCGAAAGGTCGATCGCGACGACGTGCGCGACGAGCGGGTTCGGAAGCGTCCGCACGATCTTTCGGATCGAAACGCCCGGAATGGCGGGAGCCGGCGTCGCTGCGATGCGCGCCGGCGTCCGCGGTGCCGGCTCAGGCGCGCAGGAGACGAGAGCGAGGAGCGCGAGCAGGCCCGCGCGGAAGTTCTTCAATCTTCTTCCGGCTGCCAGCGGTACATCTCGGTCGCGGCCATCGCGGCGTGGATGTCGCGGGGCAACTCCTCGGCAGGTTGCGCCTCGGCAGGTTGCGGCTCGACAGGTCGCGGGTCGCCAAGGATGCGACAGAGGACGAGGCCGGGCACCGTCTCGAAGTGCCCGGTTCTCCCGGTCACGAGCTCGAGGCCGTGGCGGATCGCGGTCGCGGCGATCTGAAGATCCGCGTCCGCGAGGGAGTGACCGCTCTTCAGACCGGCCTCGATCTCGCCGTAGACGCGCGCGACCGCCACGTCGAACGGAAGGACCGTGACGCCCGGCAGGACGCGTTTCTCGACGTTCTCGAGATGGAACCTGGCGCGCTCGGACCGAAGCGCAGCCCTGTAGAGCTCCGCCGCGACGACGGCGCTGGTGAACTGATCCTCGCGCGGCACGCCGCGAAGCCACTGAATGAACTCCGGAGCCGGCCGCTCCCGCAGGACCTCCGAAATGGCGTCCGTGTCGAAGAGAAAGGCCATTCAACGCCCGAGGCGCGGCCGTCTGCGCGGAGCGGACCGCCCGGTCGCGTCGACGCGCTCGACGAGGTCCTCCGAGCCCTTCCACCCCCCGGCGACCGCCGCCAACCCCTTCTCCGGCCCCGCCGCCCGGAGCCGGCCCACGCGCTCGGCGTCCTTCGCGGGCACGACGGCCGCCACGTCCCGGCCGTGCCTACGGATCATGACGATGCCGCCGGCCTCCGCCTCGCGCACGACCTCGGAGAACCGGGCCTTGGCCTCGACAACGGAAACAGCGCGGACCCTATTGACGCTCATATGATCTCTATGGTCATTATGACCTGAAACGCAGACACCGTCAACGCGAACTTCACGGTGGTGCGGCGCCGGCCGGAGGGCGTCCCTACCAGCTGCGGACGCGGCCGGTGTCGACGTGCAGGAACTGGTCGGTGTAGTAGCCCACGCCGCCGCGCCTAAGGTCGAGCGCGGCCGCGTGGAGACGGCGCAGCGGGACTCCCGTCAGCCGCACGTCGGCCGCCATGCCCTTGAGGTGCAGGCTGTGCCGCGCGACAGCGCCGGAGCGGGTGCGGAGCAGCTCGTTCGAGCGCGGCGAGCGGTAGCCCGAGACGATCTCGTAGACGGCGGGCGAATCCGCGCCCGCCGCCTGCACCTTCAGGAGGTGCATCAGATCGAGCAGCTGCGGGTCGATGCGCTGGACGTCACCCGTGCGGTGGTCACGGAGGATCCAGTCGATCGCCGTGAGGCCCGACTCCTGGTACCGCCCCGCAATGCAGTACACCGATTCGATGCGCTCATTGGTGTGCGTGTTGTGGAACGCGAGCGCGCGCACGTCCTTCTCCCCCGCGGACTCGCGGGCAAGCTTCTCCAGCGAGGCCTGCAGCGGCTTCGGGAGGAGGGAGGCGGCCGCGGCGGCGAGGGCGGAGACGCAGAGGCGGCGCCGTGAAAGGTCGAGGGGGCCCTTCAAGACCGGCGATTTTGACAGCGGGCGGCGGATAGGACAACCTGCGCCCCGCGATGAGAAAACTCTCCTTTGTTTTCAGTACTTTGGCGCTCGCGATGTGCGCGCTTCCGGCCCGCGCGCAGGCTCCGATTCCCCAGCGCGTCGCGCAGTACGACTGGCTCGCCGCGCACCTCCCCCGCTACCGCGAGCTGGCCGCGAAGCCCTGGCCGGGGCCGCTCCCGGCCGTCAAGAAGCTCTCGCCCGGCGATCCGTACGCCGGTGTCGCCGCGCTCGCGGCGATCCTGCGCGACCTCGGCGACCTGCCCGCCTCGGCCGCCGCCCCCGCGGACGGAACGTACGGCGGCGCGCTCGTGGACGCCGTTAAGGCGTTCCAGGGCCGGCACGGCCTCACGCCCGACGGCGTGATCGGCCCGGGAACGCTCGTCGCGCTGAACCATCCGTACGCGAAGCGGCTCCAGGAGATCGAGGAGTCCCTGAAGTGGCTCGCGACGATCCCCGTGCCGGAGGCCCACGCCCTCGTCGTCGTGAACATCCCGTCCTTCCAGCTCTACGCGTGGACGATCGCCGACCGCGGGAAGAAGGCGTCTCTCACGATGCCCGTCGTCGTCGGAAAGGCGGCCTCGTCCCGCACGCCGATCCTGGGCGGAGAGATCTCGCACCTCGTCTTCCGGCCTTACTGGTACGTCCCGCGCAGCATCGTCGTGAAGGAGATGCTCCCGGCGTACGCGAAGAACCCGGCGTACTTCGAGTCGCACCAGCTCGAGCTCACGGCCACGAACGACGACGCCCGGCCCGGAACGGCGACGACGCCGGAGAACGTCGAGCTGCTGCGCGCCGG
>Ga0315270_10000731_pt1 | contig 17599 bp, 17 predicted proteins | sample C1_bottom_MG_FD_204932 | JGI IMG/M metagenome (GOLD analysis project Ga0315270, IMG submission 204932) | Sediment microbial communities from Yellowstone Lake, YNP, Wyoming, USA - C1_bottom | ecosystem: Environmental > Aquatic > Freshwater > Lake > Sediment | place: USA: Wyoming | collected...
GTGCGAACTTTCCACGCAAACCGATCATGCATCGCCCGCTCAATTGAGCGGGCGCGGATTGAAACTGTTTGGTGTGTAAGGCGTGTTTTCGACGGTAGCGCATCGCCCGCTCAATTGAGCGGGCGCGGATTGAAACATTTCCTGCGAGTTAACCCACATGGTTTCAGGAGCATCGCCCGCTCAATTGAGCGGGCGCGGATTGAAACCCCGCCCGCCACCTTAATGGCCGGGTTACTGACCCGATCTTTAGTGTTCCCAACGCACGTGGGGATGAACCAAAGCTGATTGAATGGTGCAATAGAAAATCGCTGCAACCGAATGATCGATTTTGATCATTCGGTTGCAGCGATTTTCTCATGGAGGCTTTAATTAACTTGTTGAGGTTTTGAATTTCACGGATATCTGCGTTACCGCTCAATACTAAACAATTGCTCCTGCACCATGGCGATGCATTCCATTTCATTTGTGCACCACAAATAAGCGCTATCTAATGTGCGAATTTGGTGCAATGCGGCTAGTCCGATGTAAATAAACAAATAAATAAGCTGGCACGGCGATTGCGTAGAGAGTGGCATACAAAGCTTAGGGAAGCGTCATGAATTACGCCGCTTATTTGAAGGAAATCGGACGGGGGCCAAACGGTAGCCGGCCGTTGAACGAGGACGATGCGCGGCAATTGATGGGTGCGATGCTGGATGGCGGGGTGCCGGATCTGGAGTTTGGCGCCTTGCTGATCGCGCTGCGCATGAAGGGCGAGTCCTTGGATGAGTTGCTCGGCTTTCATCAAGCGGTGGATGCGCGCCTATATAAAATTGCCGCGCCCAGCGCCGGCCCGCGTCCGGTGGTGATTCCCAGCTACAACGGCGCGCAGCGTCATCCCAATCTGACGCCGCTGATCGCCTTGTGGCTGCGCCAATTTGGTGTGCCGGTGATCGTGCATGGCGAGATGGAAGGGCATGGCCGGGTGGCGACCATGCAGGTGCTGCGCGAGCTGGGCATCTTGCCTTGCACCACGTTGGCGCAAGCGGAATCGCGCTTGGCCAATGAGCGCTTTGCCTATGTTCCGACCAGCGTATTTTCACCGGGCTTGGCGGCGCAACTCAGTGCGCGCAATCGACTGGGCGTGCGCAATAGCGCACATACCCTGGTGAAATTGATCGACCCGTTTGGTGGTTTTGGTTTGCGCATGATCAGTGTCAGCCATCCCGAATATCACGCCTTGCTGTCCGAGTTTCTGGCCGCCACTGGGGGCAATGCACTGCTGCTGCGCGGCACCGAGGGCGAGCCTTACGCAAATCCCAAGCGTCGCCCTGAGTTGTTGTATTTCGAGGATGGTGCGCCGCGCGTGCTGTTCGAGGCCGAGTCCGGCCCGATCAAAAGCCTGCCGGTGTTGCCCGATACCTGCGATGCCGTGAGCACCGCCGCCTGGATCAAGCGCGTGTTAGCACGCGAAGCGCAGGCGCCCTTGCCCTTGGTGAATCAATTGGCGTGTTGCTTGTACGCTTCGGGCTACTCGCAAGACTTCAATCAGGCCAAGGCCATTGCCGCAGTGGAAACCGGCAGCCTGGCCGCCGCATAACGCAAATTACGAATTCGTCAGTTAGGAGCAGTCAATGAAGCGCATGAAATTAGTGATGGTCGGCAACGGGATGGCCGGGGTGCGCACCCTGGAGGAGTTACTGAAGATCGCGCCCGACTTGTATGAGATCACCGTGTTCGGCGCCGAGCCTTACGCCAACTACAACCGCATCCTGCTATCGCCGGTATTGGCGGGGGAACAGACTATCAAGGACATCATGCTGAACGATGTCGATTGGTACGAAAAAAATGGCATCACACTGCACTTGAATAAAAAAATCTCGCGCATCGACCGCAAGAACCGCACGGTGCATGCGGAGGACGGCACCAGCGCCGCCTATGATCGCCTGATCCTCGCCACGGGGTCCAATCCTTTCCTGTTGCCGGTGCCCGGCAATGACTTACAGGGCGTGATCAGCTTCCGTGATATTCACGATGTGGATGCCATGGTCGATGCTTCTGCCAAATACAAGCACGCGGTCATCATCGGCGGCGGCCTGCTCGGCCTGGAGGCCGCGAACGGTCTCAAGTTGCGCGGCATGGACGTGACGGTGGTGCACCTCTCCGACAGCCTCATGGAGCGCCAGCTTGATCCAGTCGCTTCCACCATGCTGCAAAAAAGCCTGGAAGAAAAAGGCCTGAATTTTCTGATGGGTAAGCAGACCGAACAGCTCATCGGCAAGGATGGCCGTGTAGTTGCAGTGCGCTTTAAAGATGGTAGTGAGGTACCGGCTGATTTGGTGGTGATGGCAGTCGGTATTCGCCCTAATACTACGCTGGCGGAATCCGCCGGCATCCACTGTAATCGCGGCATTGTCGTCAACGACACCATGCAGACGTTTGATCCGCGGATTTACGCCATCGGCGAATGCGTGTCGCATCGCGGCACCGCCTACGGCTTGGTCGCGCCGTTGTTCGAGATGGCGAAAGTGTGCGCGAATCACTTGGCCGAGTACGGCATCGGCCGCTACACCGGTTCGGTGACCTCGACCAAGCTCAAGGTCACAGGTATCGAATTATTTTCGGCTGGCGATTACATGGGCAGCGAGGACACGGAAAATTTATTGCTGTCCGACCCCAAGGGCGGCCTGTACAAAAAGCTGGTGCTGAAGGACAACAAACTCGTCGGCGCCGTGCTGTATGGCGAGAGCGAAGACGGCAACTGGTACTTCAAACTGATGCGCGAGGGCACCGATATCTCCGCGCTGCGCAATCGTCTGCTGTTCGGCGAAACCCATCTGGGCGATGCCGGCCATGGCGGACAAAGCAAGGCCGCGGCGATGAAAGATACCGATCAAGTGTGCGACTGCAATGGCGTGAGCAAGGGCGACATCGTCAAGGCCATCGTCACCAAAGGCTTGTTCACGCTGGATGACGTTAAGCTGCACACCAAGGCCGCTGCCTCTTGCGGTTCCTGCACCGGCCTGTGCGAACAAATTTTGTCGCACACCCTGGGCGGCGAATACTCCGCACCGGAATCCAAGCCGATGTGCAAATGCACCGACCACACCCACGATCAGGTGCGCGCCGCGATTCGCGAGCAGAAGCTGACGTCCATTCCCGATGTGATGAGTACGCTGGGCTGGAAACGTTCGGACGGCTGTCCGTCGTGCCGCCCCGCGCTCAATTACTACCTGATCTCGACTTGGCCTTCGGTCGCCAAGGACGATTACCAGTCGCGCTTCATCAACGAACGCGCTCACGGCAACATTCAGAAGGACGGTACCTATTCCGTGATTCCGCGCTTGTGGGGTGGTTCGGTGGACGTTGGCCAGTTGCGCGCCATCGCCGATGCCGCCGAGAAGTTTAATGTGCCGGAGGTCAAGCTGACCGGTGGCCAACGTATCGATATGCTCGGTGTGAAAAAGGAAGACTTGCCGGCGATGTGGGGCTTCCTAGCCGATCGCGGCCTGGTCTCCGGTCACGCTTACGGCAAGGCGTTGCGCACGGTGAAGACCTGTGTCGGCTCCGACTGGTGTCGCTTCGGCGTGCAAGATTCGACGCAGATGGGCATCGACCTGGAAGAAATGACCTGGGGCTCATGGACGCCGCACAAATACAAAATGGCCGTATCCGGTTGCCCGCGCAACTGCGCCGAGGCCACCATCAAGGACTTCGGCGTGGTCGGTATCGACTCCGGCTGGGAGCTGCACGTGGGCGGCAATGGTGGTGTGAAAGTGCGCGCCACCGATCTCTTGTGCCGCGTCACTACCCGTGAAGAAGTTTTGGAATACGCCGCTGCCTTCATGCAGATTTATCGTGAAGAAGCGCGCTATCTGGAACGCACTGCACCCTGGGTCGAACGCGTTGGCTTGGCGTATATCAAAAGCCGCATGTTGGATGATGCCGAAGGTCGCGCTGCCGCCTATCAACGTTTCCTCGAATCGCAGGAGATCTACAAGTTCGATCCTTGGGCGGAGCGCGCGAAGGGCGTGGACCGGCATGAATTTACGCCGCTGAAAGTGGTGGCTGGTTAAAAATCTTGAACCACGGAGTACACAGAGTACACGGAGTTTTCCAAGAAGGTTTTTCTCCGTGACCTCCGTGTCCTCCGTGGTGAAAAAAGGAAATTGAAATGAACATAGTAGCCAAGAAAGTAGCCATGAACGAAGAATGGATCGAAGTGGGTGTCGTGTCCGATATTCCGAAAGATGGCGCGCGCGTGGTGAAGACGCCGTTGGGCGACATCGCCGTGTTCCGCAACATGCAGGATGAAATCTTCGCTTTGCGCGACAAGTGTCCACACAAAGGTGGGCCGTTGTCGCAGGGCATCATCTACGGCAAGACCGTGGCCTGTCCCTTGCATAACTGGAGCATCGCATTGGAGACGGGTATCGCGGTGGCGCCGGATGAGGGTTGTGCCGCGTCGTTTCCGATTCGGATGGAGGGCGAAAAAGTATTTTTGTCGTTGACGCCGAATGAAGGTTACCCAGTCAAGTAAAAAATATTCACCACGGAGTACACAGAGGACACGGAGAAAACCCCTTGAAAGAAAAAATTCTGGCAAGCGTCAAAACGACAATGGATCGCACGCTTAGGCTTTTGTTTTCCTCCGTGAACTCTGCGTACTCCGTGGTAAATGCCTTTAAGTTTTTAGCTCGGAGTAAATTAAATGCTGTTCGGCCGCAACAAAAAAAATCCCATTAAGCTGGTCGATAAAGGTGTCGTCGAGTGGCGCTACACGACTTGCGGTTACTGCTCCACCGGTTGTTCCATCGAAGTCGGCCTGGACAAAACCGGCACCGCTGTTGCTTCGCGCGGTGTGGCCGATGCCGACGTCAATCGCGGCAAGTTGTGCATCAAGGGCATCTTGGAGCATGAGCTATTCCGCAAGACCGCTGGTCGTGGTGATAAGCCATTGATGCGCGAATATCGCCACGAGGCCTTCCGTGAGGCCACCTGGGACGATGCGCTCGACAAGACCACCAGTGAGATCAAGCGCATTCAAGAAACCTATGGTCGCGATGCGTTCGCCATTGTCTCCACCGGGCAGATCATGACCGAGGAGTTTTATACCCTGGGCAAGCTGGCGCGCGGTGTGATGGGCACCAACAACTACGATGGAAACACCACGTTGTGCATGGCCTCGGCGGTGTCCGGCTACAAGCGCTCTTTCGGTTCCGACGGCCCGCCCGGTTGCTACGAGGATTTCGATCACACCGAGTGCCTGATTGCCTTCGGTTCTAATTTGCCGGAGCAGCATCCGGTGATTTATTGGCGACTGAAAGAGGCGCAGGAAAAACGCAAGTTTCCGATCATCGTGGTCGATCCGCGTGTCACCATGTTTGCGCAAATGGCCGACCTGCATTTGGCCGTCACGCCCGGTACCGATGTGGTGCTGCTCAACGCCATGGCGCATGTGATCTTGAAAGAAGGGCTGCACAAGCAGGATTACATTGACGCGCACTGTACCGACTTCGAGACCTTTCAGGCTGAAGTCGAACGTTGGGATCCGTTCACCGCCTCGCAGGTGTGCGGCGTCGATGAAGACACCATTCGCCACGTGGCACGCCTGTACGCCAAGGCCCCTAAGGCGATGAGCATTTGGACCATGGGCATCAACCAAAGCACGCATGGTTCCGATGGCGTGGTGGCGATCAACAATCTTAATCTGATTACCGGCAACATCGGCAAGCCGGGTAGTACCTCGCTTTCCATTACCGGCCAATGCAATGCCATGGGCACGCGCGAGTGGTCGTCTTGCTCTGGCCTGCCGGGTTACCGCGCCTTGGAAAAAGAAAAAGATCGCAAGCAAATTTCCAAATTCTGGAATGTTGACCCTGATTTTTTTCCGCAGAAACGCGGGATGTTCATGACCGACATTCTGCCCGCTATCGAGACCGGACAGATCAAAGGGCTGTGGCTGGTCGCCACCAATCCCATGACCTCCATGCCCAACACCGCGCGCATTCGCAAGACACTGGAGAAGCTGGAATTCCTAGTGGTGCAGGATGCGTACAGCGATGTCGAGACCAATCAATACAGCCACGTGTTTCTACCGGCAGCAGTCTGGGCTGAGAAGGAAGGGTGTTTTACCAATACTGAACGGCGCGTGAATTTGATCCGCAACGTGATGCCGCCGAATGGCGAATCTAAAGCCGATCTTTGGATTTTTAATGAAATGGCAAAACGTTTGGGCAATGGCCAAGGACCGAGCTTCCCGGAGAATGCCGAAGCGGTGTTCGAAGAAATGAAAGTGCTGTCCAAGGGTGAGGATCGCATCTTGGATATTTCCGGTATGAGCTACGCCAAGATCGAGGCGCAGCGCGGTATGCAATGGCCGTGCCGCGATGGCGAGGAAAGCGGCACGCAGCGTCTATACACGGATGGAAAATTTCAGTACGCGGACGGCAAGGCCAAGTTGATTCCCTTGGCTTTTGTCGATAACAACGAACGCCCAGATGATGAGTATCCATTCTGGCTCAACTCCGGTCGCGTGGTGGAGCATTTTCACACCCGTACCCGTACCGGCAAGGTCGGCAACGCCAACAAATTTAGTCCTACTCCGTATATGGAAATGAACTCGGATGCGGCGGCTGAGCTGGGTGTCACCCACGGCGGATATGCGCGCCTCACCTCAAGGCGCGGCGAAGCACTAGTGATGGTGCAACTCACTCAGCGCGTGGCGCGCAATATGGTTTTTATCCCGTTCCATTTTCACGATTGCGTGAATCGCTTGACCCTGGGCCTGCTCGACCCGCATTCGCGACAACCGGCATACAAGCAATGTTCGGTGCGTATCGAACCGGCGGCAGATCAGGCGGCGGCTGCGGCGGCGAATGTTGCGGCTAGGAGTTTTTAAAGCTGAAACGCAGAGGTTTCGCTCATGAATGGTTTTCCTCTGCGGTGAAAGATTTTTAAAAAAGGTATTTCTATGTTTGAACCACGCCCAAAAGAACCAAGCTACGCCTTCGTGCCCCAAGTCGCGCACCCCGAGCAAAACCACTGGGGCCAGTCCATCGAGACCGTGCCGAAGGGCGATGCCTTGCGCGGTCAGAGCCTCAATATCAATGGCGATGGTGGCGTACATGAAAATCCAAACCGCTACAAGCAGCACGGTTTTTACTTCAATGCCGACAACTGCATTGGCTGCCATGCTTGCGAAGCGGCCTGCGCCGAGAAGAACGAAACGCCAGCGCACTTGGCCTTCCGTTCTGTGGGATATGTAGAAGGCGGCGCTTATCCAGCCTACGCCCGCATGAATATTTCCATGGCGTGCAATCACTGCGACGACCCGGTGTGCCTTAAGGGCTGTCCGACGCGCGCCTATACCAAGTTCGCCGAATACGGTGCAGTACTGCAAGACCCGGATATCTGCTTCGGCTGCGGCTACTGCACCTGGGTCTGCCCCTACAACGCGCCGCAACTCGATACCCAGGCGGGGCACGTGTCGAAATGCAATATGTGCGTGGATCGTCTGGAGGTTGGCTTAAAACCCGCCTGCGTTGCTGCCTGTCTGGGCAATGCGCTGGACTTCGGTGTGATCGAGACTACGCCGGAAAATCGCATTCAGGCGCAACTTTCGATCCCGGGTTTCCCCGATCCGAATATCACGCATCCCAACATCCGTTTCCAACAGACCAAGAGCCTGCCGCGCGAGCTCGGTCGCACCGATAGCAACCCGGTGCAATATGTGCGCGAAGCCGACGGCCAGTACAAATCGCAAACGGCGGAAAAGTGCACGAAGAATGGCTGGGGTTTGAAAAAATTGTCCACGCGAGAGAATCCGTTGGTCGTATTCACCCTGATCTCGCAGACCGTGGTTGGTGCCTTTCTGGTGTTGTTTTTCGGGCCGCTATTGGGTCTGGATATGCTTGCAGCCGAAGCGCATCCGATTGCTCGGCCAGCTTTTCTGTTCGGCATGATTGGCCTGCAAACCTTGGCGTTGGTATTGTCCACGCTACATCTCGGGCGGCCACATCGCTTCTATCGCGCCTTCAACAATTTGCGCTACTCCCCGGTGTCGCGTGAGGTCGCGGGGATTGCGGTGTTCTACAACATGCTGGGTGCCTTTACCGTACTCACTTCTTTCCCACAGCTCGAGTTATGGTTCTCGCCTAGCTTGTTGTCGGTATTGATTGCAATTGTTGGATATGGCGCGGCCTTGTCTGGTATCGCCGCACTGTATTTTATGCACAGCATCTACCGCATCCCGGCACGACCGTTCTGGAATCACTGGCAGGTGTTGAGCAGCTTCTACGGTTCCATGCTGGCGCTGGGTCCGCTTGCGGTCGGCCTAGTGTTCGCGCCGTTGGACAACGAGAGCGACGTACTGCTCGGCGCTTTGGCTTGGGTGGTCGTGACCGGCTTCGTGCTGGAAGCGATGGGTCTCTATGCGCACGCGCGCGACATGAAACGTCAGGGTGGCGAAGGCGCTGCCGCGCAATACGTGCAAACTACGCAATTCGCTTATAGCTACGCAGCGCGCAATGTCGCCTTGGGCTTGGCGCTGATCGGCGTGCTCGCCTTTGCGTTGATCGTACCGCAAGGACTTGTCGCAAGCGCGGCTTGGCTCCTGCTGGCTGCATTGGCCACGGCCGCTGCTGTGGTCGGACGGATGCTGTTCTACGCGCTGGTGATTCCCACCACCATGCCCGGCGCCTTCTTCTGGCGCAACCCGGCGTTCCAGGAACATGCGCGTGAGACGGGGTTGGCTAAAATGCCGCAAGTTGGCGTGGCGATGGACTGCCATTAGTGTAGTGCTTCACTCTAAACGGTACTTTCAGAACCCCCCAAAAGCGCCAGGACAAGGCGCGACGCGCAGGCAATAGTCATTCTATTGCCAAGCGGCGCAACGCGGTCCTGGCGCTTTTGGGGGGTTCCCTCCGGGCGAATCCCTGAGCGGCCATCCGCGGCGTTGCTCTTGCTTGAAATAGAATGGCTATTCCTGCGCAAGCGCGCCTTGCGGCAGACCGCCCAGGGACTCGCTGAAAGTACCGTTTAGAGTGAAACACTACACTAGCATGTTACGGCGCTAGCGCGCCCTGAGTCGGTGCAATACACAGGGTGCGCGCTTCACCGCGAACACCACACTTAAGAATCCCGCACAGCACGCCAGCGCCATGAATAGTTCCGACAAGTCACTAGAAAATACCAAAATAAAGCCCTGATTTTTGGTCAGCGCGGCGAAGCTCGACACGCAAAAGGGCATGAGAAACAGCCGCAGCAATTGCCAGCGTTCGATTTTTTTTGTTCCGTTGCTCGGTGTTACGCTCAGCACCAAACCTATCCCGATGACCGCGCTGATCCCCAACGAATTCAGCCACAGGCGTGACGAGGGATCGAAATGGTGCGCCAGCGTGACCAGATACCAAATCAGGTAGCACCACAGTACCGCCTTTCCAATGCTGAGATTTCTTAAATATGGATAAATCACGACGCGCTCCATTACGGTAATTCAAGGTTGCCTGACAGAATGCGTAAGCATTTTCTGTTCCACTGTGGATGGTCTACGCGGCGCATCGCGGCTAAAATGCAGCTACCTTATGGACGAATTCACCCAAGCGGTGTTCGATGCCGCCTATGCCTCCCGCTCACAACGTCATCTGCGTCTGCTATTCGGCGCGCTGTTGATCCTGAAGCACATCGTGCGCGGTTTGCTCTTCAGTTGGCCGCTCTACCTGCTCGCCTTTTCCGGTATGGCAGTGCCTGGATTTCAAACTTGGGTATTTCTGTTGCCGTTGATCCCCGCTGTCGTGGTGTCGGGATTTATTTTGCGCAAGGGCCTGAGCGAAGACTATCGCGCGGTGCTGCGCGGGCGCCTGCTCAAGATCAGAGATGTGAAATGGGCGTTGTTTGGGGAGGGGCGTTAACCCCTCAAAATCAAAGCAGATCTTGAACGTGAAGCGAACGCGCCGCTTAATAAGGTGAACCATGGGGAATTTTTTATCGGGCATTGTGCGTTGATTTTACGTGTGGGCGCCAAAGTTTAGCGGTTGAGTGTCGGATCATTCGGCATTATCACCTGCCGCCAATTGAATAAACCCCACTAATTTCTTTGCTTCGGGTGCTGATAAGGTAATGGGTATCATATCGTAGCTCGTCAAGCTTTTTGCTACGAACTCAAGACCAATTGCTTTGTCGGGGGAATTGCCGCCAAGCATATGCACTTTAACTTTGATGCTCATAATTTTTCCACTGCCACCATCAACTTCGCCAATAGTGCGTTCGATAGGTGCGCCGAACATAGCAGCCTTGAAACCACCATATTTAAAACTTTTGAACACAAATGAGCCAACTACCAAAGCAAAAATCACAAAAAACATGATTGGCAAAGCCTTGTCAAAATGCATGTTTACCCTCGACTACATAGTTTTGAATGAATTGATTAGACGCCGCAAGCGACCCTTCCGAGCGTCACGAAGTGGCATGGTGCCGGAGGTATTGTTCGGGCTTGGTCACAGCGGCGGACGTGTCTGGTTAACCCACAACTGCACGGATGGCCTTTGCCATTGGTGCTTTGCATAGGCTGCCAAATGTTTGGGAACCGTGTCACCGTTGAGAATCAAGCGATTGAGCATAAGCGCGAGATCGACATCAGCGATGCACCACTCTGTACCACATAAATATGGCCCACCATGCGATAGCAACTCGGTGGCGCCCGCAAAAAGTTTTTCGGCTGCGCCTTGTGCCTCGACGGATAACGGGATTTTAATTGGCTCGTAAAATATCACAACAGTAGCGCGTTCGGTGCGAATGGATTCGAGATCGCTGCGCAACCACGCTTGCACTTGCCGAGCGCGGGCGCGTGCTTTGACGTCGATTGGGTATAACGACTGTCCAGGATAGGACTCATGCAAATACTCGGTAATTGCGGATGACTCAGACAGCGTGAAGTCACCATCGACCAGGGTAGGGACTCGATGGGTGATGGAAATCTTAGAATAGTCGGCCTCGTGGTTCGCGCCACTCGATAAGTCTAGGGTGATGATATCGAATGGTAGCTGCTTTTCGTGCAGCGCAACGAAGACCGACATTGCGTATGGCGACGTGTAGCGTGAATCTACATAAAGTTTCATGGGCAATTCCTAATGGTTAAAACATTTGCGCGAAGCTGCGCGGTGTTGAACGAATTATTGGACGTCATTGCTGTTTGTACTCAATCGAATGGACTAAAGAGAGCTTATTGTCGTGCCAACGATAGTAATACGTTCCGGCACCTGATTCATTGCGCGCTCCATTGGCAATGATTAGTTCGCTGTTGATTTCGAAATCTAAGGAATGTTGAGCCAATTCAGGGTCGTCGAGGCCGGAAGCATCGCTGACGGTAAAAGGTGCGAACCAAACGGCCCCGGTAGTCGCGTTGATGATGGCCCATGAAATGCATCCTGCGCCGCAACCCCAGCGTGCCAAGGTAAGGTGCCCAGCAAAGTTGGGGCCATTTGCAGCTTCTTTGCGGAGTACGGTGCGAAACATTCGCGCTTGGCGTGTGTTTAGAATCGGCACCGCCGGTGACGCACGAAATGCCTCTCTAAAAGGAAAATCAGAAAATGAGGGCGGCTCCGCAGCAATTGCGGGTGCCGTGGCAAACATAAAGGCGATGAAAGTGAAAAATCTCATAGTGTTAATGCGCAACGCAAAATTAAGGGGCTAGCCTGCTGCTGGGCGAGTCACGCTTGCGTACCAATTTAGCTCTTTGCCATAACCAAATGGAAAGGAGTAAGCCAAGACCATAACTCAAAATAAACACTGAATTAGACCACCACACCGCCCAAACAAGGAGCGCAGCAGAAATGCAAACGAGCAAAAGTACGAAGGGATATGTTGCTGATTGCTTAAACCAAAATGTAACTGCGACTAAGACAGTAAAAAAATTGGCGATAGCAAGCCAAATGAAAAAGCCACGATTCTCATTGTTTGGCGAAAATATGAACTCAAGTTGACCGATTGCTTGTTCCCATGGAGTAAGCATGGTGAGCCAAGAAGCAATTGCAGACGCTGAGATAACTGTGTATTGGGCTGCGGCTAGATGACGTGGGCTGAGATTCATAGAAATAAGTCTAGCGAATGAAAGTGGCCGGATGCCGTAGGTGGCCAGTCATAGCGAACGATTCAAACAATTTGCTAGGTCTTGTAGGATTGCCTAATACGGATCTTTCCAAGGCCCCTCCCATTTACCAGTGAGTATAATTCCTGTTGTCATTGCCGAGTGAGAACTTGTTCTAAATGTTGCGACACCTGTCTCGCCTTTTTTTAGATGTGGGTAGATCAATCGAATTGGCTTGCCCAGTTTCTTTCCATCGGCGCTCATTTCTTCAAAAAAAATTTCGCTAGGAAGAGGTAAGCGCCCGTTGTAGGTAATTCGGCAGGTTAGTCCTGATATGGCTTGGCACTTGGATGTGGGGATAGTGAATATCTTTGAAAGATCACCTTCCAGTGATAGTTTTGGAACACACCACTTTTCGGCGTTTGTTTCGAGTCCAATCTTTTGACAATGCGTATCAGCTGCATTTGCAGCGAAAGCTATACATACAAACGAGATCAAGAGTATGCGCATGTGGACGGGTAAACGCCTTTAGTAATATATGGATAATATACGGACGCCAGCGCCCGTATAAAAATCATTATTCAGGGCGCTCATTATGCTCATGTAATCAGCGGTTCCGCAAGCGCGTCCATTTTTCTGCGCCTAGACAACAGATAAAGCGCGCACCCCGTCCTCAGCTTGCTGCGTGAAAGTGCATTCGATACTATCTGGCCTAGCCAATGCCTTCACGCGACGCGGCAGGCAATCAATGTGTGCCGAACACGATGTATCTTGGGCGGATTGATTGATGGCTAATTTGGAAGCGCACTATGCAGCCCGCGATATCGAGGCGCGCATCCTGGCAGCGTTGCGCGTGGCCGGTTTGAATCCCGATCAACGTCTCTCGCCAGTGGCGAAATGCGCGTAAGCTCGCCGTCACTGTTTCTGCAAAAATCCATGCATAATGGCGCTCACGAATTTTCACGATTTGAAAGTAAATATGCCGACCATCCCCGCCTGCCCGCAATGCACATTGGAGAACGCCTACCCGGATCGAGAACATTACGTTTGTGCCGACTGCGGATTCGAGTGGCCGATAACCGGAGATGCAAGCGCCGATGATGCGTCGGCTGCGGTGGTGAAAGACGCGAATGGCAATGTTCTGGCCAATGGCGACTCGGTGGTGCTCATCAAGGATTTAAAGGTCAAGGGGTCTTCGATCACGCTCAAGGTGGGCAGCAAGGTCAAGAGCATCCGTTTGGTCGACGGCGGCGACCATGAGGTGGATTGCAAGATGGATGCCGGCAGTTTCATGCTCAAGGCTTGCTTCTTAAGGAAGGTTTGAGCGCTACGGGCGGTTAAGCATGCTCTCTCGAAGCTCTGACTGCCGCGGCTGCATTCGCCCTTCTAGCGGCAGATGCAACTTCGGTGGTTACGATGCATTTGCCAATCGGAGCCAGCGCAATGCCGGCCAGTTTGAGATGTTGGATACCAAACGGAATGCCGATAATCGTGAGGAAGCACAGCACCGCAGACATCACGTGCCCAATGGCCAACCATACGCCGGCAAAAATGAACCAAATCACATTGCCCAGCGTTCCAAACCCGCTCGTGCCGAAGTCTTCTTTCTGATGCAGTTCTTTTCGGCTAATCGCTTCCATTCCAAAGGGGAAAAAACAAAATTGACCGATCACGAAACAGGCTCTGCCCCATGGAATCCCGACGACAGTAATAAAGGCCAACAAACCGACCAGCCACCAGCCTAGTCCCATAAAAACGCCGCCGAGGATGAACCAAAGAAAGTTACCGATAGCACGCATTGTTTGTTCCTTTTTAACGCGTATAGATGGGATGTGAATGACGATGCATTATTTTTCTCAGATTCTGATGAAATAGGGTAGCGCGATGAGCGTAATCCCGATGCCAACCAGAACGTATGTGTTGGCAATAAAATACGGAAAGATCATGAGGGCTAGCCCGCAGACAAGCGGGACAGGCGCGCGTTGCTTTCTTCCGTACCAGAAGAAACCGAATCCGATTGCGCCGAACAGCACGCCACAAAGCAGTGATGATGTATTCAAAGCGGTCTCATTTGTTGTCGAGCATATCCCTGTGTGCGCATTCGGCAGGGGTGGCTGATCATCCATCTGCCTTTTCAGCTTCCACCACAACGGCCGTGCCGTAGCAGAGCACTTCAGTCAGGCCGGGCATGAGTTCCGTAGCATCGTAGCGCATGGCGACGATGGCGTTCGCGCCGAGTTGGCGCGCATGCTGGCTCATCAGGTGATAGGTCTCCGCGCGCGCTTGTTCGCAGAGATTGGTATAAATGGTGATGTTGCCGCCGAAGAGGGACTGCAAGCTGCCGAAGAAATTGCCGACGATTGAGCGCGAGCGCACGGTGATGCCGCGCACCACGCCCAGGTTTCGTACAAGCTTGTAGCCAGGCAGCGTGAGCGCCGTTGTGATCATTGCGTCTTGCATGTGCTTCCCTGTGAGCGTTCAAAGTTTAATTTGAGGTGCTGGTCGCCGTAAGCCAGCACATTTAGAATCGCAGTAGACGACTCGGAAAAGATTTTAGCCCTGTTCATCTTTAGCATGAGGAATCCTCATCGCTACATGCATAGTGCGAGATTTCAATGCCAATACCCGCGCTTGCAGCAAGCTGAATAAGTTTTGGCGGTAAGTACGAAAATTGAGCGAAGCATCCTTCTTTAAGGGATACTCCAAAATCAAGCAGGGCATTCTGCACGCCGGGGAATGCTGCGACTTGCGCAATGTTTGCTATATGAAGTTTTAAAAATTCAGTGGTCTCGGTCACTTGGCGTGCAAACTCATCCAAGTCAGCCTCGCTAGCAATGAAATTTGCACCAGAGTCAGAATGGAGCTTACCATTCGGCGAGCGTGGCGCACCTTTTTTCCAAGAGCGATCTACGGCAAGAGGGCATTGGGATAGCAAAGAATCGATGTCTAAGGCTTCGCCGGAAATTCGTAAAATGCAGCTCATTTGTTCCTTGTAAAGTTTAGTTAGCTTGCATCCGGATTGAAAACCACGAAATGAGGAGAGCTTTCAAACTCGGGATATTTGTCGGAAAGATGTTCGTGTTCAAAACGTTTCCCCCGTTTCTCTATGCCTTCGGCTGCGGCATCGATGAATCTAGCGATTTTTCTGAGTTCTGCAGCGTTTGCAACAAGCGTGATTTCTAGTAGTTCAGACGGGACAATCTCCCCAAATTCCAATCCTTCGTCTTTGTAGCCATAGATTTTCATGCAAGGTATCTCTCTAATAGTGAAAGTGAAACGATTACTCCCTAATGAGGGCATCTTAAATATCTAATTTAAATTTGTCGTTTTTTTGTTCTACCGCTTCATCCTGGTGCGTGCTGCTTCATATCGGTGCGCTTAAAAATCATTATGCGCCTGATTAATCTTATAGCGCACTGATTTAATACTGTTTTTGGAGCATGCACTAAGTTGGCACGGCTCCTGCAATAGCATCCCTGACGATTGTTTTATTTTTAGGAGCTATTGCATGAATAAGGAATTCTGGCGCGCGGGTCATGCCCCCACGTTGTTTGCGGCATTTTTTTATTTCGATCTCGCCTTCATGGTGTGGGTCATGCTGGGGCCGCTGGGCGTGCAGATCGCGCAGGCATTGGAACTGAGCTCGGCGCAAAAGGGATTGATGGTGGCCACGCCGGTTTTATCCGGAGCGTTGTTACGAATCGTGATGGGCGTACTGGTGGATCACCTAAGGCCGAAGAAGGCGGGCATCATCGGTCAGGTGATCGTGCTGGCAGCGCTGGGCTGGGCATGGCATTTTGGCGTGCATAGTTTTCAGCAAGTGTTGTTGCTGGGTGTGTTCCTTGGGTTTGCGGGCGCTGCTTTCGCCGTGGCCTTGCCGCTGGCTTCGCGCTGGTATCCGCCGGAGCATCAGGGCAAGGCGCTTGGCATCGCCGGTGCGGGCAATTCCGGCACGGTGTTCGCTGCCTTGTTTGCGCCGACCCTGGCGGTTCACTATGGTTGGGAAAACGTGTTCGGCCTGGCAATGATTCCCTTAAGTGTGGCTTTCGTTGTGTACTTGTTGATGGCCAAGGATGCACCTGAGTGCCCTCCGCCAAAATCCTTGCGTGAATATATGGCAGTTCTGAAAGACAAGGACGCTTGGTGGTTCATGTTTTTCTATAGCGTCACGTTTGGCGGCTTCGTCGGTCTGGCTTCGTCGCTCACGATTTATTTCAACACGCAGTATGGTTTGAGCGCAGTGACTGCCGGCTATTTCACCGCTGCCTGCGTGTTCGCCGGCTCCTTGGTACGCCCCATCGGCGGCACCGTGGCGGATCGCATCGGCGGTATTCGTTCGCTGTCGGTGATGTATGCCTTGGCCGCAGTATTTTTGTTCATCGTCAGCTTTGGCCTGAGCCAGGCGTGGATGGCGCTGAGCGTGTTCGTCGCCGCCATGCTGGCGCTGGGCATGGGCAATGGCGCGGTGTTCCAACTGGTGCCGCAACGCTTTCGCAAAGAGATCGGTGTCATGACTGGATTGGTGGGCATGGCGGGCGGCGTGGGCGGATTTTACTTGGCTTCCAGTTTGGGCTACGCCAAGCAGTCCACCGGCAGCTATCAAATAGGCTTCATTATTTTTGCGGCGCTTGCCGTCTTCGCCTTGATTGGCCTTACTAGCGTCAAGACGCGCTGGCGCACGACCTGGGGTGCGGCGCATCTGACAGCGGCGAAAATCTGAAATAATTTTCACCGCGAAGGACGCGAAGGTTCGCGAAGGAAAGAAATGGTTTCCTTTGCGTTACTTTGCGTCCTTTGCGGTTTAAGCTGTTGGTTATTTTTCATGTCCATTCGTGGTTACAATCTTCCCCTATGCCTCTCCAAATATCCGTCGGCCAAGCCACCCACATCGGCGCGCGCGAAGACAATGAAGACTACGCCGGCTGCGTGACGCCGGACGCGGCCGTGGCCCAAGTCAAGGGCGCTTTGTTGGCGGTGGCCGACGGCGTGGGCGGCGGCGCAGCAGGGCGCGAGGCCTCTGAATTCACGGTGCGCGGGGTGTTGTCCGATTACTACGCCACACCCGATACCTGGGAAGTACCGTTCGCTTTCGAGAAAATCCTCGCTGCCATCAATCGCTGGTTGCTGGCACAAGGCAGTGCGCGGCGCGAGTTGGCCGGCATGGCCACCACGCTCTCCACCCTGGTGCTGCGCGGCGCGCGCTACTACACGGTGCATGTCGGTGATAGTCGCATCTATCGGCTGCGCGGCGAGCGCTTGCAGCAGCTCACCACCGACCACGTGTGGGATCGCCCGGACATGCGCCATGTGCTGAAGCGCGCAGTGGGCTTGGATCAATTTTTATCAGTGGATTACGCCGATGGCGAACTGGCGGTGGGCGATGTGTTCGTATTGGCCACCGATGGCGTGTGGGAGCCGCTGGGCGATAAGGCGATGCACGAATTGCTGTTGCTGCATCGCGAGCCGCAGCGCGTGGCGGAAGCTTTGGTTGCGGCCGCCATTAAACGCGGTGGACAGGACAATGCCACGGTGGTG
>Ga0315270_10000733_pt1 | contig 17536 bp, 10 predicted proteins | sample C1_bottom_MG_FD_204932 | JGI IMG/M metagenome (GOLD analysis project Ga0315270, IMG submission 204932) | Sediment microbial communities from Yellowstone Lake, YNP, Wyoming, USA - C1_bottom | ecosystem: Environmental > Aquatic > Freshwater > Lake > Sediment | place: USA: Wyoming | collected...
TATTCCGGCGTGATGGCGCGCAACAGGCGCACCGACACCAGATTGAGCGACAGCGCCAGTGCCTTGCGCAGGCGCGTTGGGCCGAAGAACTTGCGCGAATAATCTTCCGGGCGCCACTCGTCTTCGAGCGACACGTCTTCAACCACGATCGGCGCGCCGCTGATCAGGCTTGCCGCTGTAAAGTCCTTTTCCAGCGCCGCCGAGTAGATGAACGGCTTGAAGCTCGACCCGGGCTGGCGCTGCGCCAGCGCCACATGGTTGAACTGGTTGTGGCGGAAATCGAAGCCGCCGCCCAAGGCAAGGATTGCACCATTCTTTGGATCAAGCGCCACGAAGCCGCCTTCCACATCCGGCACCTGCGCCAGTTTCCATTCGTCTTCGGCCTCGTTTGACTTCGCGCGTTCAAGGTAAACGATATCGCCGAGCTGCAGCACATCCGTGACCCGCTTGGGTGGCGGCCCGAGCGTGTCCTCGTCGATGTAGTGCGCGGCCCAGGCCACCGCCGGCAAGCCGAGCTCGATCCCGGAGCCATCCTGGGTGTAGGCAGTGGCCTGTTTGTCGTCGATATGGCGGATGATTGCCGGGACAAGATTGCCCACGGCCGGATAATCCTTGAGCAGTTCATCGAGGCGGCTGACTTCGGTTTTGCGGTTGATGTTTTCGTGCCCGGCCGGGCCGCGCCAGCCATGGCGACGGTCGTAGGCAAGCAGCGCCTTGCGCAATGCCGTGTCCGCGGCCTGCTGGTCCTTGGCGCGAATGGTGGTGTAGACGTGATAGCCGTCGGCGTAGCTGCTCTCGGTGTATTTCTCGACAATGGCCTGGCGCACCATCTCTGCAACATACGGCGCATCCACGCTGTAGCGCAGCGCGTGACGGCTCACGCCGATGGGCGCGCCCATGGATTCGGTGAACGTGGCTTCGTTGATGACGCCGAGTTTCAGCATGCGCCGCAGCACGTAAGCGCGCCGCTCGAGCGCAGACTCCGGGTTGGCAAGCGGGTTGTAGCGCGACGGCGCCTTGGGCAGCCCGGCCAGCAGGGCCATTTCCGGGAGGGCCAGCTCGTTCAGGTTTTTACCGAAGTAGATTTGTGCGGCGGCCGCGAAGCCGTAGGCGCGACTGCCGAGAAAAATCTTGTTGAGGTAAAGCTCGAGGATCTGATCCTTGCTGAATTCACGTTCGATCTTGAATGCGAGCAGCACTTCCTTGATTTTGCGCGCGTAGGTTTTTTCCGGAGACAGGAAATAATTGCGCGCCACCTGCATGGTGATGGTGCTCGCGCCCTCGGAGGTGTGCCCGCGCCGCAGGTTGTTGATGGCGGCGCGCAGGATGCCCTGGAAGTCCACGCCCTGGTGGTAGTAGAACGCGTCGTCTTCGGCGGACAGAATGGCCTGAATCAGATGTGGAGGCACTTCGGCGACCTTGATCGGTATGCGCCGCTCCTCGCCGAATTCGGCGAGGAGCGTGCCTTCGCTGGTGTAAATCCGCAGCGGCACTTTCAGGCGGTCGCCGCTCAGGTCTTCCAGTGAGGGCAGGGTGGGGGTGAGTACCAGGGCCACCGTGGCGGCCAGAAATACCCCCAGCACGAATATCCCGGTGACGGCAAACAGCGCAATTTGCCAGGGTTTTTGCGGGAGAAAGGGGGCAATGTTGAGCCTGGCGAACAGGCCGTGCAGAAGCTTCATGCTACAGGTATTTGAGTGGCCGGATAGTAGGTCTGTGATTGGACCAAGGTGCCGTGCGGAGTATCCGCAGTATAAACAGATTTGCGTCCGGACCAAATGGCATTTGTCATTTCCGTTTGTCTTCGTCTATATTTGGAGGTAGCATTTAATGCAATCTTGCATATATTCTATATAAGCCACTGGGAACAAGAGGAAAATAACAAATATGCTGGGTAAGTTCCTGGCCAAGAACAAGGCTGCGTCACAGACGGAAAGCAAACCGGCCGCCACTGCCTTTCTGGGCAAGTTGCTGGTTAAGAAAAGACCGCCTGTACTTGGGGTGGATATCAGTGCCTCCTCTGTCAAGGTTCTGGAGCTCAGCCAGACCGGCGATCATTTTCGCGTGGAGCGCTATGCGGTGGAGGCCATGCCGCAGAACGCCATGGTCGAACATAGCATCACCGAAGTCGATCAGGTGGCGCAGGCCATCAGCCGGGCAGTGAAGCGCTCCGGTAGTCGGCTCAAGCACGTGGCGCTCGCCGTGGCGGGTTCGCATGTGATCAGCAAGATCGTCAACATGCCGGCGGGCCTGACCGAGCGCGACATGCAGACCCAGATCGAAATGGAAGCCGATCGCCACATCCCTTATCCGCTCGATGAAGTGAATATGGATTTCCATGTGCTTGGACCCACGTCCGAGGGTTCGGACCAGGTGAATGTGCTGCTCGCCGCCTGCCGCAAGGAGATCGTGGACGACTACGCGGCGGTCGCAGACAGTGCCGGGCTCACGCCGACCGTGATCGACATCGAAACCTATGCGATGGAAAACGCCTACGGTCTGATCGCCCGGAACATGGCGGGTGCGGGCATGGAGAAGACCGTCGCGGTCATGGATATCGGCGCGACCACGACCACGATCAATGTCATGCACAACAGCCGCTCGGTTTACACGCGCGACCATACTTTCGGCGGGCGACAACTGACGGAAGAAATCCAGCGACGTTATGGCCTGTCTTATGAGGAAGCCGGATTGGCCAAGAAGCAGGGCGGCCTGCCGGATAACTATCAAACTGAAGTGCTGCGCCCGTTCATGGAAGCGCTCAGTCAGGAAGTGATGCGTGCCTTGCAGTTCTTCTACTCGTCGAGCCCGTTCAACAGCGTCGATCAGGTGCTGCTTGCCGGTGGCTGCGCGCAGATCGCCGGTATCGATGAATTGCTGGCAGCGCGCGTTGGCGTGGCGGTCGCGGTGGCTAACCCGTTCTCCAGCATGTCGTTGGCCTCGCGGATCAAGCCGCAGATGCTGGCCGCGGATGCGCCATCGCTCATGATCAGTTGCGGCCTGGCGCTGCGGGGGTTCGACGCATGACGCGCCTGAATCTTCTGCCCTGGCGCGATCAGCGCCGCAAGGAGCAGGATCGCCAGCTCCTGTCGATCGCGGTCGGCGCCTGGATCCTCATGGGCCTCGTCATTTTTTATGCTCACCTGCATGTCAGTGGCCTCATCGATAACCAGCAGAAGCGCAATGATTTCATTGTCGCGGAGACCAAGAAGCTCGATGAGGAAATCAAGGAGATCAAGGAACTGCAGGCAGCGCGCGCAGCGTTGTTGGCGCGCATGCGCGTGATCCAGCAGCTGCAGATGGACCGCACCCAGATCGTGCACCTGTTCGACGATTTGGTGCGTAAGATGCCCGAAGGTGTGTATCTCACCAGCCTCAAGCAGGCGGGAGTGAGCATTACGCTGACCGGCAATGCCCAATCGAACGCGCGCGTGTCGGCGCTTATGCGCAATCTCGACGCATCTGACTGGTTCGCCAAGCCGGACCTGGATGTGATCAACGTCAAGACCAAGGGCAGCGACCGGGTCAGCGAGTTCACCCTGCGCGTCAGCCAGAAGGTCATTTTAGACAAAGACGAGCAGGACAAAATCGAGATAAAGGGGGGCGCCAAACCATGACGCTCGATGATCTCAAGAGTATCGATATTAACAATGTCCCCAGCTGGCCGCTGCCGGTCAAGATCGGTGGCATTGCCATCATTTGCGCCCTGCTGCTGTTCGCCGGCTACTGGCTGTTGATTGCCGACGAACTTGAACAGCACGACCGCGAACAAATGAAAGAACAGGGTCTCAAGGACACCTATCTCAACAAAAAGGCCATGGCGATCAACCTCCCGGCCTACAAACTGCAGATGGACGAGATGCATCAGGCATTCGGCACTTTGCTTCGACAGTTGCCGAACAAGACCGAGGTGCCAAATCTGCTGGTGGATATCACGCAAGCCGGACTTGGGCGCGGGCTTAACTTCGTGCTGTTCAAGCCCGACAAGGAAAAGCCGAAGGAGTTCTATGCCGAGCTGCCCATCAACATCAAGGTGACTGGCAGTTATCACGAGCTTGGTCAGTTTGTCAGCGACCTGGCAGCACTGCCGCGTATTGTCACGATCGGTAACATCGACATTACCGCCGATGCAAAAAGCGGTGCACTAAACATGGCCGCCGTGGCGCGCACCTTCCGTTATCTCGAGCCCGAAGAAATCGAGGCGCTCAAGCCAAAAGCGGCCAAGCCCGCTGCCAAGCCCGCTGCCCCGCCCGCCGGGGGCGCTAAATGAGACGCGTCTTACTATTCTCGTTTGTGTCGACGCTCATACTGCTCAGCGGTTGCAGCAGTGACGGGCTCGATGACCTGCGTGATTTTGTGAAGAATGCCCATGCCGATCGCAAGCCGAAAATCGAGCCATTGCCAGAGATCAAGCCATACGAAGCATTCGCGTATGCGGCCAATGATCTCGCCGACCCGTTTTCACCGGCTAACCTCAGGCCGCAGACAGCACAATCGAAGTTGAGCGGTCCACGGCCGGACATGAATCGGCGCAAGGAGCCGCTGGAAGATTATCCGCTTGATTCGCTCAAGATGGTCGGCACGCTCAGCAAAGGCAAGCTGTCCTGGGGCATTATCCAGACCACCGACGGCGCCGTGTATCGGGTACAAAAGGGCAACCACCTCGGCCAGAACTTCGGCCGCATCACGCGCGTGACCGATGAAAAAGTCGATTTGGTCGAACTGATTCAGGGCGCTATGGGTGAATGGGTGGAGCGGGAAGCGAGCATCGCTATACAGGAATAAGAGGCCGCAATCATGATCCAGAATAGAATGAACAACCTTGAACAGATACGTCGTGGAACGATTGCGCAGACCATGACGCGATACGCGGCGACGTTTCTTTTTCTCTTGAGCGGCGCGGTGTGTGCCGGCGATCTGACGGCGCTGTCGTGGGAAGAAGGCGCTGGTGCTCCCAGCCTGCAAATATGGGTGAGCGGCTCCCCGGCCTATGACATCCAGACACTCGATGGCGGTCAGCGCCTGCGTCTGCACCTTGCTGATACCCAGCTGCGGGACGTCACGGATGTCGAGGGCCATGGGCCCGTAAAGGGCGTCTACCCGTATCTGTCCGAGACTGGCACCGGCGTCAACGTCGATTTTCTTCTGTCCGAGCCGGGTACGCTCAAGGTGGAGAGCGCTACCTATGGGTATCGAGTCGTCACGCAGTTAAGTGGCGGAGCTGCGCCGCAGCCGACTGCCGTCGAGAAGCCGGCAGCCACGGTCGCTGCCACAGTTGCAGCGCCGGCTACGGCTGCCGTTCCTGTCGTGGCTGCAACGCCGGCAGTGCTCGCGCCCGCCGCCAAAACCGCGGAGCCGCTGAATGCGATCGAGGATATCGTGTATGCCAAGCTCCCGGGCGATCGTATCCAGATCCAGCTGCGCATGTCCGGCACGCCGGCTAAACCCGCCATATTTACAACCAACAATCCCGCGCGCATCGCGCTCGATTTCGCGAATACCCGGATCAACATGGCCAAAACTAGTGTCAAGGTAGGGGTGGGTGCGATTACCAGTATTAACACTGTCGAGGCGCAGAACCGCACTCGGGTGGTGTTGAATCTTGTTAAGTCAGCCGCCTATACCAGCACTGCGGACAACCGCAGCTTTACCATCACCGTGGAAAACCCGGTGGGCGCGGTGGCCGGCACGCAAGCACCGAAGACCACGCGCTTCGCCAGCGCCGTGCGCCCCGGCAAGCACAGCCTCAAGGGCATCGATTTCCGGCGTGGACCAACGGGTGATGGCAAAATCGTTATCGGCCTGTCCGATACCGGTGTGGGTATCGATATTCGCGAGCAGGCCGGCGAGATCATTGTCGATTTCCTCGATACCGGCATCTCTGCTGAGCTGCAGCGTCGCCTGGATGTAACCGATTTCGGCACGCCGGTTTCCAATATCGACACCTTCGTGCAGGGCAAGAACGTGCGCCTGGTGATTGTTGCTAAGGGCAAATACGAACATCTCGCCTACCAGGCCGGTGAACTGTTTACGGTCAATGTGAAACCGATCGTGGAGAAGCCGGGCGAGAAGAAGAAGGATGAATTCGGATACTCGGGCGATAAACTATCGCTCAACTTCCAGAACATCGACGTGCGCGCGGCCTTGCAGGTGATTGCCGATTTCACCAACCTTAATTTCGTGACCAGCGACAGCGTCAAGGGCAACCTCACGTTGCGTCTCAAGGATGTGCCCTGGGATCAGGCGCTGGACATTATCGCCACGTCCAAGAATCTGGCGATACGCAAGAGCGGCAACGTGGTGACAGTCGGCCCGGCCGATGAAGTGGCGGCCAAGGAGAAGGCGGTGCTCGAGGCCGGAAAGTCGGTCAGCGAGCTTGAGCCGCTCGTCTCCGAGTTGATCCAGATTAATTACTCCAAGGCCGAAGATATTGCCAAGCTTCTCAAGTCCATCAAGGCGATTGATTCAGGTGCCCGTTCGCTCTTTGGCAATGTCACGGTGTCGAAAGTCGAGACCGAATCCAACTCGTTGCTGTCCGCGCGCGGCCAGGTAACCGTAGACGAACGCACCAACACCCTACTCATCCAGGACACTCCCAGCAAGATCAAGGAAGTGCGCAAGCTGATCACCGCACTTGATCAGCAGGTGCGGCAGGTCATGATTGAAACCAGGCTGGTAGAGGCGCGGGACAACTTTCAGAAGAATCTGGGCGTGAAATGGGGTGTAGCTGCAAGAGGTTCCTCTGGCAACACGACGGCGACGACCTGCGGGACGTTGGGGTGTGCGTCGGACATGGTAAATGGCGTACCGATAGACATGGCCGGAAATGGACTCAGCGTTAACCTCGGCGCTGCCGGAATCGGGACCGCCTCGGCCGCCTCCCTGGCCACAATCCTGCAGTTGCCGGGCGGCAATCTTTTAAGTCTGGAGCTGTCGGCGCTTGAGGAAGAGGGAAGGGGTAAGGTCATTTCAAGTCCGCGCCTGATTACCGCCAACCAGAAGAAGGCGCGTATCGAACAGGGTCAAGAGCGCCTATTCCTGATTCCCGGTGCAACCGGTTCGACGTCGGTTGCCAAAAAGGCCGTGCTGGCGCTGGAGGTCACTCCGCGCATTACTCCGGATGACAAGGTGATCCTGGATGTTTTGATTACCAAGGATGCCTTCAACTCGGCGAACCCGAACGACAGCACAGTCAATAAAAAAGAAATTACCACCCAGGTACTGCTGGAGAACGGCCAGACGGTGGTGATCGGCGGTATTTACGAACAGGAGTTGCTGAGTTCGGTAACCAAAGTGCCATTTCTCGCGGACGTCCCGCTGGTGGGCTGGCTGTTCAACAAGAAAAGCAATACCGATAACAAAACCGAGCTGTTGATTTTCCTGACACCGCGGATTCTCGCAGACGCCCTGAGCCTCAAATAAAAGGCAACCAGCCCTGCAACGAGTAACGCCGTTGCAGGGCGCAGCGGCCGGAGGCGCCCCTTGATCACCTCGCGCAACACCGGCAAATGCCCGATATGAATCCGCAGGGCAATGTCTTTCTGATCGGTCCCATGGGCGCGGGGAAAACCACGATTGGCCGGCACCTGGCGGCGCTGCTGCACAAGCGTTTTGTGGACGTCGACCAGGAAATCGAGAAGCGCACCGGCGTCACCATTCGGGTCATTTTCGAGATTGAAGGCGAAGCCGGATTCCGTCGGCGCGAGAGCGCCGCCATCGAAGATCTTACCCAGGATCTGGGCATTGTTCTGGCCACAGGTGGCGGCGCGGTACTCCAGGAAGAAAACCGCAAGGCGCTCAAGACGCGTGGCACGGTGGTGTATCTGCAGGCCGATATCGAAACACTGGTTGAACGAACACGGCGCGATCGGAACAGGCCATTGCTGCAGACCGAGGACCCGCGTGGCAAAATAGAGGAACTGCTACGCCAGCGCGAGCCGATCTACCGCGCGCTGGCCGATATCGTCATCGACACTGGCCAGCGCGCGCCGTCGAGCGTGGCACGCGACGTTGCCCTGCACCTCACTACACCGGGCCCCGATGAAAAGTCTTTACGTTGAGCTGGGCGAACGCCGCTATCCGATCCACATCGGCAGCGGTCTGTTGCGCCATGCTGATTTGCTGAAGCCCTGTATCGCCGGCACTCGTGTGGCGGTAATCACGAACGATACCGTCGCTCCGCTTTACCTCGAGACGCTGCTCAAGCAACTTGCGCCCTGGAATCCGGTCAGTGTCGTGCTGCCGGATGGCGAGACATTCAAGACCCTCGATGTACTGAACAACATTTATACTGCGCTGCTTGAGCATCGCTGCGATCGCAAGACGACATTGATTGCGTTGGGCGGTGGCGTGGTCGGGGACATGACAGGATTTGCTGCCGCCACCTACCAGCGCGGCGTGCCCTTCATTCAGGTGCCAACTACGTTGCTCGCGCAGGTGGATTCCTCGGTCGGCGGCAAGACAGGTGTGAACCACCCGCTCGGCAAGAACATGATTGGCGCCTTCCATCAGCCGGAGTGCGTCATCATCGATACCGACACGCTCTCGACTCTGCCGGACAAGGAGCTGTCCGCCGGATTGGCCGAGGTGATCAAGTATGGCCTGATTGGCGATGCGGAATTCTTCGTCTGGCTTGAGCAGAACCTGGACAAGCTCTTGCAGCGCGATACGCAGGCCCTGGCCTACGCGATTGAGCGTTCCTGCACGGACAAGGCCAGGGTAGTCGCTGCCGACGAACGCGAAACCGGAAGCCGTGCGTTGCTCAATCTCGGACACACCTTTGGGCACGCCATTGAAACAGGCGCCGGATACGGTGCCTGGCTGCATGGGGAAGCGGTTGCGGCTGGCATGTGCATGGCGGCGGATTTGTCGCGACGCATGGGCTGGCTCGCTCCGCACGAATTCGAGCGCATCGAAAAACTCATACAGCGTGCGCAATTGCCAACGCGTGCACCGCGTACGCTCTCCGCCGCGCAATTACGCGAGCTCATGAGCGTGGATAAAAAAGTCGAGGCTGGCAAACTTCGCCTGGTGCTGCCAAAGAGACTCGGCCAGGCGGTGGTCACACAGGATTTCCCGCCGGCGCTGTTGAACGAAACCCTGGAGCAGTGCCGGGAGCCGGTGTGAGCATTGCCCTGGCGCCGTATGCCGCCTGTGACGCCAGCTCGCGCGGTCGCAAGTATCCCGAGGCTGCACCCGCCTATCGCAGCGAATACCAGCGCGACCGTGACCGTATTGTGCATTGCGGCGCTTTCCGGCGTCTCGAGTACAAGACCCAGGTGTTTGTGAACCACGAGGGCGATCTGTTTCGCACCCGTCTTACCCACTCCATCGAAGTGGCGCAGATCGGACGTTCCATTGCGCGCACACTGAATCTCAATGAAGATTTGACGGAGGCGATCGCGCTTGCCCACGATCTCGGCCACACGCCGTTCGGGCATTCCGGGCAGGACGCCCTGAATGCCTGCATGCACGACTACGGCGGCTTCGAGCACAACCTCCAGTCGCTGCGAGTCGTCGATGTTCTCGAAGAACGCTATGCGGAGTTTCCCGGCCTTAATCTCACCTTTGAAACGCGCGAGGGCATTCTCAAGCACTGTTCCCTGAAGAATGCCACGGAGTTGGGAGATGTCGGCCGACGCTTCATCGACAAAACGCAGCCGCCTCTCGAGGCCCAGGTGGCGAACCTCGCCGATGAGATTGCGTACAACAACCATGATGTCGATGACGGGCTGCGCTCGGGATTGATCAACGTTGAACAGCTGTGCGATGTGCGCCTGTTCGGCGAGCAGTATGCCGAAGTCATGCGCCGCCACCCGGACATACCTGAACGCGTGCGCATCCACGAAATCGTGCGGCGCATGATCAATTATCTGGTAGTGGATCTGGTGGAGAACAGCCGTCGCCTGTTGGGCGAGGCCGGCGCGGTTTCGATCGACGATGTGCGAAATTCAAACAACGCTTTGATCGGATTCAGCGCTCCGGTGCGTGCCGAGAGCCTGGAACTGAAGCGTTTCTTGCGCGAACAGCTGTACAACCATTACCGGGTACGGCGCATGACCCGCAAAGCGGAGCTGATCGTCTCCGACCTGTTTGGAGTGTTCATGGATGATCCGCGCATACTCCCGCCCCAGTATCACGACAAGGTCCGCGCAACCCCGGACAGCAAGACCGCCTGTGCCCGGGTAGTGGCCGATTACATTGCCGGCATGACCGACCGCTACGCGATCCGCGAACACAAACGTCTGCATGACCCGTCGGAAACGACCTGACCACCGGAAATTCGTTGGTAAACCACGGATTTCCGGGAAATTCTCTTCTCCGCGCCGTTGCTGGAACCGGTCTCAGTATGTAGACTAGACGGCCCTTTTCGCCCGAATTTATGCGGTTTTCGCGGCATTCTGGGGTTTCGCCAGCCAACGTGCCAAGAGGTTTCAAGAGTGAGTCATCCGGGACTGCCAGAGCGCCAAGGCCTCTATTCCCCCGAGCAGGAGCACGACGCCTGTGGTGTCGGCTTTATCGCCCATATCAAGGGCAAACCGAGCCATGCGATTGTCGAACAGGGTTTGCAGATTCTGCGCAATCTCACACACCGCGGTGCTGTGGGTGCCGATCCGCTGGCCGGGGACGGCGCCGGCATATTGATCCAGATGCCGGATGTTTTCCTGCGGCGCGAGTTCGCGAAGCAGAACATCACTCTTCCCCGAAACGGTGATTATGCGGTCGGCATGTTGTTTCTCCCGCGCCATGCCAAGACCCGCGCCGCCTGTGAAAGGCTGATCGCCGGTATCGTAAAGAAGGAAGGCCAGACATTGCTCGGCTGGCGCGATGTGCCGACCGACAATCGCCGGCTCGGCAAGGGCGTGCAGGCCGTGGAGCCGGTCGTACGTCAGGTGCTGATCGGGCGCGGCGCAAAAACAGTTCCGGATCACTTCGAGCGCAAGCTGTTCGTGATCCGCAAGGTGGTCGAGCATCGCGTGCGCACGTTCACGATGAAGGACAAGGAGATGTTCTATGTTCCCTCCCTGTCATCGCGCACCCTGGTCTACAAGGGCATGCTGCTCGCCGACCAGGTTGGTGAATATTACCCCGATTTGCTCGATCGCGACCTGGCCTCGGCACTCGCGCTCGTGCACCAACGATTTTCAACCAACACCTTCCCAACCTGGGACCTTGCGCACCCTTTCCGCATGATTGCGCACAACGGCGAGATCAACACGCTGCGCGGTAACGTTAACTGGATGGCGGCGCGCCGCCACTCGATGTCATCGACGCTGCTCGGCTCCGATCTCGACAAGCTCTGGCCGCTGATCGCCGAGGGCCAATCGGATTCAGCCTGTTTCGACAACGCGCTTGAACTGCTGGTCGCCGGCGGTTACTCCATTGCACACGCCATGATGCTGCTCGTGCCGGAGGCTTGGTACGAGAACAAGCTCATGGACGAGAAGCGCAAGAGCTTCTACGAATACCATGCGGCACTCATGGAGCCGTGGGACGGCCCGGCCGCGGTTGCCTTCACCGATGGCAATCAGATTGGTGCGACCCTTGACCGCAATGGGCTGCGTCCGGCGCGCTATCTCATCACTGATGACGACTTCGTCGTCATGGCCTCGGAAATGGGCGTGCTGGATATCCCGCAGGAGACGATCGTCAAGAAGTGGCGTCTGCAGCCGGGCAAGATGTTCCTGATCGACATGAGTCTCGGCCGCATCATCGACGATGCCGAGATCAAGACCTGGCTTTCCGACTCACGCCCCTATCGGCTATGGCTTGACCGCACCCAGATCCGTCTCGAAGACCTGCCGGCCACACCGTCGAAGCCGGTCGCGTCGAACGGTACGCTGCTCGACCGTCAGCAGGCCTTTGGCTACACGCAGGAAGATATCAAATTCCTGGTGACGCCCATGGCAGTCACTGGCCAGGAGGCAATCGGCTCGATGGGCAATGACACGCCGCTGGCCGTGCTGTCAAACCGCGCCAAACCGCTCTACACCTACTTCAAACAGCTGTTCGCGCAGGTAACCAACCCGCCAATTGATCCGATCCGCGAAGAGATGGTCATGTCGCTGGTGTCGTTTATCGGTCCGCGTCCGAACCTGCTGAGCCTGGACGCCGATGAGCCGCAACTGCGACTCGAAGTCAGCCAGCCGGTTCTCGCGAGCGGCGACATGGACAAGATTCGCCACATCGGTGCTCTAACGAAGAACCAGTTCCGCTCGACCACGCTCAGCATGTGCTACGCGGCCAAAGCCGGGGCGGCCGGCATGGCGCCGGCGCTGGAAAAGCTCTGTGCCGCAGCCGAAAAGGCGGTGAAGAGCGGCGTGAACATCCTGATCCTTTCCGATCGCGATATGGATGCGGCGCATCTCGCGATTCCGGCCCTGCTCACGACGAGCGCCGTGCATCACCACCTGATCCGCAAGGGTCTGCGCACCAAGGTTGGCCTTGTGGTGGAGACCGGTTCGGCGCGCGAGGTGCACCATTTTGCGATGCTCGCCGGCTACGGGGCCGAGGCGATCCATCCGTATCTCGTGTTCGAATCGCTCGCCGGCATGAAGGAGCAATTGCCGTCTGATCTTACTCAGTACGAGGCCAGCAAGCGCTTCACCAAGGGTGTCGCCAAGGGTCTGCTCAAGGTCATGTCGAAAATGGGCATCTCGACCTACCAGTCGTACTGCGGCGCGCAGATTTTCGAGGCGATCGGTCTCAATAGTGCTTTCGTAGGCAAGTATTTCAGCGGCACACCGACGCGTGTCGAAGGCGCAGGTCTCAAGGAAATCGCCGAGGAAGCAGTGCGCTGGCATCGCGACGCCTACGGCAACGAACCGATCTATCGCGATGCGCTTGATGCCGGGGGCGACTATGCCTACCGCGTGCGCGGCGAGGCGCACATGTGGACGCCGCAGACCATAGCCAAGCTGCAGCACGCGACGCGTACCAACAACTATGGTACCTATAAGGAATACGCGGCGCTGATCAATGAGCAGAACGAACAGCTCATGACACTGCGCGGCCTGTTCGGGCTGCGTAAGGGCGCGAAGCCCGTGCCGCTTGCAGACGTCGAGCCGGCAAAGGACATCGTCAAGCGTTTTGCCACCGGCGCGATGTCGCTCGGCTCGATCTCGACCGAAGCGCACACGACGCTCGCCATTGCGATGAACCGCATCGGCGGAAAATCCAACACTGGTGAGGGTGGCGAGGACTCCAACCGCTACAAGAAACTCAAGGGCGGCGAGAAGCTTTCCGAGATCATCGGCGCCGGCCGGATCGAACGCGATTTGGTGATGAAGGAGGGTGATTCGCTGCGCTCTGCGATCAAGCAGTGCGCGTCGGGGCGATTCGGTGTCACCGCCGAGTATCTCGTCAATGCTGACCAGATCCAGATCAAGATGGCGCAGGGCGCAAAACCCGGTGAGGGTGGTCAGTTGCCGGGCGGCAAGGTGAGTGAATACATCGCCCATCTGCGCTTCTCGGTGCCGGGCGTCGGACTCATTTCACCGCCGCCACACCACGACATCTATTCGATCGAGGACCTGGCGCAGCTCATTCACGACCTCAAGAATGTGAATCCGCGCGCCTCGATCTCGGTGAAACTGGTCGCCGAGATCGGCGTCGGAACGGTGGCCGCAGGGGTCGCCAAGGCGCATTCCGACCACATCACTATCTCCGGCCACGACGGCGGCACCGGTGCCAGCCCGCTGTCGTCGCTCATGTACGCCGGCAGCCCCTGGGAGATCGGGCTGGCCGAGACCCAGCAGACGCTGGTGCTGAACAATCTGCGCGGACGCGTGACGGTGCAGGCAGACGGCCAGATGAAGACCGGACGCGATGTCGTCATCGGCGCGCTGCTCGGCGCCGACGAATTTGGCTTCGCGACCGCGCCGCTCGTGGTCGAAGGCTGCATCATGATGCGCAAGTGTCATTTGAACACCTGCCCGGTTGGCGTGGCGACCCAGGACCCGGAATTGCGCAAGCGCTTCAGTGGTCAGCCGGAACACGTGGTGAATTATTTCTTCTTTGTCGCTGAAGAAGTGCGCGAACTCATGAGCCAACTGGGCTTTCGCCGTTTTGAGGACCTGATCGGCCGTGCCGACCGGCTCGACACACGCAAGGGCATCCAACACTGGAAGGCGAAAGGTCTCGATTTCGCGAAGATTTTGCACGTGCCGAAGGTTCCCGGTGCAGCGACGCATCACACCGAGGCACAGGATCATGGCCTCGACAAGGCGCTCGACCACCAGCTGATTGCCAAGTCCCGGGCGGCGCTGGAGTCGAAGCAGCCGGTCCAGTTTGAAGTGGCCGTCAGGAATGTGAACCGCACGGTCGGCGCCATGCTCTCGGGTGAAGTGGCAAAACGCTACGGCCATGCCGGCTTGCCCGAGGGCAGCATCCACATCAAGCTGAACGGCACCGCCGGCCAGAGCTTTGGCGCGTGGCTCGCACATGGCGTGACGCTGGAGCTCGAAGGTGATGCCAACGACTATGTCGGCAAGGGACTTTCCGGAGGACGCATCGTTGTGTACCCGCCCAAAGCGTCAGGCATAAAGTCGGAAGAAAATATTATCGCTGGCAATACCGCACTGTATGGCGCGACCGGTGGCGAGTGTTATCTGCGCGGAGTTGTCGGTGAGCGTTTTGCCGTGCGCAATTCCGGTGCTGTTGCCGTCGTTGAGGGAGTCGGGGACCATGGCTGCGAATACATGACGGGCGGAACGGTTGTGGTGCTTGGCCAGGCTGGGCGCAATTTCGCTGCTGGCATGTCGGGCGGCATCGCTTTCGTATTGGACGAGGCCGGAGATTTCAGCAAGCGCTGCAACATGGCGATGGTTGAACTTGAAGCCGTGCCTGCCGAGGCGGCGCATGTCGTGCATGCCGGTGATCAGGCAGGCGAACTGGAGTCGCACGGGCGCGTGAACGTGAACCACCTTGAACAGAGCGATATCGACATCCTGCGCGAGCTCATCCAGCGTCACCTGCACTACACCGGCAGTCAGCGCGCCAAAATGATTCTCGAACGGTTCAATGACTATCTGCCGAAGTTCGTCAAAATCATGCCAACAGAATATCGTCGGGCACTGGCCGAGATGGCGGCGCAGTCCAGGCACAATCAGGTAGCGGAGTTCGTGTAATGGGTAAGCCGACCGGGTTTCTTGAGATCAGGCGCCAGGATCCGGGCGCGCAGTCAACCGCCGAGCGCGTTCGTTTCTATCGCGAATTTGAAATCCCCCTCGCCGAGAACGAAGTCAGTCGCCAGGGCGCGCGCTGCATGGACTGCGGCATCCCCTTCTGCCAGAGCGGCTGTCCGGTGAACAACATCATCCCGGACTGGAACGACCTCGTGTACAAGGGTCGATGGAAAGAGGCGATTGAAGTTCTGCACTCCACCAACAATTTTCCGGAATTCACCGGTCGCATCTGCCCGGCGCCCTGTGAGGCCTCGTGCACGCTCAACATCAACAACGATGCGGTGACCATCAAAACGATTGAGCACAGCATCATCGACCATGCCTGGGAGCAGGGTTGGGTGAAACCGCAGTCTGCCAAAAAGAAAAGCGGCAAGAAAGTGGCAGTAGTCGGCTCCGGCCCGGCCGGTTTGGCGGCCGCTCAGCAATTGGCGCGCGCTGGCCATAGCGTGACGGTGTTCGAGAAGAATGATCGCATCGGTGGTTTGCTTCGTTATGGTATTCCCGACTTCAAGCTTGAAAAGCGCCACATCGATCGACGCCTCGATCAGCTCAGGGCCGAGGGAGTCGAGTTCCGTGTGAACCAGCATGTGGGCGTGAACCTGCCAGCCGCGAAGCTGCTCAAGGCATTTGACGCCGTGGCGCTCACCGGTGGTTCGGAAAAGCCGCGCGATCTCATCGTGCCGGGTCGCGAACTCAAGGGCGTGCATTTTGCCCTCGAATTCCTGATTCCGCAGAACAAGCGCAATGCCGGCGACCACTTGCCCGAGAGTGATGCCATTTCCGCCAAAGGCAAGCATGTGGTGGTGATCGGTGGTGGCGACACCGGTTCCGACTGCGTCGGCACTGCGATTCGCCACGGCGCCGCGTCGGTGACGCAATTCGAATTAATGCCGAAACCTCCCGAAACGGAAAACAAGCCGCTCACCTGGCCGAACTGGCCGAACAAGTTGCGCACCTCAAGCTCACAGGAAGAGGGGTGCGCGCGCGACTGGTCGGTGGGAACGAAAAGCCTGAGTGGTTCAAGCGGCCAGGTGACAGCGCTCAACGCCATGCGTCTGGAATGGAAGAAGGATGACAAGGGTCAAATGAAGATGACCGAGGTTCCGGGCAGCGAGTTCAGCGTCCAGGCCGACCTCGTGCTGCTGGCGATGGGTTATCTGCATCCGGTGCACGAGGGACTGCTCAAGGATCTCGGTCTGAAGCTGGATGCGCGTGGCAATATTCTTGCGAGCGATATCGACTACCAGAGCTCCGTGCGCAAGGTGTTTGCCGCCGGCGACATGCGTCGCGGCCAGTCGCTGGTGGTGTGGGCGATCCGCGAAGGCCGTCAGTGCGCGCGTGCCGTGGACGAATTCCTGATGGGTCATACCGACCTGCCGCGATAAGTGAAACCGCCCAGCGCAGCGACGCTGCTGTGGAGTGTGGTCCAATCATTACGGGTGACATGACTTCGTCCTTCATCTCTGGCAGCGGAAGCCGACGGGCGTATGCCCCCACGGGATTTTCTCCGCCTCTCCACGATATTTAATATGAGTGGCACGCATGCACGAACTGAAAAACGATAGATTTCTGCGCGCCCTGCTGCGCCAGCCCGTGGACAGAACGCCGGTATGGATCATGCGCCAGGCCGGGCGCTACCTGCCCGAGTACCGCGCCACGCGTGAAAAAGCCGGTTCGTTCATGCAGTTGTGCACCACGCCGGAGCTCGCCTGCGAGGTCACGTTGCAGCCGCTCAAGCGCTTTCCGCTCGATGCGGCGATACTATTTTCCGATATTCTCACGATCCCGGACGCGATGGGCCTCGGCCTGCATTTCACCGACGGCGAGGGCCCGCGGTTCAGGAGCCCGGTGCGCACGATCGCGGATGTAAAAAATCTTGCCGTACCGGACCCGGAAGACAAGCTGCGTTATGTCATGGATGCGGTGCGGCTCATTCGCCGCGAACTGGATGGTCGGGTGCCGCTCATCGGCTTTGCCGGTTCACCGTGGACGCTGGCCACCTACATGATCGAGGGTGGTTCGAGCAAGGACTTCGCGCTCATCAAAAAAATGCTGTTCGACCAGCCGGCTCTCCTGCACGAGCTGCTCGCCACCACCGCGCGCGCCGTGACCGAATATCTGAACGCCCAGATTGCTGCGGGCGCGCAGGCGGTGATGGTGTTCGATACCTGGGGCGGGGCGCTGTCGCCGCGCGACTACCGGGAGTTCTCGCTGCGCTATATGCGCGAAATCGTTTCTGGACTCACGCGCGAGGCCGATGGCCGCAAGGTGCCGGTGATCCTGTTCACCAAAGGTGGCGGACAGTGGCTCGAGGCCATGGCCGATACCGGCTGCGATGCCCTGGGCGTGGA
>Ga0315270_10000734_pt1 | contig 17525 bp, 14 predicted proteins | sample C1_bottom_MG_FD_204932 | JGI IMG/M metagenome (GOLD analysis project Ga0315270, IMG submission 204932) | Sediment microbial communities from Yellowstone Lake, YNP, Wyoming, USA - C1_bottom | ecosystem: Environmental > Aquatic > Freshwater > Lake > Sediment | place: USA: Wyoming | collected...
GAACTCAAGGGCTGGGAGGCAGCGCTGCACGAATACGCGATACGGCCTATCCAGCAGTTCGACTACAGCAAGGGCAAGAACGCGACCGACATGGTGATGGTGATCGACGCGCTCGATCTGCTCTACACCGACCGGCCCGACGCCTACGGCATCGTCTCGTCGGACGCCGACTTCACGCCGCTGGTCATGCATTTGCGCGCCAAGGGCGCCACCGTCTACGGCTTTGGCGCCAAGAAGACGCCCCAGCCTTTCGTGAACGCCTGCTCGCGCTTTCTGTATCTGGAGAACCTGGGGCAAGTGAACCGGCCGGTTGAAGCCGAAGCTTCGACGAGCGCAAAGCCCAAGGCCGTGGCGGCGAAAAAGACGCCCCGCAAAACGCCTGCCGCTGCCAAACAGACGGATGCCGTCGCCGAAGTGATGGCCAGCAGCGCGCAAGAACCGACCCCACTGCGCCTGGACACCGCCGCGCTGAAGCAGGACGCGCGCCTGGTCACGTTGCTGCGCAATGCGGTCGAGTCGGCCGCAGGTGAAGACGGCTGGTCCGGCTTGGGTGCGGTGGCGCAGCAGATCGGCAACCAGGCCTCGTTCGATCAGCGCAACTATGGTTATCGCAAGCTGATCGACCTGATCGAAGCCACCCAGCTGTTTGAGCTGGACCGGCGCGGCAGCCAGTTCGTGCTGCGCGACAAACGCCAGGCGCGTACCGGCCGAGGCTGATGCTGGCGCTGGCCGCCATCGATTGGCAGCGCCCCTGGTTGGCCCCTTATCGCGCGCTGGGAGAGCCGCTGGCGCAGCGAGTGAGGCAAGGCGTTCCCGTCTGCGAAGCCTTGAACGAGTGCGCTGCGCGGGTGGCTGCGTCGCAGCCGCTACCGCGCTTCGTGCCTCAATCGGCATTGCCCGAGGGACAAGCCTACGAGGCCTTCATCGCGAAGACCTGGCAAGTGCCGACGCGCGACAACTTGCACGATTTCTTCAACGGTCTGATGTGGCTGCACGAGGGCGGACTCAAGCGACGCTTGAATGAATTGCAGGCGACCGAGATCGCCGCGCAAGGCATTGGCCAGCATCGCGGGCTGCGGCGCGACGCGCTGACGCTGTTCGACGAAAATGCGCTGATTGTGCAAGCGCCGGCTGAGTTGCTGCAGGTCCTGGAGCAGCGCGATTGGCCGCGGCTGTTCATAGGCTTGCGACCTTTGTGGGCTCAGACCGACTTGCAAGTGTTTGGCCACGCCTTGCTGGAAAAATTGGTGCAGCCGCGCAAACCGATCACTGCCCATGTCTGGCTGCGCGACGGTTTGATGGATGGTCTGGCGCTCAAACCGTTTGCGCCGCTGCCGGTACTGGGCATACCCGGCTGGTGGGCCGAGAACGAGGGCGCCGGTTTTTATGCCGACGCCGCCGTGTTTCGTCCGCCTAGGGTCAGGTCTTGATCAGATCCTGACCGATTCAGCCCGGCAGGAAGCCTTCGACCGACAAGTAGCGCTCGCCGGTGTCGTAGTTGAATCCCAGCACCAACGCGCCGGCCGGCAGATCGGGCAGTTTCTGCGCAATCGCCGCCAGCGTGGCACCACTCGAGATACCCACCAGCAGGCCTTCTTCGGTGGCGCAGCGGCGCGCATAGTCCTTGGCCGCTTCGGCTTCGACCTGGATCACGCCATCGAGCAGCCCGGCGTGCAAATTGGCGGGGACAAAGCCTGCGCCTATGCCTTGTATCGGGTGCGGGCTGGGCTGGCCGCCGCTGATCACAGGGCTGGCGCTGGGCTCGACCGCAAAGACCTTGAGCTGGGGCCACGCGGCCTTCAACACCTTGGCGCAGCCGGTGATATGGCCGCCGGTGCCCACACCGGTGATGAGCGCGTCAATGCCGTCAGGGAAGTCTCGCAGGATTTCTTGCGCGGTGGTGTTCACATGGGCCGCGATATTGGCGGGATTCTCGAACTGCTGCGGCATCCAGGCGCCGGGCGTCTGCGCCACCAACTCTTGCGCGCGCGCAATCGATCCTTTGATGCCGACGGCGCGCGGCGTCAGATCGAAGCTCGCGCCATAGGCCAGCATCAAGCGACGCCGCTCGACCGACATGCTGTCGGGCATCACCAGCACGATCTTGTAGCCTTTGACCGCCGCCACCATGGCCAGCCCGATGCCGGTATTGCCCGAGGTCGGCTCGATGATGGTGCCACCGGGCTTGAGCGCACCGCTCGCTTCGGCGTCCTCGACCATCGCCAGCGCGATGCGGTCCTTGATCGATCCACCCGGGTTGCCTCGTTCGGACTTCACCCACACCTTGTGCGTGTTGCCGAACAGCCGATTCATGCGGATATGCGGCGTGTTGCCAATCGTGGCAAGTACGTTGTCTGCCTTCATGCTGATCCTCCTGAGATAATGGGGACGTGAAGCAAGCCAGACCGTCGCTGGTGCAAGCATGGAAACATGGCACTGGAGGAAGGTCCGGACTGCAAAGAGCAGCGTAGCAGCTAACGGCTGCCCACCGCGAGGTGAGGATTAGAGCAACAGAGACGAGTCAGGACGGACGACCCATCAGGGTGGTCTGTGCGGCCCCAGCGCAAGCTGGGGGGATGTGCGGCGCAAGCCGCGCAGCCTCGGGCGCAAGCCCGAACCGCGCAGCACCCAAGGCGGGCAACGCCCGCCTTGGGTGAAACGGGCAATCTCTACGCGCAGCAACACCAAGTAGGCCAGCGTTGATGCGGCTCGCAGAGCTGGCGGGTAGGTGGCACCGAGCCGGACAGCGATGTCCGGCCCAGAGGAATGACGGTCACGCCAGTGCCTTCGCAAGAGGGCGCCGGTGCACAGAATCCGGCCTATCGGCTTGCTTCACACTATTTTCTGTCGCGTCGAAGTCATGCTCAAGCGAGCAAGGCTTCGATGAGTTCCTGCACGGCCAGCGCTTCGCCGAAGCGCGGCAGGCCATGCGGCCGACCTTCGATCATGGCGACCCATTGGTCCAGCTGCGATGCTTGGCCCTGCTGGCGCGCCTGAGCGCTATCGACCAACTGTGTCCAGTCGCCGGCGCCCAGCTTCATCTGGCTCACGCCAAACCATTCCTGCAATTGCAGGCTACCCTTGCTGCCGGTGACGGTGAAACGATTCACGTCCGATACGTCGCCACGCAATGCGCCGTCAACATGCACGGGCACGCCGGAGGCTTGCAACTGCGCCGTCAGCGCGGTTTCCGCCAGCATGCCGCCTGGGTAAGACGCGTGAGCCGACACGAGTTTGGCTGGGCCCATCACGCGTTGCAAAACGAAGATGAAGTGCGACAGCACCTCGCGCGTGAATCCGCCTTCCTTGCGCTCGCTCAGCCATTGCCCTGCGGCGCTTTGCCAGGGCCTGGGCCAAGCGGCAAAAGACAGCTCGATGCTGACCGATTGCCAGTCACCGATCGACACGGAAGCATCCTGCGCCCAGGCCGCCTCGAGGGTCTTCAGCCCCGGAGACGATGCGAGCGAAAAGTTGACAGCGTCGCGCAGTCCTTCGCTGGCAATGCGCGCAACGGTCCGACGCCCTTCGTCGAAATTCATCGTCAAGGGCTTTTCGCAGAGCACGGCCAAGCCGGCGTCGAAGGCGGCATTCGCCAGCGGCACATGCGAGTCAGGCGGCGTGGCGATATAGGCCGAGTGCAGCCCCTTGGCGGCCAGCAGTGCCTCGGGGCCGGCAGCGGCCTGCAACTGAGGGTAGGCCGCCAAGGTGCGCTGCAGCGCTTGCGGGTTGGCGTCCCATACCAGGGTCGGGCGCAGGCGTGGGTGGGTCTTCAAGCGGTCCAGCATGCGCTGGCCCATCACGCCCAAACCGATCACGCCAATGTTCAATGTGTCAGTCATATCAATCTCTGCTTGGTGGTAATGGCTTCAAGTGTAGAGGCCACTGAACATCAGATACGGCACTACACTGACGATGAGCTGCGCGGCGCATGCAGGTGTTGGCATCGCGCGCGCCGGGTGGGGTGCTCAGCTTCGGTCATGTCGAAGACGCGGTGATTCGACCGTCAATCAAAACGAGCAAGAACAGCAAATGAATCCGAATGCCGGCACGCTTTGGCGCGCACCTCCCTGGGCTTTTGCAGTGCTGCTGGCTTGCCTGGCGTCGATCGGCCCGTTTTCCATTGACACCTATTTGCCCGCCTTCTCGGGCATTGCTGCGGCACTGAACGCCACGCCGCTGCAGATGCAGCAGACCTTGTCGGCCTATTTGTTCGGGTTTGCCGTGATGAATCTGTTCCACGGCGCCTTGTCGGACAGCCTGGGCCGCCGACCTGTGGTGCTGGTGGGCTTGGCCGTGTTTACCTTGGCCTCGGTCGGTTGTGCGTTGAGCACCAGCATCGCCAGTCTGGTGCTGTTTCGTGCCTTGCAAGGCATGTCTGCGGGCGCGGGCATCGTGGTGTCGCGCGCCATCATTCGCGACATGTACGCGCCTGCCGACGCCCAGCGCGTGATGTCGCAAGTGACGATATTCTTTGGCGTGGCGCCGGCGGTTGCGCCGATGGTGGGTGGCTTCCTGTTCGTGCACGCCGACTGGCATTCAATCTTCTGGTTCCTGTCCCTGGTGGGCGGCCTGCTCTGTTTTTTCAACTGGCGCTTGCTGCCGGAAACACTGGACAAGGCGCAACGTCAGCCGTTCGAGGCGCGCCACTTGATGCGCGGTTATTGGAGCTTGGTCTCGAACCCGCGCTTCCTGCTGTTGGCGCTGGCCAGCGGTGTTCCGTTCAATGGCATGTTCTTGTACGTGCTGTCGGCGCCGGTGTTTCTGGGTGAGCACCTGCATCTGGCGCCCACCGAGTTCTACTGGTTCTTTTCTCTGACGATTGGCGGCATCATGCTTGGCGCTTGGCTGAGCGGGCGCTTGGCGGGCCGCGTCAAGCCCAGGCACCAGATACGCCATGGTTTCGTGATCATGGCGCTGGTGTCGGTCGGCAATGTGGTGCTGAATCTGTTGCTGCCCCCGCATGCTGCATGGGCGATGCTGCCGATCGCGCTGTTTGCCCTGGGTTGGGCGCTGATGGTGCCTGTGGTCACGCTGCTGGTGCTCGATCTGGTGCCCGAGCGACGCGGCATGGCCTCGTCCTTGCAAGCCTGCATAGGCAGCGCGGCGAACGGCTTGGTGGCGGGCGTGATTGCGCCGCTGGTGATGCATTCCACCGTGCAACTTGCCCTCACATCGATGGGCATGATGTGCATAGGCTTGGTGGCCTGGGTCTGGGTCAAGCCACAATTGCCTCGTTGATTCAAGCCAAGGGCCGGACTTGCCGAAAACCCATTGATGAGTCGTCTTGAATCCGGCGCCACCTATGGCGCGGCAGGGTGTGGAGCGTATGGAATGCGAAAGTTTCGAAATGTCTTGATGGCTGCTTGCTGTGCAAGCAGTCTGTTGCTGGGGCAGGCACTGGCGAATGAATCCGCCAGTGCACCGTTGCCACGAGCCGCCAAGGAGGGGGGCAAATCGGAGGCGAGTGTCCCAGGCAAAGCCGCGCCACGCAGTGGCGGCGAATCGCTGGATGACTTGCGTCAGAAGCTGGCCGAACGTCTGGGTTCCAAGCTTGGCCCGGCGGGTCAGCTGCAAATCAGCACCAAAGCGGGGGCCTCTGAGGAGCGTGCCCCCAGCCCCGCCCCGGCGCGACCCAAAGCTGGCGTTGGCCACGCGAGTGAACCCCATACGGGCAAGGAAACTCATTGGAGCTACGAGGGCGCGGGCGGACCTGATCACTGGGGGCAACTGCAAGCGGACTTCAGCCAATGTTCGACCGGCAAACGCCAAAGCCCGATTGACATACGCGAGGGCATTGCAGTCGACCTGGAGCCGATTTCGTTTGACTACAAACCCAGTGGCTTTTCGGTCATCGATAACGGGCATACGGTGCAGGTCAATGTGGCTGCGGGCAACGCGATCCGCATCATGGGGCGGCGCTATGAGTTGCTGCAGTTTCACTTTCATCGTCCCAGTGAAGAGCGTATCAACGGTCGTCAGTTCGACATGGTGATGCACCTGGTGCACAAGGACAGCGAAGGTCGGCTGGCGGTGGTGGCCGTGCTGCTGGAGCATGGTTCCACGCACCCGTTGATCCAGACCGTCTGGGCCAACTTGCCGCTGGAAAAGATGGAGCTCTTGCCGGCCCAGGTGCAAATCGATCCGAACCTGTTGTTGCCCGAAAACCGCCTCTATTACACCTATATGGGCTCGCTCACCACGCCGCCTTGCAGCGAGGGTGTGTTGTGGATGGTGCTGAAATCGCCAGTGCAAGCGTCGACTCAGCAGATCAATATCTTTTCGCGCCTCTATCCGATGAATGCGCGGCCCGTGCAGCCTTTGCAAGGACGGCTGATCAAAGAGTCGAACTGATCCGCGGCGGCGACGCCTGCCGCCAAGCGAGTTCTCGTGCATCCGCATGGCCTTGCATCCACAGTGAAGCTTGAGTTGCAAATCTCTTTGTAACCTCATCTTCCACTTGCAAACCACTCTGCAAGTCCTTATTTCGTAACGATATTTGCCGCAATAATAGCTTAGCTTTCGTCGCTAAGTGTTTGATTTCATTGGAGAATTCTTACATTCGACCTTGACCAACGCGAAAGCCTTGGCTAAAGTGGGTGGAAGTGCACTTTAGTGGGTGATTGTGGCAAATTTTATGTTTCAGGGACCGGCGGCGCTTGCGCTGGATGCGAAGGGACGATTGACCGTTCCGGCGCGCCATCGCGACGTGTTGCAGGCCATGGCGCAGGGTTTGTTGACCGTCACCAAGCACCCTGAAGGTTGCTTGATGGTGTTTCCGCGCCCGACTTGGGAGGGTTTTCGCGAGCGCGTGGCGGCCTTGCCGATGTCGGCCAGCGGCTGGAAGCGCGTATTCCTTGGCAACGCCATGGACGTGGAAATCGACAACGCATCGCGAGTGCTGATTTCGCCCGAACTGCGCGCCGCCGCCGGTCTGAGCCGCGACGTGATGCTGCTGGGCATGGGCAACTATCTCGAGCTGTGGGACGCCGCCACTTACGCCGCCCATGAAGCCAAGGTGATGCAGTCCGAAGTGCCGGATGCGATCAAGGACCTGAGTTTCTGATGGACGGCGCGCAGCCCGACATCGATTTTGCCCACACCACGGTCCTGCTCAATGAGGCCGTGGATGCGGTGCTGACCGACCCGAGCGGCACCTATCTGGACGGCACCTTCGGCCGCGGCGGACATTCACGTCTGTTGCTGTCACGTCTGAGCCCTCAGGGGCGCTTGGTGGCGATCGACCGTGACCCCGAAGCTGTGCTTGAGGCGAGCACCGGTGCGAATCGCATTGATGACCCGCGCTTTGTGATCTGCCATGCGGTCTTCGCCGACATGCGCAACCAACTCGAGCGCCTGGGCATCGAACAGTTGCAGGGACTGCTGCTGGATCTGGGTGTTTCCAGCCCGCAAATTGACAACCCAGAGCGCGGCTTCAGCTTCCGTTTCAACGGACCGCTGGACATGCGCATGGACACGACCCGGGGCGAAAGCGCTGCGGACTTTTTGGCTCGCGCCGATGAGCGCCAGATTGCGGAAGTGATACGTGACTATGGGGAAGAACGGTTTGCTGTATCGATTGCAAAGGCGCTTGTTGCTCGCAGGGAGGGCGGGAGTCCTGTTCGAAGCACGAACGAACTTTCCGAAATCGTGGCTCGTGCGGTCAAAACCCGCGAACCGGGCCAGAACCCTGCAACGCGCACATTTCAAGCTCTTCGGATTTTCGTCAACGCCGAGCTTGAGGAGCTCGCGCAAGGACTAGATGCGGGCCTGCATCTGTTGAAGCCCGGTGGGCGCATGGCGGTGATCTCATTTCATTCGCTGGAAGACCGCATCGTCAAGAACTTCATCGCCAAGGAAAGCAAGGAAGTGTTCGACCGGCGGGCGCCGTTTGCGCCGCCCAAGATCATGCGACTCAAGGCCTTGGCGCGGATCAGGCCCGGCGAAACGGAGACCAGGCGGAACCCGCGGTCGCGCTCGGCCATCATGCGTGTAGCCGAGCGTCTGGAGTCGCTGCCATGACTCGAGTGAACCTCTTGCTGTTGGTGGCGGTGCTGCTCAGCGGCATTTACCTGGTGCGCACGGCCTATGACTCGCGTCGCTTGTTCAGCGAGATCGATCGTGCCCAGAACGAAGCGCGGCGTCTGGACCTCGACTGGCAGCGTTTGCAGGCCGAACGCCACGCGCAGGCAACCAACTTGCGCGTCGAAAAGGTGGCGCGAGAGCGATTGAAAATGCGCCCCATCACACCGGCCATTACGCAGCCCACCACCGACGCTCAGGCGGCCTCCGGAGGCAGGACGTGAGTTGGTTCAAATCCGCCAAGCCGGGGCGCGTAGCGTCCGGGCGGGGCGCGTACCGCGGAAACATTGCCCGCAGTGTCAGGTATGCCAGCAGCCCCTTGCTGGCGTCAAAGACGCCGCCGTGGCGCTCGCGCTTGCTGGTGGCCGCTGTGGGCTTGGGTTTTTGCGTGTTGTTGGGTCGCGCCTTGTACATCCAGGTGATAGGCACCGACTTCTTTCAGAAGCAGGGCGAAAGCCGCTACGCGCATTCGCTCGAACTGCCAGCCAGTCGCGGACGCATCATCGACCGCAGCGGACAGATCCTGGCCTCGAGCGTGTCCGTGCCCTCCATTTGGGCCATTCCGAAGGACGTCGATGCTGGTCCCCAGGAGCGCAAGCAGCTGGCAAAATTACTCGAAATGAAGCCGCAAGAGCTCGAGTTGAAGCTGGCTTCCAGCCCGAAATTTGTGTGGTTGCGCCGTCAGGTCGACCCCCAAGTGGCGCTGCAGATCAAACAGCTCGGCCTGAAGGGCGTGTTCCAGGAGGGCGAATACAAGCGCAAGTATCCCGAAGGCGAAGCCAGTGCGCATGTGGTGGGCTTCACCAGTGCCGAAGAGCGCGGGCAGGAGGGCATAGAGCTGGCCTTTCAGCAGCAGTTGCAGGGACGCGATGGCAGTCGCAATGTGGTGAAGGACCGATTGGGCCGCGTCGTCGAGGACATTGGCGAGCGCATCCCGCCCGTCAACGGGCAGGACATTGATTTGTCTATCGATTCGAAGGTCCAGTTCTTCGCCTACCAGCGCATTCGCGAGGCCGTCGCGATCAACAAGGCCAAAGCGGGCAGCGTGGTGGTGATCGACGCGAGGACAGGCGAGATTCTGGCGCTCGCCAACGCGCCCAGTTTCAACCCGAACGACCGGCGCAATCTGTCGGGCAACCAGTTGCGCAACCGTGCGCTGACTGACACCTTTGAGCCCGGCTCGACCATGAAGCCCTTGATTGCCGCGCTGGCCCTGGAGACCGGTCGTGTCACACCCGACACCATGATCAATACGGCGCCGCGCAGCCTGGTCATCGGCAACTGGTCGCCGTCTGACGAACATGTCCATGCCGAATTGAGCGTGGCCCAGGTGATTCAGAAGTCGAGCAATATCGGTGCGGCCAAAATGGCCATGCAGATGCAGCCGCGCGAGATGCACGATATGTTCACCCAAGTGGGCCTGGGCCAGCGGCCGCAGATTCACTATCCGGGCGTGGTGACAGGGCGCCTGCGGCCCTACAAATCGTGGCGGCCCATCGAACAGGCCACGATGGCTTTTGGTTACGGTCTGAGCGCCTCGCTGCTCCAGCTGGCGCATGCCTACACGGTGTTTGCACGCGATGGCGAACTGATTCCGATCTCATTGGTCAAGCAGCCCGACGAGGCCCACGGCGTGCGAGTGTTCTCGCCGAAGACCGCGCGGGCGGTGCGACTGATGCTGCAAATGGCCGCCGGCGAAGGCGGCACGAGCCCGCTGGCGCAGACGCAAGGGTATAGCGTGGGCGGCAAGTCGGGCACCGCCTACAAGCAAGAAGGCAAGGGCTACGCCCTGCACAAATACCGATCCTGGTTCGTGGGTCTGGCGCCGATCAAGGATCCACGCCTGGTGGTCGCCGTGATGGTCGATGAGCCCAGCGACGGCAAACATTTTGGCGGCCAGGTCGCAGCGCCGGTGTTCAGCCAAGTGGTCCAGCAGTCGCTGCGGCTGCTGGGTGTGCAACCCGACTTGGACGTCAAACCGCAAATTGTTGCGCATCAGCTGAACGCCGCGGAGGGGAATCTCTGATGGCGCTGACCTGTCTTCACTCGCGCCAAGAGGCGGCCCGCTGGCTGAGCGAGGGCGTGACCGGCATGCTGCGCACCGACAGCCGCCTGGTGCGCAGCGGTGACGGGTTCATCGCCTGGCCGGGTCATGGCGTCGACGGCCGCGACTTTGTTGCGGCCGCGCTTCAAGCAGGCGCGACGCGTTGCCTGGTCGACGCGACTGGCGTCGAGGCATTCGGATTCGCCGACGCCCGCGTTGCCGCACTGCCTCAGCTCAAGGCCGCGACAGGCGCCATCGCCGATGAATATTACGGTGAGCCCAGTCTTGTCTTGGACGTGATTGCCAGCACCGGCACGAATGGCAAGACCTCGACTGCGTGGTGGACCGCCCAGGCCTTGAGTCGACTCGGTCGCCGCTGCGGTCTGATCGGAACGCTCGGCGTGGGCGAACCAAGCAAGCTCACCTCCACCGGGCTGACAACGCCCGACGCCGTGAGCTTGCAGCGCGCCCTGCGCGGCTTTGTCGATCAGGACTTCAAGGCCTGTGCGCTTGAGGCATCCAGCATCGGCTTGGCCGAGCACCGGCTCGACGCGACCCGCATCCGCGTCGCGCTGTTCACCAATTTCACGCAGGATCATCTCGACTATCACGGCAGCATGGCAGCGTACTGGGAAGCCAAGCAGCAGCTCTTCGAGTGGCCCGGCCTGCGTGCTGCGGTGCTCAATCTGGATGATGCGAAAGGCGTCTGGCTGGCCCAACATCTGCCCAAGACCTTGGACCTCTGGACCTATGCGGTGAACGGCGCAGCGCGCTTGAGCGCGAGCGGTCTGCATTATGTCGACGGTGGCCTCGCGTTCACGCTCGCCGAGAACGCGGATCAACACCTGGTCCGCACGCCGTTGATCGGCGACTACAACGTATCGAATCTGCTGGCCGTGATCGGCGGCTTGCGTGCGCTGGGACTACCCCTAGCCGACATCGTCAGCGTGTGCGCGCACATCACGCCGGTGCTCGGCCGCATGCAGCGTGTGGGTGACGGCATCGGCAAGCCGCAGGTCGTGATCGATTACGCGCACACACCTGACGCGCTCGAGAAGGTCTTGCAGGCATTGCAGCCGCTCGCGCAGGCACGCGGCGGCAAGCTCTGGTGCGTGTTCGGCTGTGGCGGCAACCGCGATGCAGGCAAGCGCCCGCTGATGGGCGCCATCGCCGCATGCCTCGCCCAGCATGTGGTGATCACGAGCGACAACCCGCGTCACGAGCCGGCCGCAGAGATCCTGCAGCAGATCGTCGCAGGTCTGGAAGCGGCGACGCCGCACCAGGTCATCGAAGACCGCCGGCAAGCCATCCAGGCCGCGCTGGCACAAGCCGACCCGCGCGACGTGATCGTGATCGCCGGCAAGGGCCATGAAGACTATCAAGACATTGCCGGCGTGAAGCGTCCCTTCTCCGATGCCGAAGAAGCCGGCAAGGCCTTGGCGCAGCGAGGGATGGCATGAGCACGATGATGACCTTGGCCCAGGCGCATGCGCTGCTGCTGCCCGCCATGCCTGAGGCCCGACTGATTGGCGACGGGCAGGTGGAAATCGAGCGCGTGCACAGCGACAGCCGCAGCTTGCGCGCCGGAGATCTGTTCGTGGCGCTGCGCGGCGAAATCTTTGATGCGCATGAGTTTCTGGCGCAGGCCAAGGCGGCCGGCGCGGTGGCGGCCTTGGCCGAGCGAGGCATTGCCGAGGCCGATTTGCCTGGCATAGAAGTTCCCGATGCGCTGGCCGGGTTGACGGCGCTTGCGCAAGCCTGGCGATCGCAATGCCATCTGCCGCTGATCGCCGTGACGGGCTCCAACGGCAAGACCACGGTCACGCAAATGACGGCCAGCATCCTGCGCGCATGGCTGGGCGATTCGGCCTTTGCGACCAAGGGCAATTTCAACAACCATATCGGCGTGCCGCTGACCTTGCTGAGTCTGCGTCAGGACGACAAGGTCTGGCACCGTGTCGGCGTGATGGAGCTCGGCATGAACCATCCGGGTGAAATCGCCAGCCTCGCCGCGCTGTGCGCGCCCACCGTGGCGCTGGTCAACAACGCCCAGCGCGAGCACCAGGAATTCATGCGCAGTGTGGAGGCCACCGCGCGCGAGAACGGCGCGGTGATCGCCGCGCTGGGTCCGGCAGGCGTGGCCGTTTTCCCGGCCGATGACGAATTCGCGCCGCTGTGGCAGGCCATCGCGGGCAGCCGCGCGGTGTTGAGCTTCTCGCTCACCGGCGCGGCCGACGTGACCGGTCAGGCCGCCTGGGTGGCCAGCGCGAGCGGCGGTCACTGGGCGCTGGAATTGCACACGCCGGTCGGTGTGGCGCCGGTGATGTTGCGCGTGGCAGGCATGCACAACGTGCGCAATGCATTGGCAGCCGCCACCTGTGCGCTGGCCGTCGGTGCGCCGCTGGATGCGATTCAACGCGGTCTGGAGAGCTTCACGCCTGTCAAGGGGCGCTCGCATCTCAGCAATATTCATTATCTTGGGCAAGACCTGACCCTGATAGACGACAGCTACAACGCGAATCCCGACAGCGTGCGTGCCGCTGTCGAGCTGTTGGTCGGCTTGCCCGGTCCGACCTGGCTGGTGCTGGGTGACATGGGCGAGGTGGGCGACAAAGGCCCCGAGTTTCACCGCGAGCTGGGCGCGCTGGTCAAGGAGCGCGGCATCAGCCATTTCTGGACGGCGGGCAACGCTTCGCGCGAGGCGGCCGAAGCCTATGGCAGAGGCGCACGTCATTTTCTGACGGCAGCTGAAATGCTGGCTGCCTTGCCGCAAGCGCCATCGGCGAAGACCGTGTTGGTGAAGGGATCCAGATTCATGAAGATGGAACAGGTAGTGGCCGCGCTCAGCGCCGAAACACTCGATGGAGTCGCGCATGCTGCTTAGCCTGGCACTCTGGCTTCAGGAAAATTACACGGGATTTGGTTTCCTGCGCGTGTTCCAGTACATCACCTTCCGCGCGGTGATGGCGGCGCTGACCTCCTTGTTGATCGGCCTGGCTTTCGGGCCCTGGGTGATCCGTTGGCTCACGGCCATGAAGATCGGCCAGCCGATACGCGAATACGGCATCCAGCAACACCTGGCCAAGAGCGGCACGCCGACCATGGGCGGTGTGCTGATCCTGATCAGCCTCGGTGTCTCGACCCTGCTGTGGTTCGACTGGAGCAACCGCTTCGTCTGGGTCGTGATGATGGTCACGCTCGGTTTTGGCGCGATCGGCTGGGCCGACGACTGGCGCAAGGTGGTGCACAAGAACCCCGAGGGCATGCCAAGCCGCGAGAAGTTTCTGTGGCAGTCGCTGATCGGTCTGGTCGCCGCGCTGTACCTGGCGTTCAGCGTGTCGGAAGTTTCGAATCTGCGGGTGCTGGAACTCTTTTTGCGTTGGGTGCAAAGCGGCTTCTCGAACGACTTGCCGCCCAAGGCCGACCTGATGGTGCCGTTCTTCAAGACCGTCAGCTACCCGCTCGGCGTGTTCGGCTTCATCGCGCTGACCTATTTCGTGATCGTGGGCACCAGCAACGCGGTCAACCTGACCGACGGACTCGACGGCCTGGCCATCATGCCGGTCGTCATGGTGGGCGTGGCGCTGGGTGTGTTCGCGTATGTGACGGGCAGCTCGGTCTATAGCAAATACTTGCTCTTTCCCCATATCCCGGGTTCCGGCGAGCTGCTGATATTTTGTGCCGCGATGGCGGGGGCAGGTCTTGCCTTTCTGTGGTTCAACACCCATCCGGCGCAGATCTTCATGGGCGACGTCGGTGCACTCTCGCTGGGCGGGGCGCTGGGAACCGTGGCCGTCATCACGCGCCAGGAAATCGTGCTCGGCATCATGGGCGGCATCTTCGTGGTGGAGGTGCTGTCGGTGGTGCTGCAGGTGAGCTGGTTCAAGTTCACCAAGAGGCGTTATGGCAAGGGGCGGCGCATTTTCAAGATGGCGCCGCTGCACCATCACTTCGAAAAGTCGGGCTGGAACGAAACGCAGGTGGTGGTGCGCTTCTGGATCATCACCATCATGCTGTGCTTCGTCGGCCTGGCGAGTTTGAAACTGCGCTGACCGACATTCAAACGATGAGACATCTTCAAGACCTCAATGTGCTGGTGCTGGGCCTGGGCGAGTCCGGCCTGGCCATGGCTGCCTGGGCCGCGCGCTGCGGCGCCAGCGTGAGGGTCTGGGATTCGCGCGAGACGCCGCCCCGGGCGGCCGAGCTGTCCGAACAAGTGCCGAGCGCGACGCGTCTTCATGGCGACTTGAACGATGACTCGCTGACGGGTGTGCAACTGGTGCTCAAGAGCCCGGGACTGGCCCCAGGCGATGCGCGCATCGCGCCGCTGCTGGCGCAGGCGCATGCCAGCGGCATTCCGGTCCAGGGCGAACTGGACCTGTTTGTGCAAGCGCTGGCTGACTTGAAAGCGCAGCGCCGCTACGCGCCGGCCGTGCTGGCCATCACCGGCACGAACGGCAAGACCACCACCACGGCCATGACGGCGCAAATGATCGAGCGCACCGGGCGCCGCGTGGCGGTGGCCGGCAATATCGGCCCGACCATGCTGGCCACGCTGGCCCGTGCGCTCGATCTGGAGCCGCTGCCCGTCGAAGAACCGGCCGTTGCCGCACTCGAGCAAGACCTGGCCCCGGAGCTAGACGCTGACGAAGCGCTTGAGCCAATGGCTGCCGACGTCGAAGCGCAAGGGCCCGATGACGAGCCTACTGAGCTGCCTGTCGAGGCGGTCGCTGCGGACGGCATTTCGCTGGAAGCGGTGGATGCGCTGCTTGATGAAGCGCCGTTGCCGATCAAGCCGCCTCCGCCCAAGCCCCCAGTGTTTGAGTTCCTGCCCGAGGTCTGGGTGCTTGAGTTGTCGAGTTTCCAGCTTGATGGTGTGAGCGGCTTCGAGCCGACCGCCGCCGCCATACTCAATATCACGCAAGACCATCTGGACTGGCATGGCAGCATGGACGCCTACATCGTAGCCAAGTCGCGCGTATTCGGCACGCAAGGCGTGATGGTGATCAATCGCGATGAGCCCAAAGTCGAGGCCTTGGTGCCCGCGCCGATCATGGTGAAGGGCGGGCGCGGTCGGCCCGCGCGCGCGGTGTCGCGCAAGGTCGCGCGTTTCGGCCTGGACGCGCCCGGCCGGCCCGGCGACTTCGGCCTGGTCGTCGAGAACGGCATGGCTTGGCTGGTGCGCGCCATGGAAGCCGATGAGACCATCAAGCGGCAAAAACGCGGCAAGGACGATGAGGAAGAAGACATCATCATCCAGCGCTTGATGCCGGCCGACGCGCTGCGCGTGCGCGGCCGTCACAACGTGTCGAACGCCTTGGCGGCCTTGGCCCTGGCCTGCGCGGCCGGCTGCCCGCTCGGGCCCATGCTGCATGGCTTGCGCGAATATCGCGGCGAGCCGCACCGCGTCGCGTATGTCAGCAGCATCGACGGGGTGGACGCTTTCGACGACAGCAAGGGCACCAACGTCGGCGCCACCGTCGCGGCACTGAACGGACTCGGGCAGGATCGCAGCCCGGCCAAGATCGTCGTGATTCTTGGCGGCGACGGCAAGGGCCAGGACTTCCACCCGCTCAGCGGTCCGGTGTCGCGCCACGCGCGTGCCGTGGCCTTGATCGGCCGCGACGCCGCGCTGATCGAGGCAACACTGAACGAGGCCGGCGTACCGATGCAGCGCTTCGATGCTTTGCCTGCCGCCACGGCCTGGGCCTTCGCACAGGCGCTGAGCGGCGACTGCGTCCTGCTCAGCCCGGCCTGCGCGAGTCTGGACATGTTCCGCAACTATGCGCACCGCGCCGAGGTGTTTGTCGAGGCGGTGCAGGCGCTTGCGAATGAGCGGGGTCTGGCATGAGTCTCGCCGCCGCTTTCAATATGAACAGCCTGCGCCAGCGTTGGGCTCAACTGGTGTCGCGCGAGCGCCTTCCGAAGGTGCCGGTGCGCGACTGGGTCAGCGTGTCTTCCGGACAGTCGGTCAAGCTGCAGGGCTTTGATCAGAACCTGGTCTGGGTCGTGCTGGCCTTGATTGCGCTGGGCGTCTTGATGGTGTATTCGGCGTCAGTCGCGATGTCCGACAACCCGCGCTTCTCCCGCTACACCGGCAACTACTTCCTGGTGCGCCATGCGGCCGCCGTAGGTCTGGCCCTGGTCGCTGCAGTCGTGACGGTTCAGGTGCCGATCTCGGCCTGGGAGCGCTGGGCGCCTTGGATGTTTGCGGCGTCCTTGCTGCTCTTGGTGGCGGTGCTGATTCCGGGTGTTGGCAAGGTCGTCTACGGTGCACGCCGCTGGATCTCGCTGGGCCTGATGAACTTCCAACCCAGCGAGTTGACCAAGCTCGCGATGGCCATGTACGCAGCCAGCTATATGGTGCGCAAGATGGACTTGAAGGAGAACTTCGTCCAAGCCGTCTATCCGATGGTGATTGCGCTGGCCGTGGTCGGCGTCTTGCTGCTCGCCGAACCCGATATGGGCGCCTTCATGGTGATCGCCGCCATCGCGATGGGCATTCTGTTCCTGGGCGGGGTGAATGGCCGCATGTTCTTGCTGGTCAGCGCGGTGCTGACCGGTGCTTTCGTGCTGATGATCTCGCTCAGCGACTGGCGACGCGAGCGCATCTTTGCCTACCTCAACCCCTGGGACGAACGCTATGCGCAGGGCAAGGCGTATCAACTGACGCACTCGTTGATCGCTTTCGGGCGCGGCGAAATCTTTGGCCAGGGCCTAGGCGGCAGCGTCGAAAAACTCCATTACCTGCCCGAGGCGCATACCGACTTCTTGCTCGCCGTGATCGGCGAAGAGCTTGGCTTTGTCGGCGTGGCCTTGGTGATCGCCGCGTTCTTCTGGTTGTCGCGCCGACTCTTTCACATCGGCCGTCAGGCGATCGCCTTGGACCGCGTGTTTGCCGGTCTGATGGCGCAAGGCGTTGGCATCTGGATGGGTGGCCAGGCCTTCATCAATATGGGCGTGAACCTGGGCGTGTTGCCGACCAAAGGTTTGACGCTGCCGCTGATGAGCTATGGCGGCTCGGCGATCTTGATGAACTGTGTGGCGCTGGCGATCGTGTTGCGCATCGATATTGAGAATCGGCAGTTGATGCGCGGAGGCCGAGCATGAGGGGATTGATGTCTTGCTTGGCGGGAAGCCGTGGTTGCGTTCCGGCGGGTTGCTTCTCAGCAGGCCGGGATATGCGCCCGGCAGCGCACTCACTTTCTTTCGCTTCGCCGAAAGAAAGTAAGCAAAGAAAGGGCGACCCGACTGCAGCGCCCCTCGAAATACGAGGGGTCCCTTGCGGTGCTCGCGAACTGGGGCGTCTGCGCAAACTCGCCCTTGAGTACAAGGACTCAAACAGTGCGCAGCCGTCGCCGAGTACGGCTCAAACCCCAGTTCACTGCGCTCCTCAGCGCCG
>Ga0315270_10000735_pt1 | contig 17525 bp, 18 predicted proteins | sample C1_bottom_MG_FD_204932 | JGI IMG/M metagenome (GOLD analysis project Ga0315270, IMG submission 204932) | Sediment microbial communities from Yellowstone Lake, YNP, Wyoming, USA - C1_bottom | ecosystem: Environmental > Aquatic > Freshwater > Lake > Sediment | place: USA: Wyoming | collected...
TTTAGGAATTGATCTTGAATGTCAATGGTTAAATTAAAATATATAATTATATATTTTACTCGCCTATTCACCTATTCCTATTTTCTGACCTGTTTCTAAGTCGATAAAAGTAATAAATGTTGCAAATGAACAAGAATGAAATTCAAGCCGATAGTTCTCATCTTCGCTAAATCTATTTAATTCATAGTCGATATTATTATAAGTCACACCAACTGAACATATAATATGTTCTCCATTTTCATTAAGCTTGCAAGTATAATATCGGCTAAAATATGCATGCATGGTATACATACTACCAGGTTTTAAATCGCAAGTTGACTTAGCAATATTGACATATTTAACAAAATCATTATAACTAATAGTATATGTAGTAGGTAAGTTTCTAAATTTTTCTGGTAGTTTATGTAATTCTTCGGCAAATAAAGTATCATCTTTCAAATGTGGATAATCATTGTATTCTTTGTATTCGGTCATTTTTAGTATTCTAGGTAATTATTTTTTTCAATTTTAATGGAGTAAATCATAAAATTCTTATCCGATTCACAAATATTCTTACTATCCATTTCTTGTTAATGAAAAATTGAAAAAATAAATAGTAAGAATAACGAAAATATTTCTTATGTCAAGTTTCATCAATTATTCTCAATATTCAGACAATGATCTTCCTTCATTTGCAAAAGAGATTTTTAATTCTCATTTATTGACTGAAAGTGTCAAAATTCATTTTACTGCAGATGTTCTCGATGTTTATATGACTAATAAAGATTATCGTGATAGCATACAGGACCATCAGGTTTACTTTGTAGATGGTAAATTACATGGAGTTTTTAAAGATGACCAAGATCATCAAGATCACCATAAATCATCCAATTTTTCAGAATCTTCGATTATCACGTCATTTTTGATATCTAATAACCCAATTAACCTAGTGAAGACGAAAGAAGTCTATTTATATCAAATAGAAAATTGTTATCGAAATAAACACAAGTATGATAAAACAAATTATTTCTGTTTAACAACAAAACAAGAAGATTACAAAGATTATAACGATCATTATGATCAAGGAAGATATATTGGTATGATGGTGGTACCAGAAAATGTTGAAAAAGTTTCATTCGGTCATACATGTTATGAAAAAGAAAAAGAAAAGAAAGATCATATTTTACAACAAAGTAAAGATGATTATTTTAATGGCAATTTACCCAACGCAAGAGATCATATCAACAAGAAAAAAATCCTTGAAAAAATTAAATCAAAATATATCGATCTTAATGATAATACTTTGAGTAATTCACAAAAATCATTTGGTAAAGGATTCGGTAAAGGATTGAAAAAGACGACAATCCAGTCTAATCGTAACAATATAAAAGATAAAGATAGTGACAGTGATGAAGAACCTATCATTTGTAAGATAAATACTTCTGTAGATAGTAAAAATGGTGTGATAACTTCGTCGATCGGGACACAATCTTATTCTAACCAAGATATTTTTTATATGTATATCGAGAATTTATTAATTGAAGATAAGATAGTATCACTAAAAGAATTAATTCGAAGAATGGATACATGTCCAGAAACACTTGATGTTGATATAATGAATGTTGATATATCCACAAACCCATATAATTCAATGAGAGGTCATAATTGTAATAAAGTCATTGAGGAATATTATTTTCCTTTATATAACACATCGATTAATAAATATAATGGCTTGAATATTATATTTAATCCTGGAGATCGATATGGTAAAAAAGGTTCGGGTAATTTCTGTGATCAAAAAGAAGCAGTTAACGTTCGAACTGAAACTATTAGAGGAGATGAAGTTTCTAAAATCTATCATTTAATTCAATCTTATGCAATTCATCATTCTTTATTATATCAATATAAACAAAATAACTTAATAATATAATATATACCATTGTATATATTAGTGTGTAAAATATAGTTTTACAATAGGATTACTTAATAAACATCTCCTTTAATTATTTCATCATATAAATATTCCAATTAACTGAATTGTATAACATCGTAAAAGAATAATTATTATCCATATTTTTTGATCCCATCGAATAATACTTAAAGTGCTAGAATGTATAAAATTATTATTTTAATTCGGGATGAATAATGAATAATAAATAATAAATAGTCAAACATCATAATGTTAATTCATAACATGTTAATATAGTATCGAATAACTACAAAATGCATTAATGCATTTTTATCGAGATTTCGATAAAATTAAGCACTACTTTCAATTGGTTGACAGACTATTTTATTTTCCGTTGACATTTTTACTGGTAATTTTTGATCATCACACAGAGTACCAATAATCTGGGAATTCAGACCTGGAAATGTAATTAATTCACAATTACAACATCGACCTTGGATTAAACGAAAACCTCTATCATATGTTAGTGTGACAATACTTGTATTTTCACCAACAGAATCTATATCATCATTGATACGTATAAGATATTCAGAAAATCTAATTAATGGATAACCAAACAACATACCATATCGAGAATATGAGGTATTTATTACTTTTCCTAAATAAAATATTTCTCCAGTTACGCGATCTACAAGAATATAATTATCATTTGTTATTTGATTTTGTTTTAAATCCTTCCAAAAAGAAGTTAAATCAGTAATATGATTAACTTCAAATGACTTATTACCAGCGTCAAGTTGCAATCTAGTAAGTTGATATAAACTGGATATTAGTTTTTCATAATTTGACATTTTTTATTTTATTTCTTTATATTTTTCAGTTTAAAGGAATAAAATAAAATAAATATCGTTAGATGGTTATTTTCCATGATGTTACTTTATAAGACAATTTTTTAGTCAATATCTATTGCTTATTATTCTTCTTTTAATAATTTAATATAAAAAGTTCAAAAATTTAATTGATATTTAGAAAGTGATAATGAATATCGATAGTTAAACTAGAATATTTTCTATTTATTTTTAAAACCTATAAAATGACAACTTTAGACTTTGATTTAATTATTAATTGTGGAAAAGAAAATGAAGAAAAAATTGAAGTGTCCGAACCATTAAAAGATACAGATAACGCAACAAATATTTATCAAATTAAAGAATTTCTTCGAGAATATCTTGATGTTAATTTTTATGATCTAAATTTAACACTTTTTAGAAATAAGCGAAAAATAAATATTCATGATGATATAGATATTCAAGATGGTGATAAAATTTGTGTTGTTATTAATAATTCGGTTCGGTTAATTTAATTCCTAAAAAAATACAAAGTGGTGTAACAAATCAAAAAGAAAAAGATGTTAATCTTAGTGGAGGATTAAGGAAATTAATTCACCGGAAATATTGTACTTTGACAGTTAATGAAGCTTATACGAGTAAAAGATGTTCAAATTGTTATCGTGATTTAAACAATTACATCGGATCGATTAAAAACTTTAAAACCGGAGTAATAGAAGAAAAAAGTATCCATAGACTTCTAGTTTGTCCTGGATGTGTGAGCCACGAAGGCAAAAGAATCACATTCAAGTCAAGAGATATCAATGCGGCTATTAATATTCTTCAAGTAACTAAATTTTATCTTAAACATAAAACACGAGACCCTCATTTTTGTTTATGAGAAAATTATTCAAATATGCGTCACTCACCTTAAGTAAAGTGTGACATCCTAAAATCTTATAAAGAGATTTTTAATGGAAATAGAAAATACTTTCTATGCTTGTTATATATGACGAAACAAAATTTTACGCAACTAAATTAAGAACATTTGCTATCAATGTTTTAAAATTTGAAATAATTTCGGATAAGAAATGCCAATTGGAAGTATCTTCTTCTGAAGATGCCATTAAGATTCTTAATTCTTTAAAATCGTATTCGTCAAAATTTGATAGATCAATATATAGTTATATAGCATCTTTCGATGGAACAGATTATATTTTTGAAATTATTCCTTATAATCGTTCTTTACCTACGATTGGTTAAATATCTTACTGAAAATTTGTAAGATCTTTTAATTTTTATCACTCGAATACAAGAGAAAATTATTTTGTATGATCTTGAAAATATAAAATGAAAATAATATTTATCAGTAGCAAGAACTTAAGATGATTATTTTTAAATTTAAAAATAATCTTATGAAATATGGAAAAATTTGCTTTTCTCTTAGACGACATTTAAAAAAATAATTATACTCATTTTGAGGAATACTTTCAATTATGATTTTTATAGCCATTTTTAATATATCGAAGTAAAAAAATGAATAAAAAAAGATTAAAAACAATAAAATGTCTATTTCTTTAGAAATTATAAATTTTAATTTGAAACCTCCAATAAAAGCATCATCTATTGATATTCAAAAATTAATCTCCGATATAAAAACCAATTATCAATTAATGTTTACTAATAATAATTGGTACGAATATAAAAATGATTATTGGAATATTATTGATAATAGTTATTTGATGGGTATTCTATCAGAAAAATTTAATCTGTGTTATATCGAACAATTAAATTTAATGCATCGATTTAAAATTTATCATGGTCGCTTCTCACAACAAATTAAATTTAATGAAAATATTAAATATTTCATTCCTTGTACTAATGGTACTTATGATTTAATAACTCGTACATTAAGAGATAGTAGACCAGATGATTATTTTGATCGTATTTATCCATTTAGATTTCGAGTTAATGATGTCAATCGAGAACTATTAGAAGAAATATTACATTCTTTATTTTCTCCGAGTGATTATATTACTTTTATAATGTTTTGTAAAAACTTTTTACATGGTGTTAAGACGAATAGAATATTATATCTAATTGGGCAAAGTAGAACTAAGGATTTTATATATCAACTATTTGAAACAATTTTTAATTATCAATTCCAAATAGTTGACATCTTAGATCATAACATTCAAGAAATAATTCCGGGAGTAAAAGATGTTTGTGTATTTTTAGATACACTTGATATGACTTTTCATCGACCTAATATATACACTAAATATATTTATATTCAAGAAAATGATTTCCCAGAGTTTCATTTTAGTGAAGATTACTACGCATCATTCATTAGAATTATCAACGAATATCAGTTAGAAGATCATAAAGTTTCCAAATCTAGTGAAACAATTGAACACGAACTATGTGCTATCTGTCATGAAGATATTGATAGTCATATGAAGATATTAACCTGTCAACATAAATTTCATTCTGTATGTATTGATAGATGGCATAGAATTAAAAATGAATGTCCTTACTGTAAAGTAGCAATATGTTCTCTATCTTCTTTATCACCAGTAAGAGACGTAGATACACATCAAGAATTGATGTTATCAAGATATAGTATGCGAAGTACGATGATACAAGATACTATCGGAAATCATGATATAAATATACAAATACCTATTCAAAGAATGAATGATTTAGAAAGTGGATCTTCATCCGGAGATATATTTAATTCTCCGCTTTTAAGACATATTGAAGGTCAAATCTCTATCGAATTAAGAAATGAATTAACTGGTTTAACCGGTTCCGAACGATTAGAGAGAATGGCTGAATTACTCGAAGAAGATTATTCAAATATTTTAGATAATTCAACAATGTAAATTATCATTCCATAATTAAAGATAATACACAAATTTGTGTATTAACTAATCACACATAAACATCCTTTTGTAGAACTATGTTCATCAGTTTCATCTAATAAATGCGATGAATTTTCTTCAAAAGATAACGGTAAAGATATCCATAAATTAGGATATTCTATGAGATATTGATCTCGTGTATGCTCCCACTTTTTTAACGAATTAAGAAATATATTATTTAATTGTAAAATGGTATTTTCAGTTATTAATCTTTCATCTCGCTCATTATTTATCAATGAAAAATTATCGCGATCCTCAACTCTTATCTTAATATAAGCATACTGTTGTTCTATAGACGAATCATTCATTATTGGTATATATAAATTAATATATCGTTTCGTAAGCAAATCCAATTCTTTTTGATCATTATAAATTGATATTAATTGTTCTCCAAGTGTATTTTCAATAAAATTTTGTCTTTCTGGTTCATTATCGGGTAACGACATAGAAAATTTTTTAATAAATATTATTTATATCATAAAAATTGAATTTATTTTTTCGAAATAAATAAAAAAATGTTCGCGATCAAATCCAATTTCAATGTCAATGCAGATTTTATCCTATCAGAAAATATTTCTGATAGTGGTGTAGAACTTGTCGTTAATTGCTATAGTTATAGCATAGCTGATGGTGATACACATCTATGGGTGTTAGATCAATCTTCAAATAAGAAATTGATTCGAATTCCGAATAAGAAGTTGTTAGCCTATATTGTACCTGAAAAGATTGATGAATTACTTGAATTACCTGGCTTTCTTGAGTCATTAAGAATGACATTTCCCAATGATAGTTTCACAATAGTTGAAAAAAGATTATTTTCAACCAATAGCATGGTACTGGTTATATCATGTATTTTTGAAGAATCAATTAATTATATTATTTGTAGAAAGAAATTCTTTAGATCAAAAACATGTAAATTTATCGATAATAATCCACACTTATTACTATCAAAAGGTCTCGATTTAGGTCAATGGTTTAAAATAACAGTTAATGGTGATGTGGGTGTTGCTGAATCAATATCACCAGTTCATTTGGAACAAAAATTATATCCTACAGTCTTATTTGTTGACCTCGATAAAGAAGAAAAAAATTTTACCGTGTTATGTCAAAAATTACATCATCCAGAAACATTAAAATTATATCAAATTCCTCTTAAAGATCATTCTTCTATTTATTCGATTATTCGTCGATGTCAACCTGTGGTTATTGCATCATTGAATTTAAATTCTGAAATAGATATTTTATCTGAATATTATAAGGAAAATCGTAATTTTATATGGATTGATATGAAAAAGGGAATTGACAATTGGTCTTGTTTTAGAAATATGGATCGATTATGTAAAAAATATTCCATTGACTATACAAATAAGTCAAACGTTGAAAAATTTTTACTCATATTTGAACAATTACAGCTGTTTGAAAAAATCAATAGTTCATTTGATACGATCCTTAAGAATAAAATAAACAGTTGCTCAGATGATTATATTTTTGATCGTATTGAGAAGAATAGTTCATATACCGGTTTAACTCATATATATGATGATGAAGTTATTCCAGGAATTTATAATAATGTAACAGTTATTGAATTCCACTCTTTTTATACTTCAATTATCGAAAATTATAATATCTGTTTTTCAACTATTGCATCAAACGATGAACCTGATGAAAATTGTTATATTATTACTTTACATGATTCTGAAGAAACATATCGATTTTTAAAAAGAGAGATTAAAGAAGGTATACTACCATCTTTAATACATTCATTTAAAAATAAACAAAAGGAATATAGAGAACAATCGAATAATATTAAAGAACATTGTGTCAAAGAAATGATCAATTGCATATATGGAAAATTGCAATTTCTTAACATTCCAAATGTTTATTATATTATCAATACAATAGCTTATTCTTTAAAAAATACAGTGAAAGAGTCACTTAAAACTAAATATAATGCGGTAGTTATTAGTGAAGATATTGACTCGATATTTGTGACGAATATTAATGGAGATCTTGGAGACCTTGAATTACTTCCAAATAATAAATTAGAATCTTATCAAATACCATCAATGATGTTGTTTCACAGAAGAAAATATATTAAAATGGATCATTCAGGTTCAATATCGACAAGAGGTTTTTTGATTAAAACATGTCCATTTATTGAAAAATTATTTAATGATATAACTACAACTATATTAACTGGAGAAATACGCCAGGTTTATTCAATGATCTATAACAAAATTAAAGAATTGATAAACAGAAATATATCGCTACAAGATTTAACTTTTAAAGAAATATTATCAGATCATTACGTATCCGAGTATCATCATCTTAAAAAATTCTGTGAATATCATCCAGAATTAGGTTATAAAGTTAATGATGATATTGAATATGTTGTTACAAATATAGATTCAGTACATCTATACGACAAAATGAGAAGTCCTGTTAATGTAGATATTTCGACTATTGATCTTAAATATTATCGTAAAAGAATGGATACGGTTCTTAGTGTTATATTATCAATATTGCCTTATCACAATGATAATATTCTCAAAAAAATATTAAAAACATTAAATTTAGATGATATGAGAATGATTATCGAATACAATGAATATTAAAAAATTCGATTGAATTTTTTACTAAAATTGAAAAAATTAAAAAGTTTTATTTCATCTTTAAAATGGATGAAATTAGTCTTTTCTTCGATGATTTAATCGATGCCAGTGATTTAAATAAAACAGTTATATACTCAGCTTATGGAAGTTATAATACCATTTTCCAATATATTATATACAAAAGAAATCAATTAAAAAATTTATTTCGATTAACTAATAAAATAAATAGCATCAATGTACATGTAGATCAAGATAATTTTGATCTTTTTACTTTTATATGTAGATATATGTTAGATTCTAAAGATGAAATATCTGTTTGTTTTATAAATATTTTTGGTGACAATGAACATGAAATATCCACAGCTCACACTGTATTATTAATATTTCGTAAATCAATACAAACATTAGAATATTATGATCCTAATGCTTGTACAAGTACTAAAATTGAAATTGTTATCGATAAAATATATGAAATATTTGATTCTATTATTCCAGAAATGGATTTTACCTCTTCGTTAGAATTACATGGTGATAATATTGAACAATATTTAAAACATAATCTTAATTCATTTTCGTCTTCTGTAAATAAAAATGAAACAGATGGATGGTGTCAAATGTGGTGTTTATTTTTATTTGATATGATTACATATTACCCGCATATTACCACTAAAGATATACTATCGATGATATTTATACGTATTGATAATAAAAATAATAGAGAAATATCTGTAGAAGTTAATTCGATTATAAGAGGATATTTTGTCACTATTTTTGAGGAGACTAAGAATGATTTAGAAAACGAATCAATTTTCTTTGATATGAATTCTTTGTCAAAATTTGATCATAAGTTTTTATATTCTGATCGAAAATTATTTCAACATATTGATTCATATTTTAATACTTTAGATGTGACAGAATTTTAAATATCTTTTTTCTAGTGAGTCTATCGAGTTTAATAAAGAATTCAATTGAATTCTTTACGAAAATTGAAAATTACCTTTAAATTTTTCAATGAAATGACCGACAATAGTTTAATTTCTAAAATAAATCTTAATACATTAACATGCATCTTGATATTTTGTGATAATAATACATTAAAACAATGTACTATAGTTTCTAAAGAGTTTAATAACCTATCTAAAGAAGCATTATATTATAGGTATATTAATCATATTAAATCGAATCGATTTCTACTACCAAACTCATTTAACTTTATTATTGAAGAACCTTCATTGATACCGATTTTTGATTATGTACAAAAATAAGACTCTATTATTATGGCTGGAGGATATACGACGTGTATGTTTTTTGAGAAAGAATTTAAACCTGAAAGTGATATTGATTTTTTTATTAATAAAGGTTATCAAATAAGTAATTTTTTAACATTTATTAATAGCAATTATACCATTATTGATATTCAATTAAGAGGTAAATCTGTTATTGATATTAAATTATTAGAAATTAAACGTGCGTTTCAAATCATTTATTCCAGATGTGAAAACGTCGGACAGTTATTGGATAGTTTTGATTTTTCATTTTGTAAAACAGCTTATCATAAAGGTACAACTTATATTACTTATGATGCTTTATTATCTAAAAATAATAAAGTGGCAATAACATATAGTAATCCAATGGTTGGTAGAGCTGAAAAAGTGAAATATTTTGATTTACAAATATTAAGTCATGATTATAATGTGATATCATATCTAGATAATAATTATGCTAGTGATATAGATATAGAGTTTAATCACTTATCATCATTACAAGAAAAAATCGATTTTTTAAGTACTGGTATGTATTCAATGGTCGATTTCAGAAGACAAATATGTAGTAATAATAATGTTGATGTTATGTCTCCAGATGTAAAATATTATATGGAAGATAATGTCATCAAAGCTGAACAGATAACAACTACATTTGGATGTTTTTATAAGAGATTAACTTATGTGACACCAGCTTTTAAAATAAGAGGTACGCCATTATTAGTACATGATAAAATTTCTATTGAGATTACTGATGAAGATAATATACAAAAATTAAAACTGATTAAAAAAAGAATTTTTGAGATCAATTTCAAGTTTCGAGCGATGAATAATCGAATATTGGCACCAAAAGAAGATATCAATATGATGAAACAAACAAAAGTATGTGGATGTTTAAAATATTGTCGTAAATATTATACTCAACAATATTTTCATTGTGGCAATGAACATCATAGAAATATTATATATAAATATAAACTTATAAACAATCAAATAAAATTTTTTGGTCAAGAATATTATGATAATATCAATATTGTGAATGATAGACTAGCTTATATTAATTATATTGATGGTGATTACGAACAATGTTCATCGTTACATAATTTTGAAGTTAAGATAACCTTTGATTGTGCATATAGTTTCAATTTAAGAGGGACTTCTGGTTATATAACTTATGAGATATGTAATGTTTAACCATTTATTACTAATTCGTAATAAATATTTTATAATGAAAATGTATAAACAATTTTTTATCAATAAAATGGAATTTCCAACTAATCCAATTATCTCGACTATTGTAGATGTTAAAATGTCTAAAAATGATGATAATAAAAATTATGACCATTATGATATAATTGATATTATATTTGATAATGGATCTGTCATAAAGATAACTACAGAAGGTGATTGTTGTTCAGGTTCATGGTTTGAGATTATTGATTCAAATAAATTGTTAAGTAATAATAATATTTGTGATACTGATATAATTGGTTCTTTTGATCAATTAATTGGAAAAACGATGGATTTCAATAAGGAAAATATAGTTTTTACACGTGAAGAAATAGATTACACTTTTTCAAATTATCAAAATGAAGATAAAAATACTAAATGTAAAATTATATTATCTGATGGTGTATTCTGTTTTTTAGATCGAAATGCCTCCAATGGATGTTATAGTAGTGGTTTTTCTGTATCATATTCAACAGATGAACTTTCAATTCAAAAATGTAAGGAATCACTTTATATAAAAGATGCTAAAGTCACTTTAGTTGTTGGTCTACCATGTTCAGGAAAAACTACATTTTGTCTAAATACGTATTCTGATGATACTATTTATGATGATTTATTTTTTTGTTTTTCAAAACGTGAATTTTGCGAATCATTATCGTTAGGTAAACATGTAGTTATTAATGATCCACGATTATGTGATAGTGATAAATGTTATTATTTATATTTTTTCCTTGGAAAAATTTTAAATAGGAACCAAATTAAATTAATCTGTTTTAAAAATGAACCAGATATTTGCAAATCAAATTGTTCCAAATTAGATAATAATAAATTTGAAGATATTGATCGATTAAGTAAAAAATATTCATTTTGTCTAAAAAATTGGAAAGATAGAATTTCAGAAATGATTGATGTTTATGAAATACAATAAAATTTATTACGAATTCGTAATAAAATTATTTTAATGAAAAATATATTTTATAATATTCGGAACAGAATATTGGTACAACTTTTTCAGGATTATCTTCCTCTTTTACCAGTTTTCTCCATCTAGCATGATCATTGATAAAACAGATTTTTAAATCAGCATTAAAAAATACTGTCGTATCATTTCGATATATTTTCTTTAAATCCTTATCGATATTATCGTGATAAAATTCAATCATTCTTTTTATATCTTCAGAATGTTCACCTAACCCTTCATTTTCAAGTCGTCTAAAAATATCTTTTTGATCATCAAGTGTCGGATCAAAGTAAATCTTATGTTTACAATCGATATCACTGATATCTTTAACAGCATGATAGAATTCTGTATAAGGTGACGGTTCAAATTTGTTGCCCATTTTATTTATATATTTTACATATTTTTTTCATTTTTGGTGTTAAATTTTTTAATAACTCTTGTCGAATTACTTGTTGCAAATATTACATTATTTTTTTGCTAAAATTGAAAAAATTAATGTAAAAAAATAAAAAATAATGTCAGACGAATCCAATGTAATATCAATTCAAAATGGTGATACAGCTTCAATGTTAGCTTTCAAAAGAGCTCAACTAAATGAAGTGCAAACATTAATAGCTTTAGGGTCTGATGTAAATGCTAAAAATAATGATGGTGATACAGCTTTGATTCTAGCTTGTGATTGTCTTAATAATGAAGAGATTATACAGACATTAATCGATGCAGGTGCTGATGTTAATGTTAAAAATAATACAGGCGATACAGCTTTAATGGTAGCTTCTAAAAATGGTAATTTAAATACTGTAAAAATATTAATAGCTGCAGGAGCTGATGTTAATGCTTCCAATAATCATGGGTATACTCCTTTGTTACTAGCTTGCACATATATCCTTAGCCCAGATCTTATACAAACATTACTTCTTTCAGGAGCTGATATAAATGCTAGAACTAATAATTCTTAATTCACTTAGTGTCATATAATCAAACAAAAATTCTATATTCTAATTTGGTAAAATGCACTGGTTATTTCTTGAAATATTTAGAAATTAAATGATATTAATTGATATCATCCAAAACAAATACTTTTACATCAATTGATGTAAAAATTTATAAATACGGTTTATTTCTTAAACTACACTTAAAAAATTATGACCTAAGTATTATGGAATAAAGTTTCCCGGCTTGCATGATAGAGTTAACAATAACTTCATTTACAAAATGAGACGGTTCTACAACCTTATAAGAATATCTTGCTACAAACATTTGTTGATATCTTTGGACAAATTGAAAAAATTTCAGTAAAATGAAAAAGATGTCGGATGAACTTAACATTAAGAAATCACACAATTTGTTGGTATAGAAGCGTCACCACACAAACCTATATTTTCAAGAGGTGTAATAATATCTGTATCAGAAAGTACATAATTCCATCTTCCAGCAGGTGTAGCTATAAAATTGTCAAAATTAATAGTGAATGCTTGTTTAGAAACAATTTTATCCATATCAGAACAAAATGAAAGAATATCTTCAATACTTAACTGAAACTCATCATAAATGGCTACAGATTCTTTAGATAATTCTATTTCATTATATACATTTTCTAAATTCGAAAGTATAATTTTATTCCATTGACTAGCAACATCACAATTTCCTATACCATAAGGAAATAGTATATCATATTTAATTATTATATTTTTATCCTTAGGCAATTCAACATAAATTGTTTTGGATCCTGACTTATGTACACATATTGAAATAACTCCTGTGTAATTACTTGTTACGAATATTGGGTTAATTTTTGATCGATCTTTTTTATTGATATATTTATCATGAATTGACATTTTTAGGGATAAAAACTTTAAGCTTTTTATAATCATCGATTTAAATTATAACTAAAATATTAGTTATATTATTTGATATTATTCAATTTTATTAAAAAATTCATCAATATAAAATGAACATAATTTATTGTCAAGAATTATTTTTATATCATTATCTAGATTATAATCTTCATAAGATAATAATTCTTCAAATAAAATTTCTTTATTTAGAGTTATTTTTTCTAGATTTTTAATCCATATTTCAAAACAATTAGGTGATGTTAATTGACGAATTATAAACCCATCGATATTAGGATTTAAATTGATTTGATCTTTCATTTTTTTATGTTTTTCATATGAAAAATCAGAAAAAACAATTAAAATTAAAGGTGATTTTATTGTATATGAGCGATATATATCTTTATTATTACTTCCCTGATATTTTAAATAAGATTTAGTTATCCCAAAAAAGATATGATTTAAATCGTAGACTTCAAAAGAAGGATTTGTATCACCATTTACAATTTGCCACGATGTTGTTAAATATAGTTTTAAATTATTTCCCAAGATAATTAGTTCATAAACATTTTGTAATGTAGATGATATCAATGTTGGAAATGAATTTTTTTTATAATTATCAATATTTGGAGATGAAAATGTTAAAATTGCCAAATCATTTGAAAATGGTTCGATAATTGTTTTAAGTTTTAAAATAACATTTAATCCTAAAAGCGGTATTGATGTATATGGTCTTGTGTATATATTAGTCGTACCAACGAGATTCAGTAATTTTTTCACTTGTTTATCAAAAAAAGGACATGTCATAGTAAAAACCATAATATTAAATACATTACCTAACTTTAAATAAAAATTATCTCTACAATATATTTCCATTCTTACACCATTTCCAAATGCACCTCCGGCGTTAACTGGTATCAATAATAAAATTATTGATATCAATTAACCATTCTTTTTTAACATCATCATCTAGATCTTGAGATCCATCTTTATTAAAAGGATGTTTACCATATCGATATTTAGTTGTTATATAATTTACAAACGGCGCATGAGTAATTGTACACCCTAAATCAACCATGTATTTAATTGTCTCATATGGATTTTCAGAAAATGCTATATCGACATAGAAATGTGAATGAAATTCTTTTTTCATTATTTCTCCATTTGCATGTGGTTTTAAAATAGTGGAATTTACCGATGAGAGTAATATTCTTTCATTATTCTCCTCAATTCGTCTAAGATACATAGGATACACGAAAACATCTCTTCTTTCATATCCCATACTATTTGCAGCTAATATAGCTGCATCTTTACTACGATATGCTCCTATATAATCTTCGTTGATTATAATAAATACACAACCATCTGTTAATTTTCTAAATAATTCTATTTCCAAATAATATGAACCAAATTTTCTCATAAATTTTAATGCACCTTCATTTGATAACACACTAAATTGTATGACATTTTGCATAAAAAATGGTAAATCAACTATATCTATATTAAGATCAATATCTTGTTCTTTTAAATCGTTAACTTCATCAAATAATTCTGAATTAATATTCATTATTTTTGATATTTTAAAATAAAAATAAATTCAATTTTCAATTTAACCTGAAAATGTTTTTAAAACCTTAATATACATGTATTGAAATAAGTCCGCTACTATGATTTGTTACAAATAGTGGATTAACTTCAGTAAAATCAGTAAGTAATTAAAATTGAAAAATATTCAGTAAAATGAAAGAAAAGATGTCGGATGAACTTAACGTAATATCAAATCATACTATGAATACACCTTTAATGCAAGCTTGTCAATGTTCAAATCTCGACCTTGTAAAAAAATTACTTAATGAAGGGGTAAATGTACATGCTGTAAATAGTAATGGTGATACCGCTTTAACGCTAGCTTTTAGATATACCGCTGATGTAGAAGTTATAAAAACATTAATTTATAGAAGAGCCTCTATACGTCATGTAACGTATACTGGCGATACTTCTTTGACATTAGCTTGCACATATATCCCCGACCCAGATCTTATACAAGAATTATTGCTTACAGGCCAATCTTCTGTACATACTGTCACTAATACTGGTGATACTTGTTTGACATTAGCTTGTCGATATGGTGCGCATGTAGATGTTGTAAAAATTTTAATAGATGCAGGAGCTGATGTACATGTTGTCAATAATGCTGGGGATACACCTTTGATGTTAGCTTGTCATTATATTGATAATGTAGAGGTTGTACAAAAATTAATTGATTCAGGTGCTGATGCACATGCACCAAATAACAACTCTTCTTTAATACTAAGTTATCCTGCCATGAATTTGAAAACGAAAAAGAACATTACCGAAATATCCAATACTTTATGGATACAGCATTATGGGGATTGGAAAATTCTTTTTCGCAAAGATAAAAACATTCCTGTAACTAGAGAATATGGTATCAGCCTTTGGAGCTGGAAAAATAATGAAGAAGATACAGAAAATCATAACAAAATGGATCTCTCTTGTATTGAACTTGATGATGTTATCTTTAGCAAACTTACCAGACTAATTCCACCGAGAACTACGAAAAAAATGAAAAGCTTACTTTTATATGCTAATTATTTACAAAATCCTTGGAATAGTTTAGCTCAGCTAGATTTAAGATCGTTAGTTTATCTAGACTTGGGTTACCACAATAAGCAGAATATAAAAAATTCTATCAATTCCATCGATCCAATCAATCCCAGTATAGATTATGAAATTCAAAACATACAAAAAATATACCCAGGCAATCTATTGAATTTAGTTACTTTAGACATAAGCCACTGTAATCTATCTTTACAACATATACAAAGTCTGACACGCATAGATCTACCAAAATTAGAAAAAATAAACTTATCAGGTAATTTTATAGCTACCGAAAGTTTGAAAGTTATTGGTCAAATAGCTCTTGTATCACCGATCAAACATCTAAGTTTAAATTCCTGTGGATTAAACGATGAAAGTTTAGAAATCTTATCTAACACTAACATACAATTATTATCGCTTTATCTAAATAACAATTATTTTACCCAGCTTGGAATGTATTATTTAATTAAAATGGATACCACCCAATTAAATGATCTATCATTAAATAGATGTCAATTAGATAATCTTGCAATTCAAGAATTATCAAAACTTCAAGCCGATAATCTTAAGATCCTGAATTTATCGAATAATAATTTTACATGGGGTGTTGATGATTTTGCAAGAAAAATCTATGCGCCTCAATTAAAATATCTAAACATCTTTGATCGTTATGAAATAGATCAAAAACTTTTACAACGTATACGAAAAGAGATGAATATCATGGAATTCGTAACGAAAATGTCAGTTAGTATATATAATAATATATCAAGTAATATATTAATTTATACTACACTACGAAACAACGATACAAATGAAGAATAATTTTGATTGAAAGATCAAAAAATGAAAAATTTTTCATTTTTTGATGAAATTTAATGATGGCAGAAAAAATAGAAATAATAGAAATATCAAATACGTTATGGGTAAAAAAGTTAGGTGATTGGGGAATTCTTTTTAAAAGTAACAAAATGCAAACGTATGCTAAAGAGTCTGGGGTTAACGTTTGGAGCTGGAATAATAATGATATGGAAAATGATGATTTCAATAACGACAGCTTAGATCTCTTTTCGGTAGAGCTCAATGATGTCATCTTCACCAAACTTATTCAATTAATTCCACCACGAAGCACTAAAATAATAAAAAGAATAATCTTAGGTTGTAATTATTTACAAAATCCTTGGGACAGTTTAGCTCAGCTAGATTTAAGCTCTTTAGTTTATATCGATTTAAGCTATAACAAAAATAATCGAGTAATAGACTATGAAATTAAGAACGTACAAAATATATATCCGGACAATCTATCAAAATTAGAGATTTTACTTATGAACTCCTGTAATCTCTCGGAACAACATATACAGGGTCTCACC
>Ga0315270_10000737_pt1 | contig 17509 bp, 19 predicted proteins | sample C1_bottom_MG_FD_204932 | JGI IMG/M metagenome (GOLD analysis project Ga0315270, IMG submission 204932) | Sediment microbial communities from Yellowstone Lake, YNP, Wyoming, USA - C1_bottom | ecosystem: Environmental > Aquatic > Freshwater > Lake > Sediment | place: USA: Wyoming | collected...
CCACGCAGAAGTACATGCTGACCCCGCGCGGCACGTTCGAGCTCAAGTACTTCTTCGGCAGCCACGTGGCCACCGATTCGGGCGGCGCGGCCTCGGCCACGGCCATCCGGGCACTGATCAAGCAGCTGGTCGCCGCCGAGGACGCGAAATCGCCGCTGACCGACAGCCGGATTGCCGATGTCCTGGGAGAACAGGGCATCATTGTCGCGCGGCGTACCATAGCCAAGTACCGGGAGGCACTCTCCATCCCTCCCATTAACCTGCGCAAGGCGCCGTAACGCCATGCGCATTCACGGCGGAACAAGCCCAACCCGAGAGGAGAGCTTGATGAATTTGAACCTCACCGGCATTCACCTGGAAATCACGCCCGCGATCCGCGCCTATGTGGTGGCGAAGATGGACCGTGTGACGCGACACTTCGATCACCTGATCGACGTGAACGTGGTGTTGTCGGTGGACAAGCTGCGACAGAAAGTCGAGGCGAACGTGCATGTGCGCGGCAAGGAGATCCACGCGGAATCGATCGACCCCGACATGTACGCCGCCATCGATTTACTCGCGGACAAGCTCGACAGGCAGGTCCTGCGGCACAAGGAAAAGATGTCAGCGCACAGGATGGATCGCGCAACGATCGACCGTTCGCTCGGCGCCGCCGAGCCGGGGCCCGCCGACTGACCCGGTCCGACGACTGACCCGCTTAGCCAGGCTCGACCCCCGTCCGATGAACAGGATTGCCGAACTGCTGCCCGCTGCAAACATCGCGCTCGACCTCGACGTGCCGACGAAGCCGCGCCTGTTCGAGGCGGCCGGAAGACTGTTCGCTGCGGACGGGGCGCTCGACGCGCAGACCATTGCCGGCAGCCTCGCCGCCCGCGAAAAACTGGGCTCGACGGGATTGGGCCAGGGCATCGCGATTCCGCACGGTCGCATCCGCGGCCTCGCAGAAGCACGCGGCGCATTCGCGCGGCTGAAGACGGCCATCCCGTTCGACGCTCCCGACGGCAAGCCGGTGTCGCAGGTCTTCGTGCTTCTCGTGCCCGAAAAAGCCACCGACCTGCACCTGCAATTGCTGTCGGAATTGGCGCAGATGTTCTCGGAGCGCACGTTCCGCGACCGCCTGGCCGCCGCCGGCAGCGCCACCGAACTCGCAGCACTCTTCCAGGACTGGGCGCCAACGTGATGGACGACGGCGCCGTCATCCGCCAGGTCAGCGTCGAGCGCCTGCGGGCCGACAATCAGGAGCGCCTGGGGCTCGTCTGGCGGGGCGGCAAGCAGGGCGGCAGCCGCGTGCTTACCGGGGATTCGGCGCTGAAACCCACCGTTGGCCAGGTGGGTCACATGAATTTCATCCACCCGTTCCGCATCCAGATCCTGGGCGCGGCCGAAGCCGCCTACCTGCGCGGCCTGCCGGAGGACGAGCAGCGCCGCTCGCTCGACCGGCTGTTCACGCCCGAACTCGTGGCCGTCGTCGTCGCCAACGACGAGGCCATGCCGCCGCGCCTGCTCGACCAGTGCAACGCGCACCACATCGCGCTGTTCACGTCGCCGCAGCCCTCGCCGCACATCGTCGACGTGTTCCGGCTGTACCTTTCGCGCGTGCTCGCGGAGTCGACGACGCTGCATGGCGTGTTCCTCGACGTCCTGGAGATGGGCGTGCTGATCACCGGCGCATCGGCGATCGGCAAGAGCGAACTGGCACTCGAACTGATCTCGCGCGGCAACGGGCTCGTCGCCGACGACATCGTCGAGCTGTTCCGGATTTCCCCGGACACGATCGAGGGCCGTTGTCCGGCCGTGCTGCGCGACTTCCTCGAGGTGCGCGGGATCGGCGTGCTCAACATCCGCACGATCTTCGGCGAGACCGCCGTCCGCCCGCGCAAGCTCCTGAAGCTGCTCGTCCATCTCGAGGACCATGGGCACGAGGCGTTCACCGAACTCGACCGGCTGCAGGTCAACTCGACGTACCAGGACGTGCTGTCCGTTCCCATTCGCAAGGTCACCATTCCGGTTGCGGCCGGCCGCAACCTGGCGGTGCTGGTCGAGGCCGCGGTGCGCAATTTCGTGCTGAACCAGCGTGGAATCGACAGCACGAAGGAGTTCATCGAGCGGCAGCAGAAGCTGATGGAAGATGGAAATTGATTGGAAAATGAGTGAGTGGCAACCCGGTGGAAACTGAGCGGCAACGGCGCGTGACCGCATGGACCTGCTGCTGATCGGCGGTGTTTCGGGTTCAGGCAAGAGCGTGGCGCTCGCGGCGCTCGAGGATTCCGGCTACTACTCGGTGAACAACCTGCCGCCGTCGCTGCTGGCGGAGACAGCGGCGTATCTTGCGGGGAGCGGGCAGGAACGCGTCGCCGTCGCCCTCGACGTCAAGACCGGTCCGGGCCTGCCGGGCCTGGCTGGCGCGATCGACACGACCCGGCATGCCGGCTGGACCGTGCGCTTCCTGTACCTCGACGCCAAGACGGATACGTTGGTCAAGCGCTTTTCGGAAACGCGCCGCCGGCATCCATTTTCGAGCGACGAGCGCACGCTGACCGAGGCCATCGAATATGAGCGCGGTTTGCTCGCCGATGCGCGCGAACTTGGCTTCGCGTTCGACACCAGCGACCTTTCCGCTGCCGCACTGCGCGGCTGGATCAAGGACTTCATCTCGGTCGACCCGTCGAAGCTCACGCTGCTGTTCGAGTCCTTCGGCTTCAAGCACGGCGTTCCGCTGGACGCAGATCTGGTGTTCGACGTCCGGTGCCTGCCCAATCCCCACTACGAGCCCGCGCTGGCACCGCTGACCGGACGCGACGAACCCGTCGTCAAGTTCCTGGACGCGTTTCCCGAAGTCGAGAGGATGTATGGCGACATCTATCATTTCGTCGCCAGCTGGCTGCCCGACTATGCGCGCGACAACCGCAACTACCTCACCGTCGCCATCGGCTGCACCGGTGGCCGCCACCGCTCCGTCTTCCTTGCCGAGCGGCTGGCCCGCGCGTTCTCGCCCCGCTACCAGGTGCTGACCCGCCACCGGGAATTGCCGTCGGCGCCGGATCCGTCGACCCCCAGCGCTACAATCACCCCATGAAGCCGCCGCAGACGATCACGCTGGCGTTCACCGGCGCCTCGGGAATGCCGTATGGCTTGCGCCTGCTCGAGTGCCTGCTCGCCGCGCGGTGCCGCGTCTACCTCATCTATTCGCCGGCGGCGCAGATCGTCGCGAAGCAGGAATGCGATCTGGTGCTGCCGGCGCAGCCGCGCGAGGCGGTGCGCATGTTCACCGCGCGCTTTGGCGCACGCGACGGCCAACTGCAGGTCTTCGCGCGCGAGGACTGGCTGGCACCCGTGGCCTCCGGCTCGAATCCCGCCGACGCGATGGCGGTCTGCCCGTGCAGCATGGGCACGCTGGGCGCGATCGCGCACGGCCTGGCCGACAACCTGATCGAGCGCGCCGCCGACGTCATGCTGAAGGAGCGCCGGCCGCTCGTCCTGGTGCCGCGCGAAACGCCGCTGTCGACGATCCATCTCGACAACATGAGCAAGCTCGCGCATGCGGGCGCGGTGATCCTCCCGCCCGTACCGGGCTTCTACACGCGGCCTCAGACGGTCGCCGACCTGGTCGACTTCGTCGTGGCGCGCGTGCTGGACCAGCTGCACGTGCCGCATGATCTCGTGCCGCGGTGGGGAGAGGACCGCGCCGCGTCAGCCGCCCCCGCTTCGCAATCCGTCTGATGTGGTCCTTCGGCAAGGTTCCCGGCGAACGGCAAACCCTGACGCTGCCGCTGTTTCCACTGTCCACCGTGCTGTTCCCCGGCGGATTGCTGCCGCTCAAGATATTCGAGCAGCGCTACATCGACATGGCCAAGGCCAGCCTGCGGGACGGCGTTCCCTTCGGCGTATGCATGATCATCCAGGGCGAGGAAGTCGCGCCGGTGCGCGGCGCCCCGCTCGAGTTCGCGAAGGTGGGAACCTGCGCGCGGATCGTCGACTTCGACATGCCGCAGGTCGGGATACTGCACGTCGCGACGCGTGGCGAGGCGCGCTTCCAGGTGCAAAGCCACGCCGTTGCCGCGTCCGGGCTCGTCACCGGCGAAGTGACGACGATTGCGCCGGAAGCGCAGTTGCCGCTGGCGGACGGATATGCCCCGCTCGCCCGGCTGCTCGAACTCGTCGCTGCCCGCGTCGGGCCGCAGAATTTCCCCGTCGAGCGCGACTACGGCGACGCGTCCTGGGTCGGGTACCGGCTGGCGGAATTGCTGCCCCTGCCGCTCTCCATCAAGCAAAGCATGCTCGAGATCAACGACGCCGACGTGCGCCTCAAGGTGCTGCAGCAGTTCCTCACGCAGCAGGGGCTGATCTAGCGCTCATTTGCGTCCCCCGGCCACGCTATAATTCGACCTTCGACTCACGCAACAGCGGGACATCATGGCCGGCCACAGCAAATGGGCGAACATCAAGCACAAGAAGGCCGCGACCGACGCCAAACGCGGCAAGATCTTCACGCGCCTCATCAAGGAAATCACCGTCGCGGCGCGCCTGGGCGGCGGTGACCCGTCGATGAATCCCCGGCTGCGGCTGGCCATCGACAAGGCGTACAGCCAGAACATGCCCAAGGACACGATCGAGCGCGCGGCCAAGCGCGGTTCGGGCGACCTCGAAGGCGTCAACTACGAAGAGATCCGCTACGAGGGCTACGGCATCAACGGCGCCGCCGTGATCGTCGACTGCATGACGGACAACAAGACGCGCACCGTCGCCGACGTCCGCCACGCGTTCTCCAAATACGGCGGCAACCTGGGCACCGACGGCTCGGTCGCGTTCCTGTTCAAGCATTGCGGGCAGATCATCTTCGCGCCGGGCACCAACGAGGACAAGCTGATGGAAGCCGCGCTGGACGCCGGCGCCGACGACATCGTCAGCAACGACGACGGCAGCATCGAGGTGGTCACGGGGCCGTACGACTTCGTTACCGTCAAGGATGCGCTGGCCAAGGCGGGCTTCAAGGCCGAATTCGCCGAGGTCACGATGAAGCCCGCCGCCGACGTCGAGATGGCCGGCGACGACGCCGCGAAGATGCAGAAGCTGCTCGACGCGCTCGAGTCGCTCGACGACGTGCAGGAGGTCTACACGTCGGCGCTCCTAGCCGAGGCGTAGACGGCACGCGTGGCCACGGACTCGCGCCCGCGCCGCATTCTCGGCATCGACCCGGGCCTGCGCGTCACCGGCTTCGGCATCATCATCCAGCAGGGCAACACGCTTACCTACGTGACCAGCGGATGCATCCGCGCGAGCGGTGACAGCCTGCCGGTGCGGCTGGGGATCATCGCCCGCGACCTGGCGCACGTGATCGCGGAGGAAGCGCCCGGCGAGGTGGCAGTGGAAAAGGTCTTCGTGAACATCAACCCCAACTCGACGCTGCTGCTGGGCCAGGCGCGCGGCGCCGCCATCGCAGCGGCCGTGCTGGCCGGCCTTCCCGTGCACGAATACACGGCGGGCCAGGTCAAGCAGGCGGTGGTCGGCAAAGGCAGCGCCGCCAAGTCCCAGGTGCAGGAAATGGTGCGGCGGTTGCTGCAGCTTTCCGGGACGCCGTCGCCGGACGCCGCCGACGCCCTCGCCTGCGCGATCTGCCACGCGCACGGCAGCGTCGGTGTCGGCGCGCTGCGCGGCGCGGGCGGCTCGATGCGCCGCGGACGACCCGCCCGATGAAGGCGCGCCGCCCCTCGAGGCGACCCGTCGCCGTGATCTTCGACATGGACGGGCTCATGCTCGACACCGAGTCGCTGGCACTGCAGACGTGGCGCGAAGCCGCGGCCGCGATCGGCGTCGACTTCGATCTCGACCTGCTGCGCACGATGATCGGGCGGAACTACCGCGATTGCCGGGAAATGCTGCGCGCGCACTACGGACCGTCCTACCCGGTCGAGCAGCTCACCTCGACGTGCCTGACCGTCTTCGACGCCATCGTCGCCCGCGATGGCGTCGCGCAAAAGCCCGGACTGCGCGAACTGCTGGACTGGCTCGAAGTCGAGAACGTCGTGCGCGCCGTAGCGACATCCACGCGCCGCGACCGCGCGGAAGCGCAACTCACGCAACAGGGCCTGCTCGCGCGCTTCGCGACGCTGGTCGGCGGCAACGAAGTCGAGCGCGGCAAGCCCGAGCCGGACATCTTCCTGCTGGCCGCATCACGGCTTGCCGTTGCGGCGGCCGACTGCGTGGTGCTGGAGGATTCCGAGCCCGGCGTGCGCGCCGCGCTCGCTGCCGGGATGATGCCGATCATGGTGCCGGACTTGCACGGGCCGTCCGAGACCCTACTCGCGCGCGAGCCGCTGGTGCTCCCGTCGCTGCACGACGTGCGCACGCATCTGGCGCTACTTCCTCGCTGAATCCACTTGCCCTTTGGGTTCCCGGGACATCGCAGTGGCCAGGGCCGCGCCGGTGCCCGAGGGTCGCAATCGCCAGCCTGCGGGTGCCCGGCGCGCCTGCGCTCGTCAAAACAAGACTTCGCTGGTCGCGCCACCCGCGACGTCCGGCGCGACCCACGGGCACCGGCGCGGCCCTGGCCACTGCGATGCGATGCGCTGCGACGGAGCGCGACGGCAGCGCGGCGCAGGCCATCCGCTCAAGGGCGAATGTGGCGCCGTCGGCGCCGTGCGTGCGGCGCGTGGCGGGTAGTCGTGTGTTGACTGCCCGCCGCGCGCCGAAACACGCACCCGACGACACGATTGGCGACACCCGAGCCCGTAGCGGATGGCCTGCGCCGCGATGGCGAAGTGTCGAGGCAAAACGATCGCGTACGGATCGCGCCACACGGCCCCATGCCATAATTGCGGATCATGATCGGTCGCCTTTCCGGCATCCTCCTCGAGAAGAATCCCCCGCAGCTGCTGCTCGACGTGCAGGGCGTGGCCTACGAAGTCGACGTGCCGATGAGCACGTTCTACAACCTGCCCGTCCTGGGCGAGCGCGTGACGCTGTGGACCCACCTCGTCGTGCGCGAGGACGCGCACCTGCTGTTCGGCTTCGGCAGCGATTCTGAGCGCCGCGCGTTCCGGCAGCTGCTCAAGATCAGCGGCGTCGGCGCTCGCACCGCGCTGTCGGTGCTGTCGGGATTGTCGGTGGCGGAACTGGCACAGGCGGTGACGATGCAGGAAAGCGGGCGCCTGACCAAGATTCCCGGCATCGGCAAGAAGACGGCCGAGCGCCTGCTGCTCGAGCTGAAGGACAAGCTGGGCGTCGACCTCACGACAACGGTGGGCGTGTTCCGTGCGCCCCCCGCGTCCAGCGACATCCTGCACGCGCTGCTGGCGCTGGGCTACAGCGACAAGGAGGCGGTCGCCGCCGTCAAGAAGCTGCCGGAGGGCTTGAGCGTCGGCGACGGCATCCGGCAGGCGCTGAAGCTGCTGGCGAAGGCGTAACGCGCGCATGTCGTCGTCGCGCCAGGGTCTCCTGCCCAAGCTCACGATCCCCGCCGGGTTGTTCCGGCGCGGAATCAACCTGTGGCCGCCTTTCGTCGGCGCCGGAATCCGCGTCACGCGGGTCTCCGCAGATTCCCGGGAGATCGACGTAACGCTGAAGTTTCGTCTTTTCAACCGCAATTTCTTCGGCACGCATTTCGGTGGATCGATGTTCGCGATGACCGACCCGTTCTTCGCGCTGATGATGCTGCGCAACCTGGGGTCCGATTACATCGTCTGGGACAAGGCGGGGTCGATCGCGTATCGCAAGCCCGGTCGCGACGACGTGTTCGCGCACTTCCGGCTTCCTGCGTCCGCGATCACACGCGCCCGCAAGGCGACCGCGCACGGCGCGCGGCACGAGCCGACGTTTCGCGTGCGCATCGTCGACCGGGACGGCGAGACCGTCGCCGAGGTGGAAAAGACGCTGTACATCCGGCGCCGGCCGCAGCCCAGGGACTAGAATCCGCCATGGCCATCGAGAACGACGAACTCAATCGCGTCATCGGCGCCAAGGTCGCCGGCGCGCAGGAGGAAGTGATCGAGCGAGCTCTGCGCCCGCGCGGCCTCGACGAGTACGTCGGCCAGGAGAAGATCCGCGAGCAGCTCGGGATCTTCATCGCGGCGACGAAGAAGCGCAACGAGGCGCTGGACCACGTGCTGCTGTTCGGGCCGCCGGGCCTGGGCAAGACGACGCTGTCGCACATCATCGCGCACGAACTGGGCGTCAACCTGCGCCAGACGTCCGGACCGGTGCTCGAGCGCCCGGGCGACCTGGCGGCGCTGCTGACGAACCTCGAGCCGCGTGACGTGCTGTTCATCGACGAGATCCACCGGCTGTCCCCGATTGTCGAGGAAATACTCTACCCCGCACTCGAGGATTTCCAGATCGACATCATGATCGGCGAAGGACCGGCAGCGCGCAGCGTGAAGCTCGACTTGCCGCCGTTCACGCTGGTCGGCGCCACAACGCGCGCGGGCATGCTGACCAATCCGCTGCGCGACCGGTTCGGCATCGTGGCGCGCCTCGAGTTCTATTCGGCGGAGGAGTTGACGCGCATCGTCAAGCGCTCGGCGGCGCTGCTCAACATCGTGCTGGATCCGGAAGGCGCGCTGGAGATCGCGCGCCGTTCGCGCGGCACGCCAAGAATCGTCAACCGCCTGCTGCGCCGCGTGCGCGACTACGCGGAAGTGAAGGCGGACGGCGAGGTGACCCGCAGCGTCGCCGACGCCGCGCTGTCGATGCTCGACGTCGACGCCGCTGGGCTCGACGTCATGGACCGCAAGCTCATCCAGACGGTGCTCACCAAGTTCGACGGCGGACCGGTGGGTGTGGACAACCTCTCGGCAGCGATCGGCGAGGAACGCGACACGATCGAGGACGTGCTGGAGCCATTCCTGATCCAGCAGGGCTACCTGCAGCGCACGTCGCGCGGCCGCATCGCGACCGCGTTGTCGTACCGGCATTTCGGCCTGGCACCGCCGACACCGGGCGCCGCGAGCGACATGTTCCCCAGCGAATGAAAGAACTGCAACCCTTTCACCTGCCCGTCCGCGTTTACTACGAGGACACCGATGCCGCCGGCGTCGTCTACTACGCGAATTACCTCAAGTTCATGGAGCGTGCCCGGACCGAATGGCTGGAGGCGCTGGGCTTCCCGCTGGCCGCGTTCGAGCGCGAACATGGCGTCGTCTTCGTCGTCCATCGCTGCGAGATCGACTATTTGTTGCCAGCCCGATTGAACGATGCGCTCGACGTGTCGGTCGAACCCGTCAAGCTGGGCGCTGCGACCATCAAGGCGCGCCAGGACGTGCGCCGCGGCACCGACGTGCTGACTTCGGCGCTGGTCACGCTGGCGTGCCTCGATGCGGAACGCTGGCGTCCCGCGCGCATGCCCGAGAGCCTTGCGGCAATATTGGAGAAACCTGCTTGAACCTGCACACCGACCTCTCGTTCATCACGCTGATCACACAGGCGTCCATCGTCGTGCAGGCGGTGCTGGCGCTGCTGGTGTTCCTGTCGCTGTGGTCGTGGTGGCAGATCTTCCTGAAGCTGTTCCAGCTGCGCCGTGCCTCCCGCGACACCGATGTGTTCGAGGACGAATTCTGGAAGGGCGGCGACCTGCTCGACCTCTACCAGCGCGTGTCGCAGTCGCGAACGGGCAGCGGCATGGAGCACATCTTCAGCGCCGGCTTCCGCGAGTTCTCCAAGCACCGCAAGCAGGGCAGCCCCTCCGTGGTCACGCTGGACAGCGCGCGCCGCGCGATGCGCGCCGCGTACCAGCGCGAGATCGACGCGCTGGAAGGTCACCTGGCCGGGCTGGCCACCGTGGGCTCGGTGTCGCCGTACATCGGCCTCTTCGGCACCGTGTGGGGAATCATGAACGCGTTCCGCGGACTCGCCAACGTGAGCCAGGCCACGCTCGCCAACGTCGCGCCCGGCATCGCGGAAGCGCTGATCGCCACCGCCATCGGCCTGTTCGCCGCCATTCCCGCCGTCGTCGCGTACAACCGCTACACGCACGACGTCGACCGCCTCGCCGTGCGCTACGAATCGTTCATCGAGGAGTTCTCGAACATCCTCCAGCGTCAAGGTTGAACCAGAAAATGCGCCGCGCCCGCAAATCGATCAACCAGATCAACGTCGTGCCCTACATCGACGTGATGCTGGTGCTGCTGGTGATCTTCATGGTCACGGCGCCGCTCGTCTCGCCGGGCGAAATCGAGCTGCCGTCGGTCGGCAGCCGGCTCACAGCACCCGTGCAGCCGCTCGAAGTGACGCTGCGCACCGACATGTCGCTGATGCTGCGCGACCAGGCCGCGAACTCGCCGGCCGTGCGAGTCACGCGCGAAGACCTGGTCGCGCGCATCGTTGCAAAGCAGGCGAAGCAGGAACAGCCGGTGGTCGTCGCAGCCGACAAGGGCGCGCGCTACGAGGACGTGTTGGGCGTGCTCGACCTCCTGCAGCGCAACGGCGTGAAGAAGGTCGGCCTGCTGGCCCGGCCGGCCGGAAGCTAGTTTCCGGTGCGCAAGTCCGATCGGCCGCGCACTCCCCGCGAGGTCACCGGCAAGTGGCTGGCGCTGGCGCTTGCGGTGCTCGTGCAGGTGGCGTTCGTCGCGGTGCTCGTTGTGTCCGTCCGCTGGCAGAACCGCAAGCCCGAACCGGTCACCGCGGAGCTTTACGCACCGCCGGCCAGGTCAACGGCGACGGAAGCGCCGCCGCAACCCGCACCTCCGCCCCAACCCGTGCCACAACCTGTACCACAGCCCGCGCCGCAGCCCGCACCCGCCAAGCCCCCCGCGGTCGTGCCGCCGGAACCGAAGGTCGAGAAGCCGGATACCCGCGCGGCGGACATTGCACTCAAGGCGCGGGCTGAGGAAGAGCGCAGGAAGAAAGCCGAGGCGCTGCGCCGCGAAGAGGAAGCGAAGAGCCGCGCGCAACAGGAGGCAATGGAACGCCAGAAGGCCGACGAGAAGAAGAAGCTGGACGCGAAGCAGGCCGAGGCTCGCGCGCGCCAGCAGAAGGAGACGGAGGCGATGCGCGCGCAGGCCGAACGCGAGACCGAATCCCGCGCGACGGCCGATCGCGACGCGCAGGCGCGCGCGCAACAGGCAACACAACGCGCGAAAGCGGAAGCCGACTGGATTCGCAGCATCCAGGCCAAGGTCAGAGGCAACGTCATCGTGCCGCCCGACATGGCCGGCAATCCGGAGGCGATCTTCGAGGTCGTGCAGCTGCCGACTGGCGAGATCATCGACGTGCAGTTGCGGAAGTCGAGCGGCGTGCGCGCCTACGACGACGCGGTGCAGCGCGCGATACTCAAATCATCGCCGCTGCCGCGACCGGAGCGCACGGACCTTTTCGCGCGCTCGCTGACGCTCAAGTTCCGGCCGACGGACTGAAGCACGAGTAGCCGGCAAGCATGATGGAGACGACCGCAGGACGATGTTGACGAGGCTGGCATGCGCGGCCACCATAGCGCATCGTCGCCAATGCCCAACCAGGCGGCGGACTCGTTGGTGAGGCCTGGCCCGCTCTGGAATGGGTGGTCAAGGGCGCCGTTCAGAGCTTTCAAGGGGGTCTCATGGCTGACAGCGACAAGGTGTTCGCGGGCTCGATCCCGAAGTTCTACGACACGCTGATGGTCCCCATGATCTTCGAGGCCTATGCCGCCGACCTGGCCGAGCTTGTCGCTGCCTCCTCGCCCGGCTCGGTGCTTGAAACGGCGGCCGGCAGCGGCGTGGTCACGCGGGCGCTTGCCCCAAAACTCAGCGCCGACGCGTGCTATGTGGTGACCGACCTCAACCAGCCCATGCTCGACTATGCCGCCTCCCGGCAGGGGTCCGATAGCCGTATCGAATGGCGGCAGGCGGACGCGCTCGACCTGCCGTTCGAAGATGCCTCGTTCGACGTCGTTTGCTGCCAGTTCGGCGCGATGTTTTTTCCCAACCGGGTCGCCGGCTACGCCGAGGCGCGCCGCGTGCTGAGGCCAGGCGGGCGCTTTGTCTTCAGTGTCTGGGACCGCATCGAAGAGAACGCCTTTGCCGACGACGTCACCAACGCCGTCGCCGCGGTGTTTCCGCACGACCCTCCGCGATTTCTCGCCCGCACGCCGCACGGCTATCACGATATCGCACTGATCCGCGAGGAATTGAGCCGCGCAGGGTTCGCCGCCATCGAGATCGAAACGCGCGAGGATGTGAGTCGCGCGCCCTCGGCACGCGACGCCGCCACCGCCTATTGCCAGGGAACGCTGCTGCGCAACGAAATCGAGGCGCGCGACCCCAGCTTGCTTCAGCTCGCTACCGACCGCGCGACGGACGCGATCGCCAGCCGCCATGGCGAAGGCCCGGTGGCCGGCAAAATTCAGGCGCATGTGATCGTGGCGGCGGGATAGCGGAGTCCCGGCGCAAGGCTGTTGCAAGCCCGATCGGCTGTACGGCATTCGTAGACAGGGACAACTGCCGCCGGTGACCGGTCACGCCCGCGATGGGCGTTCTGCCGGCCCATCGTCCGCTAGACGCGCGACTTCTTCTCGACGATCTGGATGGCCGCCCAGCTCCACTCGGCGCGCTGCTCGACCAGGTGCCTGAGCGCAACCGTGTAGACGGAGCGGCCGGTGGTGAGGATGACGTTGCGCCCTTCGCTGTATTCCTGCGTCGGGATGATCAGCGTCTTGACCGAAAGCGGCTTGTCCGGCCGCGACGGCGGCGGCAGGTAGAGGCCGTGGAAGCGCGCACCCATCGTCGAGATGTCGATGCCGTCGACGATGAATCCCATGTCGTCCTTGGGCTGGCGCACCGCGTGCAGCGTCACGGAAACCATGCGGTCGGCGATGATCGACATGCCGGCCTCGACCTCGTCGGTGCTGACCTTGCTCATGCGGCGCACGACGCCTAACACCCAGTCGCTCAGGTCGGATTGCCGCACGGCGACAAGTGCGCCGAGTGCCAGGCTTTGCCCGATGCCGCCGGACGCGGCGATGCGCAGGCCCGCGACGCTGCGATCCCGGACCTGCCACATCGGATCGGAGAACGAGGAAAGGCTCATCGCCAGCGAGTCGTGCTCGTCGGGAGCGCGCCGCTGCGCGCGGGAGCCGTCGGCGACCGCGAACACCTCGATCTGCTCGTGCAGGCTGCCGGCCTCGGCCAGCACGATGCCGTTGTCTTTCTGATTGAGTTCCTGGCAGATCCGCGACAACCCGATGCGCACCGTCGCGGTGATCGCGCACTCGACGCGGCGGTCGCGGCGCATCTCCGCATTGAGGTTGGGCGCCAGCGCCGGCGCGACCTTCTCGAGGATCCCGATGCGCTGCTGGTTGATCTGCGCTGCGGGGCCCTGGTCCGTGGCCTCGACCTGGCGCAGCGCGGCGATGGCGCGGTCGAGCTGCTCGGTCAGCGGCGTCGTGTCGAGGTAGCGGAGCATCGAACCCGAATCGTTGCCGGTGCGTCGGCCCAGGCCCGACCGTCCGGCGATGTCGACGAAGAAGCCCTCGAGCGAGCGCGGCACGGCGTCGATCTGCAGGCGCCTGCTCCACGCACGCAACTGCGCGGTGGCCCAATCGATCTGCGGCGGCGACATGTTTCCGGTGTTGAGCTGGTGGATCAGCAGCACGTAGATGTATTCCTGCTCGATCGTCCAGGGCGTCGTGCTCTGGCCGCCGCTGCCGAGCGTGGCCGCCACGCGGTCCAGGCCCAGCTCGGCCGCGCGCAGGTAGGTGCGGTGGAGTTCCACCCACTTGCCGGGGATCCAGCGCTCGAAGCGGAACACGCGCAGCTTGGCGTCCGTGCCGTAGTAATGCGTGAGTCGCGCGAACAGCAGCGGCGCCAGCGGCTTCCAGCGCGCGTTGCCGGACTGCCGCAGCGTTTCCTCGAGCGCGGCCTGGTACGCGTAGATGAAGCCTTGCGAAAGATCGTAGATCGATTGCCATATGCGCTCCGCGAGCTTGGGCGCGCTGTCGTAGTTTTCGACGAATTGCTTGGTGAGCTGCCGGCGATCCGCGCCGAGCGCGGCATCCAGGTATTCGATCGCCTGGACGCGCGCGATGTCGCACGGCTTGCGCGACGCCTTCATCGCGTCGAACGCGCGCATCACCTGCTGCTGGCGCCCGATGACGTCGAGCGCGGGCAATTGCCGCAGCCAGGCCGCCACCGACTTGGGCGAGACCAGCGGATCGAGCGCTTCCTTGGTTCCAGGTGTCAAAAAGCCGAACATGGTGAGTTGCGGAGCGTCCTTGCGTATTTGCTGCAAAATCGGTCAGCGTGCCGCGGCCGGAATGGACCACTGGATCTTGCGTATGATCCGGCAGCCGAACCGGTATTTATAGACCAAAACCACCGGCGGCGCAAAACGTGGACAGCCGTCGGCTACAATTCGTTGCATTGGCCGGGCTTCCGAAGGTTCCCGCGCCGACTTTTCAGCCACTTATCCGCCAAAGGACCCTTTCATGTCGCGTCATGTCGCTGTACCAGGCATTTATAAGCTCGCCGCATTCTCGCGCAGCGCCAGCGTGGTTGCTGCATTGGCCACGTTTGCCGTCGGCGCGTCGATCGCGCTGCCAGTCGTTGCCCAAACCGGAGTTCCCCCCGCCTCTACCCAAGGAGCAAGCAAGTTGGATGCCATGCCCAAGGAATTGCAGAAAATCGATGTAAAACAAGGAACTGGTGCTGACGCCGTGGCCGGAAAAGTGGTCGTCGTCCACTACACCGGGTGGCTTTATGACACAGCAAAACCCGGCAACAAGGGCAACAAGTTCGACAGCTCGCGCGACTCCGGAAAGCCGTTCGACTTTCCGTTGGGCGGCGGCCGCGTGATCAAGGGCTGGGACCAGGGCGTGGCGGGAATGAAGGTTGGCGGCCAGCGCACGCTGGTGATTCCTCCCGAACTGGGCTATGGCGCACGCGGCTTCCCCGGCGCCATCCCGCCCAATTCGGTGCTCATTTTCGACGTCGAATTGCTGGAAGTTAAATAGGCCGTCGGGACGACCCCAGGCAGAGGCCACCGGCCATGTTGCCACGCGACAGCGGCGCCTCGATAAGGCGTCGCGTCGACTATCGCGCGCCGGCGTTCCTGGTGGACACGCTGGAGCTGGTGTTCGACCTGGACGCCATGGCAACACGCGTGACGGCGAAGCTCGCGTTCAGACGCAATCCCGATGCGGCAGGCGAGGACGCCGTCGCGCCGCTGATCCTGGACGGCGAGCAGCAGCGCGACGTCCGAGTCGACCTGGACGGCAAGCCGCTGGCGCCCGACCGGATTGCGTTGGGTGAGCGCACGCTGACGGTGCACGACGTGCCAGCCTCGGGAACGCTGACCGTGTGCTCGGTGCTCGCGCCGGAAGGCAACGTCGCACTGGAAGGCCTTTACATGTCGTCGGGCGTGTTCTGCACGCAATGCGAACCCGAGGGCTTCCGCCGGATCACCTATTTCCCGGACCGCCCCGACGTGCTGTCGCGGTACACGGTGACGATCCGCGCGGATCGCGCGAAGTATCCGGCGCTGCTTTCGAACGGCAATCTGCTGGCGGAAGGCGTGCTGGACAACGGGCGCCATTTCGCGACCTGGCACGACCCCTTCCCGAAGCCTTCCTACCTTTTTGCGCTCGTAGCGGGAAAGCTGGACGCGCTCGAGGACACGTTCACGACGAAGTCGGGCAAGCACGTCGCGCTCAGGATTTTCTCGACGCCGCGCAACCTGCCGCGCTGCCGGCATGCGATGGATTCGCTCAAGCGCGCATTCCGGTGGGACGAGGAGCGCTTCGGGCTCGAATACGACCTCGACCGGTTCATGATCTTCTGCGCCGATGACCTGAACATGGGGGCGATGGAGAACAAGGGCCTCAACATCTTCAACAGCCGGCTGGTGCTGGCCGACCCGGCCACGGCGACCGACGACGACTACGCCGCGATCGAGGGCGTAATCGGCCATGAATATTTCCACAACTGGACCGGCAACCGCGTCACCTGCCGCGACTGGTTCCAGTTGTCGCTGAAGGAGGGTCTCACCGTCTTCCGCGACCAGGAATTCTCGAGCGATCTCAACTCGCGTGCGGTCGAGCGCATCGGCGCCATCGACTACCTGCGCCGCGAGCAGTTTGCCGAGGACGCAGGCCCGATGGCCCACAACGTGCGTCCCGACGAATACCTGGAAATCAACAATTTCTACTCGGCGACCGTCTACGAAAAAGGCGCCGAGGTGATCCGAATGCAGCATGCGCTGCTGGGGCCCGAGCGGTTCCGGCGCGGCATCGACCTGTACTTCCTGCGCCACGACGGACGCGCGGTGACATGCGACGATTTCGTGGAGGCGATGCAGGACGCGTCGGGTATCGACATGGCGCAGTTCAAGCGCTGGTACAGCCAGTCCGGGACGCCCGTCGTCAAGGCCGCCGGAAGTTACGACGCCGCGCGCGCCACGTACACGCTGGAGGTATCGCAGCACACGCCAGCGACACCCGGGCAGCCGACCAAGTTGCCGCTGCACATCCCGCTCGCCGTGGGGCTTGTGGGACCGGACGGCCGCGACATCCCGCTTAAGCTGGAAGGCGAGGCGGCGCCCGCCGGCGGAACGCGGGTGTTGCATCTCACGCAGTCGTCGCAGTCCTACCGTTTCGTCGACGTCCCGGCCCGGCCGGTGCCGTCGCTGCTGCGGGGCCTTTCCGCGCCCGTGATGCTCGAATTCGACTACACCGACGCGGAACTCGCGTTCCTCGCCATTCACGACAGCGACGCCGTCAACCGCTGGGACGCCGCGCAGCGCAGTTTCATCCGCGCGATGCTCTCGCTCGCGGCGGACCATCGCGCCGGGCGCGCGCTCGTTGCGCCGCCGGCGCTGCTGGACGTCGTCCGATCGCTATTGGCCGATCGTGCCGGCGATCCGGCGCTCATCGCGCTTGCGCTGACGTTTCCCGACGCCGCATTCGTGGCCGCGCTGGCGGACCCGATCGACGTCGATGGCATCGAGGCCGCGCGCAATCTGCTCGCGCGCAAGCTGGCCACGGTGCTGCAACGGGATTTCGCGGACACCTACACGCGACATCGCGCGGGCGTGCCCTATGCGCCGACGCCGGAGCAGGCGGGCGCGCGCAAGCTCGCCAACACGTGCCTGCGCTACCTGTGCGCCGCGGATGGCCCCGCCGCGCGCGCGATGGCGGTCACCCAGTTCGACGCGGCCGACAACATGACCGACGCGGTCGCCGCCCTCGCAGCGCTGAACGATGGCGACTCGGCGGAACGTCGCGCGTTGTTCGAACGCTTCGAAGTCCGGTGGCGCGACGAGCCGCTGGTGCTCGACAAGTGGTTCGCGCTCGAGGCCACATCCGAACGCCACGACACGCTGGACCGGGTGCGCAGCCTCCTCGCGCATCCGCGCTTCAACGCGAAGAATCCCAACCGCGTGCGTTCCCTCGTCGGCGCGTACACGCTGCGCAACTTCGCGCGCTTCCACGACTGCGATGGCCGCGGGTATGCGTTTGCCGCGGACGAAGTGCTCTCGCTCGACCCGATCAACCCGCAGCTGGCGGCCGCGATTGCCGGCGCGTTCAACCTGTGGAAGCGCTTTCCCGAGC
>Ga0315270_10000738_pt1 | contig 17498 bp, 17 predicted proteins | sample C1_bottom_MG_FD_204932 | JGI IMG/M metagenome (GOLD analysis project Ga0315270, IMG submission 204932) | Sediment microbial communities from Yellowstone Lake, YNP, Wyoming, USA - C1_bottom | ecosystem: Environmental > Aquatic > Freshwater > Lake > Sediment | place: USA: Wyoming | collected...
TGAGCTGCTGGCCCACCTTTTTAATGATTTTCCGCACCTGCTCGATACTGGTGTCGTAGGGAAGACTCAGCTTGAATTTCACCACGGCGCCACCCCGATTGAAGTTCGTGACGGCACCCAGCTTGCTGAACGGAACGATCTGCATGGCCCCCTTGTCAGCCCGCAGGTTGACGTTGCGCAGCGAAAACCCTTCCACGGTCCCGGATACGCTGCCTGCCTGAATGTATTCTCCCACCCGGAAGGTGTCGTCCACCAGGTAGAAGATACCGGACAATATATCCGACACCAGCTTTTGAGACCCGAAGCCGATCGCCAATCCAAAAATGCTGGCGCCGGCCAACAGCGGCGCGATATTAATGCCCATACTGGAGAGCACAATCAGCGTCGTCATGACCACCAGAACCGTTCCCGTAAATTTGCGGAGCACGGGCAGCAGGGTGAAGCTGCGGTCCAGCGTTTGACCGCTCATTTCTTCTTCGTCATCCACACTTACTTCAGTGGACGGCGCCAGCGCCTCCAGTTTCTGGTGGACGTACCGGTTGATCTGACCCCAGATCACATGGGCCAGGATCAGGGTCATCAGAACGCTGAAAGCCGCTTCACCCACTTTATCCAGCAATGGCAGATCAATCCCCCAGATATTGGAGAGCCACACCACCAGTGTAAACAAGATGATCGCACGGACAAATCCAAAGGCGACCGTAAAATATCGGGTATTCTCTTCCGCAGCCGTCTTTCGGATCGTCCCCAGCGTCTCCGTGACCAGCCATTTGCCGGCCCGGGCACTCACCAGATAAAACGGAACAATCAAAAAACTGATGACAAAGGCCTGATCGTTTTGCGGGCCATACAGCGCAAACCGCCCGATCCCCAAAAGCCACACGATGGCGGCATATCCCATCGCCAGAATATGCCAGCCGGTTGCCATTTGATTCCGGAACCAGGAAATGTCGCCGGATGGCCCCTGGCCCGTTTGCAGCAAATGGTTCGACACCAGCGTTCGGCTTTGCCAGATGAATCGCCACAGCAACCCCATGAAGGGAATGGAAAGTGCCAAGATGATGAGAAAGAGGCTGTTCATCGGGGCTTCCAGTTTCTGAAGGAACAGCATCATCACACGTACTCCGGCAAAATAGCCGACCACCAGGATGAAATTCCGATGAAGGTAAGCGGCCGTTTCGTCCGAGACCGGCGCCAGGCGAAGCTGAGCGGCATGGGGGGACAGGATCAGGCGGGACAGGAGGGTTATCAGGCGAATCAATACAATGACCATCATTGCGGCGATGAAAATAAGCCTGCCCCCCTTATGGGCAAAGGGGATCACAGCGTACATCAGTGCGCTTGTCAGGGTGAAAACAACAATCCCCAGAAAATCCGGCAGAATTCTCATCATGGCGGTACCGAAGCGCTGCGAGCCCTGCATGACCGGCGCCGCATCGAAACGTTCCCGCATGCCGGCGCTGAATCGCCGGCACAACCGCTCCACCGCCAGCGCCAGGCCAATGATCACCAGCAGACCGAGAAAAACCCGAAGCAGCACTGTCAGGTCCGCCCCATCGAAACCATTCCGGATGGCTGTCGCCACATCGGGGAAAAACTGCGGCACATACCGTCCCAATTCCAAAACCCGCTGCTCAAAAAGGATGGAGAATGATTCCAACGAGTTTATTCCGCCGGATTGTCCGGTCGACTGAGAACTCTGGTTGGCCTTGGGCAGGCTTTTCTCCAACTGCTGAATCAGGATCTGCCGCACCTGCTCATCGCTGAGACGGGAGAGCAGTTTATTGATTTCGTCCTTGGATTTGGGTTGCAGCGTTTCAATCGACGGGGCGGGCGGGACGGCTTTTTCTTTGGCGGCGGCCCCTGTGGCAAAGCACATCAGAATCAGGCAGACGATGAACATCCAGCGACTGATAAGCGTGATGGGAGACGATAAATCGAGTTTTCTTCTTCCGCTCATAACTTCCTCCAGCATGATTGCCAATTAATTTGCATCCGGATAAACATGGCGGTGCAGGCAGCCGGATTCCACCTTGAGCCGAAAGGTTGCCGGCATCCATGCGCCCACCTATACTATGTTCCTTGTCCCGGGTCAAATGAAGAAGGACTCTCTTCAGGATTCTGAAATGGCGATTTCTTGTCGCTCCCGGTATCAAACTCCAAACCCCGATAATCATTTCATTGGACGTCAAAGCCCCGGATCCGGTATGCCATCGCCGCGCGTCCGCCCGGGATTAGGATTGTCTTTTACTCGCGTTCTTTATCCTGATGCAATATAGATTATGATTGACATCATCGTCTATTTTTGACAATGACGTTGAAAATGCCGGCATTGGGCCGCTGCACACAAAACCCGATATATATGGAGGAAATGCTATGAAACGTTTAAAAATGGGTCTCGCAGTATTGGCAACTCTCTTTTTCCTGGCAGGCATTGCATCCGCTGCGGATAATAAGCCGGATGCCACACTTAAACTCACTGAAAGAGGGGTCGCGCTGGGAATCGGCGTCAGTTGGGGAGAAGGCACCGTGACTTTCAAGGGAAAAGATTATCCCTTTAAAATCCATGGGCTTTCCTTTAACGACATCGGGATCAGTGAAGTAAAAGCAACCGGAAAGGTTTACTATCTTAATAAAATAGAGGATTTCAGCGGATCATATAACTCGGTCGGATCGGAAGCCACAATGGGCAAAGGCGTCGGCGCCATCATGATGAAGAACCAGAAAGGAGTCGCAATCGAACTTATTGCGTTATCCGAAGGGGTAAGGGTTTCGCTTTCCGTTGATGGCGTTGAGTTAAAACTGAAGTAAGGATATTTGCCGGATAGATTGACAAACAGAAAGGCATTATCGGATTAAGTGGGCATCTATCGGGCAGATGCCCGCTTTTATTGAAAAGGGGGACAGCTAACGTTTGCATTTTTATGATTCACCGATAATTGCTGTAACCCCAAGACCATCGAGGTGTCCTCAATGCATTCCTTGAAAAAGAGTTCAACACGCGTTTTCCTGTATTTCGGTTTGCTGACTGTTTTTCTCTTTCAGACTTCGGCGAATGCGAGCGATACGCTGAATCGCATTCTGGCAAGGGGCGATGTCCGCTGCGGCGTCAGTGACGGAATCCCAGGGTTCTCCATGAAGGCGCCGGACGGGCGATGGTCGGGGATGGATGTGGATTTTTGCCGGGCGCTGGCTGCCGCCGTCCTGGGCAATCCCGAAAAGGTCAGTTTTGTTTCATTGACGTCTGCGGCCAGATTCCCCTCTCTGAAAGCCGGAGAGATCGACGTTCTGGTTCGAAACACCACCTGGACGATGGAGCGGGAGGTCGGACTGGAGGTCATGTTTGCCGGAATCCTTTATTATGACGGTCAGAGCTTTCTGGTTCCGGCCAAAAGCGACGTGCGCGATATCTCCCGGTTAAACGGCGCCACCATCTGCGCCGTCAAGGGAAGCACGCACGAAAAGAACTTGTCGGACCATTTCCGTTTCCAGAACTGGAACTACCAGCCCCTGATCGTGGAATCTCAGGCCAAAGCGGCCGAGGCGCTGTTCGACGGCCGATGTCAGGCTTTCACATCAGAGCGGGCTCAGTTGACAGCCGTTCAATTGAAAGCGCCGGGTGGACCGGAGCAATATGTGATTCTGCCGGAGCAGCCAAAAGATTCCCTGGCCAAAGACCCCATGGGCCCTGTAGTGCGGAGCGGTGACGACAAATGGTTTACCGTGGTGCGATGGGTTCTTTTTTCGCTTATCAAAGCGGAAGAAACGGGCATCACCCAGAGCAATGTGAAGTCTACACTGACAGCCGGAGAAGACGCGAGGGTGCATCGGTGGAACGAAGTGGAAGGGACTATTTCCAGAACTCTGGGACTTCAGACCGGCTGGGCTGTCCGTTTGATAGAGGCTTCCGGTAATTACGGGGAAATGTTCGAGCGGAACCTGGGGAGCCGGAGCGCCCTCAAGCTGGAGTGGGGGCTTAATCGCCTGTACACTCAGGGCGGGTTGATGTACTCGCCGCCTTTTCGCTGATCGGGCTTGTGGTCGTCGAACCTGCGCATCACGATTCAGTTGAAACCGCGCTAACAGACGAACTCTTAATTCCTTTATCATTTTCGAGGATACCCATGACGGATCTGCAGATTGCTGTTACGCTCGTTGTTTTTGCCGGAGTGATTCTGGCCATCGCCTTCAACCTGCTCGACATGACATTGGCCGCGCTTTTGGGCGTCAGTGTCATGCTGCTGTTCGGCGTCTTTACCCGGAAGGAATTTTTAAATGCATCCCAAACCGCGGGAGGGCCGATTTCTCTTCTTTTCGGCGGAATGGTCGTGGCCCGCACCCTTGTGCCGACCGGGCTTTTTGATCGGGTGGGCGACCTTTTTCTGCGTGCGACGGGCGGAAGCGGCAAACGGTTTCTCCTTGGACTCATCGTTCTGGTGGCTCCGCTCTGCGCTTTTCTTCCCAACGCAACAACCGTAATTCTGCTTGCACCCATCATTATACGGGTCTCAAAGGCGCTGGAGGTGGATTATATCGGTCCCATGGTGCTGACAGCCATCATCAGCAACTCGGCGGGCATGCTCACCCTGGTGGGTGATCCGGCGACGTTTCTGGTCGGAAGCTCCATCGGCATGACATTTGGTCAGTATCTTCAGAAGGTGAGTCTCGGCGGTTTACTTGCCGTCCTGGTGCTGGTTCCCCTGCTGCCCTGGGTAATGCGGGACGTCTGGCGGGTAAAGCGCACCCTTCCCGTGGAGCTTCCGCTGAAGCCTCTGGAACGTCCTTTTTTCTGCGTGCTGGCGTTGCTGGTCCTGATAGTCATGATTCTGCTGTTTCTCTTCGGAGAGAGCCTGCCGTTTCAACTGGTTCCCCCGTCAGTGGCAATCATCGGGGCCGCCCTGGCGCTTCTGACCATCTATTATGTCAAGGTGGAACCCGTGGACAAGGTGCTGCAGGATGTGGACTGGAAGACGCTGCTGTTTCTCACCTGCCTGTTTCTCATGGTCGAGGCGTTCACACGCACGGGGCTGCTGCTGAGCCTGTCCAGAAATCTGTACGCATGGTTCGGCTCGAACCTGCTTCTGGTGGCATTAGCCATGCTTGCAGGTGTGGGAGCGGTGTCCAGCGTGCTGGCGAACATTCCCGTGGTTGCCGCCATGGTTCTGGTGGTCAAGGGCTATCTGGTGGCGGCGGAGATCGTGCCCGAGTTGGCGCTGGGACCGGCTTTTCTGGATTGGCCGGCTTCAACACTTCCCGTATTCGTGGCCATGATGTTCGCAGGGACGCTGGGGGGCAACGCGACCCTCATCGGGGCCTCGGCCAATGTGGTGAGCGCCGGAATCTGCGCATCGCACGGCAAACCGATATCCTTTGTGACCTTCGCCCGGTACGGCATTCCCCTGACCCTGTGCCAGCTATCCGTGTCGGCTGTTTATGTTCTGGCTCTTCAATGGTTCATCGGGAAATAATAAAAGCAGGGACTACCGATTGGCGGGCGCACCCTTGCTTTTCATTTTCTCAATTTCCGCTTTTTTTACGGCTTGCCCATTACAGGCCTTCCAATGACGGCAGACAACGGAAGAACCTTAAGGCCTTTTGCCTCTATGCCCGTCAGTATTTGATCCACCTCCTTCAGCCAACAGGAAAACAGAGGGTCATTTTTCGGTCTCGTATCATGAAGCAGAATAATATCATCCGGATGCACTCGCTTTAGAATTTTTTTTGAAAGATTCCGGACTCTTCTGTTCCCCCCATCGAAGGCGCGACAACTGAAGTTGACGGCAACCAGATTCAAATGCCGAAGAACCTGATGAAGCCCGGGACTGGTAACGCCTGCCGGCGGACGGAAAACATAAGATATCACGCCCAATTCCCGCAATACATTTTGTGTCTTTTCGATTTCGCTTAACAGGTGATGACTGCCTTTGAGCAGCATCAGATTGTCATGGGTGTAGGTATGGTTCCCGATGGAATGACCCTGACGTAAGATCTCCTGTATCAATTCAGGGTGCCTGGACGCTTTTTCCCCGATGACAAAAAAAGTTGCCTGGACCCGATGTTTTGAAAGCACCCGCAGCAGATCCGGAGTGGAAAGCGGGTCCGGACCGTCATCAAAGGTAAGCGCTACCGACTGGTCGCCGGATTTTCCGCGACTGATGACGGGAAGGTAATACCCCAGGAAGGGGAGAAAGGGGGCGAACAGACATAGCAGGACAAATCCCGCCAGCGGAACAACAGAGAAGCGCAGATCAACAAATGACAGCAGAATTGCCGTCAGAAATGAAACCAGGCCGGTCCATTCAGCCATGGTAAGAAACGTTATTTTCTGACTTTTAATATGAGCCAAACCAGATCTCCTTTGGAACCGGACGGGGCGGAAAGTTCAATATCAAATCCCGCCTGAAGGATGATCGCTTCGATTTCATCAAAGATCCGGTAATGACATGGAATTCCCGCCGCTTTATATTTCAGGTTTTCCACCCACCACACCCAGGGAAATGGATATGCCGGCGGCAGGGTGGCGCGGATAATAAGGCGCCCTTTCTGCCCGAGTATAACAGATAGTTTTTTTAATGTCAGACTGAATTGTTCATCATCCAGGAAGTGAATAATATCTAACATCATGGCCATATCTACCGGCCCCGGCGTTTCTGGAATATCCGGCGCACCCGCAACGGTAATAACGCCTCTTTTTTCAATAACCCGGGATGCCACGCGGGTGCGTCTCGGGTCGGGGTCCATACCGTAGACCATCGCGTCCGGAAACCGCTCCAGAATCCAGCATGCCGGCACACCATAGCCGCACCCGATATCTGCAACCGTCCTGATGTCCGGATTCGATAAAAGAGACGGCAGCTCTGAAAACATCGGATCCAGACTCAGTTTGAAACGGGAAAACAGCCTCTGATACGCTCCCGTATTCCGGTAATGCCACAGAATCCGGTCGTTGGGGTTCCCATTCCCTGTGGGGTCTTCATTTCGTTTTCGAAGCAGATATTCAACCATTGGCGGCAATATAAAAAATATGAACAGAAGGAGGGTAACCCCCAAACCAATAACGGAAACGATTTTCAAGCATGCTGAAAACATGAATTTCCCTTCATCTGAAAAACCAGCATACGATCAGCAAGATAACGAGAATGTGCAGGGCGATGAATATCGACCGGTAACGATGAAACAATTCGTTTCTTTTCTGAATGCGCCAAAGACCGCCGCATAACCGCCGGAATTTATCCAATCGTAAATATTTGCTGTTACCGGTTGGGGAATTACTTTGAAACGCAAATGCAGGAAAAGCCGCATAAAAACCGTTATTATGGGATTTCAGCTCAGTATCGAAAGCAATCTTCCGCCATGGCTTTTTTACCAGTAATTCGGCAAACCCGCGATTCAGAACATAGGCATGGGCCAGGCTGCGATACTTTACTGCAAGCACCCCCTTGCGATGCGTTTTTCTGCTGCCCGAAACCAGACACCCGAAGAAAAATGCTTTCCAGTCAGGGGCCTCCCTCATGAAATCGATACACTGTTTAAGGCGTTCCGGACTGAATCCCTCAAACATAATATCATCTTCCAATATGACGATGTTGCCGGCGCCGGCCGCCAACCCTTTTTTGATGCAGTCCGTATGAGACTCAAAAATACCTTCCTCGGAATCATGTGGATGTTTTTTAACCGTAATAAACTCGACATATTCCAACAGACCGATTTTGTCGAATTGGTTTTCAGCTTCTTCGCGCCTGTCTGAACGCTCATCCATCGAGATGCAATAGATCTTGTCGAAATAATCCCAGTCGTTGGTTGACTTATCCATTTCCCCCGCTTGATTGTCGACGCCTTACCCATTTATATGGGAAAAATATTTTTGCTTCAAAATGATAGTCCGTATGGTACAATGGTGGAGATATGAATGTAATGCAATGGATTTCTCCAGTCAGGCATGAGAGATGATCAGAACTAACATTATAAACCGTATAGCCAATACTGATTATGTGCGTTCCGCCTTGAATGACAAGGCTGATTTAAGCGCTTTTAAGGAGAAACCGTCCGTCCGAATCATTATGGGTGTTTCGGCCATTCTCTTCAGTTACATCATCTCCTGGCCCGCCATTACCGCGCTGGGCGCCATAAGTGTTTACCTGGACAAACCCCTGCTGGTTGTTATCGGCGGCCCGTTATTGTACGGTTTTTCCCATTTGGTATTTATATTCGGAATGTATCTTGCCGGCGCCAAATATTCAAAGATATTTTTACGGTGGGCAACCCGGGTTGCCGTAGAGAAATTATTAAGTTAAAGTTATTCATAAGATAATTCATTCCAAGTATCAGTCTTCAAACTGTTTTCCATCTTTCAAAGAACTCGGCGAAATTTGATTTATGGCTGTAGAAAATCACCGCCACGGTACAGAGCACGCCGGAAACAGCAAGTGGATCAAAATTGCAAGCTGGCAAAGTGCCCGCAGCCAGAATCAGAACCATGGTCAAAGACCCGATAAAGGCAATGCGAAAAAACGTGTAGCTGATCAGCCAGGCCAGAATTGCCGCCAGCGCCCATAGCGGCGCGATGAACGCAGAAAAGCCAAGGTAATTTGCGACTCCTTTTCCGCCGCGAAATTGATGAAAACAGGGAAGGCGGTTGCCGAGTATCAGCCCCAAACCTACCCAGGGGATGAGCGCTGTCTGAAGAAAGATTGCCGAAATAAACGCCACCCCCAGCGACCGGCCGACATCCAGCATCAGGATCACCATCGCCCAGAAAAATCCATGCTGCCGATAAACATTAAACGTGCCGGGATTCTTGCTGAAACCATTGCGCGGGTCCTCTTTTTTCAGCAGCTTGAACAGCAGAATCGGAAAATTGACGGAACCTGCCAGATATGCCCCTGCAAACAACATCAGAAGTTTCATTCCGCAACACCCCCCAGAGCAGAAGCTGAGAAGATCAGAAGTTGTGAAGAGCGGAAAAGCCGATATCCCTTAACTTCTGATCTTCTCAACTTCCTGACTTCCTGACTTCTGTAATCCACTGCGGCGGTTTCATCCGCCCGGCGCTCACATCCTTCATGCATACGCCAAGACTGCTTTCAAAAAGGACTCCGTTTTCATCTACTATCCACAAATCAAAAACGAGCAGCTCCGGATGCGTTTCCACGGGAAGAATCCGGCAGAAATAGGTTTCCCCCGGCCGGGTGTGATGCCATATCGTTCGTTTTTCAAACCCCACGGGAAATGCAACCACCCGGGCGTATCGCTGTCCCCACACACAGGCGCCATGATAGGCCGCATCCAGAGGGAAAGGCGAACCCAGGGTTTCTGAAACACCCTGGCCGGCATACGCTACGGGCGTACCGATTCTGGCAATCACACCCTGCTCGGAGATGCAGAGGTTTCTCTGAATATTCTGAAATGCCGGTCCAAAGGTGACCAGCTCCCCGTAAATCCGATCCGGAGAAATCTCGATAGAAGTCCCCTCGAGGGCTGAAAACAGGCCGGAAACCGGGTCGGGCGGCTGGTCTGCAAAACCGGTCTGATCCTGGGGATAATACACCGAGGCGTGTTCCTTGATCCGAGTAATGGATGACTCCTTGAATCTATTTTTCGTCAGCAACCTGGCGCCGATATCGCCATTTTCATAAGTGTCGATATCGACAAAGGAGGTGATTTGATCTGTACCGGGATGAATATGAAGAAATTTATCGAACCGGGTACGGGTCATAACAGAGATACCGGTATCCGGCCGAAATTGCTTGACCGTTTCCCCGATCACCTGCATGGATAGCACCGCAGGCAGTACCACTTGACGTTCTACATGATGATCCAGCAGATAGGCATAAACCGGAATAGCCACCGGCAGGCGGACCGTGTCGATTATTCGGGGAATATTTTCCATATCCTTGCCGTTTTCTCATCCACTTCCACCGGCGTTCCGGAGACGTTGACCGCGCAGTGACGGGTAAACCCCAGGCAGACGATTTCATGGGTTTTTTCATGGGTGATCAGGTAATCAAAACGCAGACGGACCCGTTCAAGTTCCGCCGGCCGGGTATGCACACAAAACGCATCGTCATAATACAGCGGGGAGTGGTAGGTGACGCCGATCTGAATAATCGGATAGACGTAGCCGCTTTCTTCGATTTTCCGGTAGGAATAGGCGGTGTCCCGCATGAGCGAGGCCCTGCCGAACTCGAAATACCGCAAATAATTGGCGTGGTAGACGACCTGGGAGCGGTCCGTGTCGGCGTAAAGGGTGCGGTTCCGACATCGATGCCACACCCGTCCGTCGGTTTTATTCCTGACATAGCGGCTGTCAGTGTCCAGTATTTCAGGGACAAAGGGTTCCGGTCGCAATTCAAATTCCTTTAAATACGATACAGCAGTTGGTTCCGCCGAATCCGAACGAATTGGAAAGAAAAAGCTCATGACGGTGCCTGCGAACCTGGTTGGGCACCACATCGATGTCCGCAAAATCCGGATCCGGAATATGATTTACAGTCGGCAGAATCAGTCCCTGCTGCATGGCCTCGATACTCAGGGCAGCCTCAATGGCGGCGGAAGCCCCGAGCGTATGCCCGATCTGGGATTTATTCGAGGAGATCGGCAAATTTTCGATTTTCCGGCCGAACACTTTCCGGATGCATTGGATCTCGGAAGCATCTCCTTTGCTCGTCGACGTGCCATGGGCATTGACATATTGAATGTCTTCGGGCTCCAGCCCGGCGTCATCGATGGCCTGATGCATGGCCCGCACAATCGTTTCCGGATTCGGCAGCGTAAAATGATAGGCGTCCGATGTCCAGCCGACGCCCAGCACTTCGGCTTTGGGCTTTAGACCGTAAGTGGACAACATGTCCTCCGACGCCAGCACAATGACCCCGGCGCCTTCTGAAAGAACGATTCCCTTTCGATCGATGCTGAAAGGCCGGGAAGCCTGGGTGGGGTCCCGGAAGGCGCGATCCTGAGGGCTGACGTTGATGGTGGCCAGCATATTGGCAAAGCCCTGAATGATCTCGGGGATCAGGCAGGTATCCACACCGCCTGCCAGAACAAAGTCGCAATCCCCGTCCCGGATCATGCGGGCGCCGATGCCGATGGCGTAATTGCCGGAAGCGCAGGCGCCCTGGGGCGAAAAAATCGGCCCGGTAAACCCCAGAAGAATACCGGCTTTTCCCGCCGGCAGATTGGCGCATAAATTGGGAAGCAGGTAGGGGCTGACCCGAAGCGGTCCCCGGTTCACATAATTGTCCATGGCAATCCGGAACGCATCCGTGCCATTCAAGGCGGATCCGATCAGGCAGGCGGTTCTGGGGCCTGTTTCGCTATCGATTTCCAGTCCCGCATGCTTCAGCGCCGCCTTACAGACGGCCATGGTCAGGAAAACATAATCCGCGTTCCAGCTATAGGCTTCCTTGCGATCCATGAAGTCCAGCGTCATGGGATCCCAATCTGGAATTTCCCCCACGATATTGGCCCGCGATTCCGTAGGGCAGCGGGTTAATCTCCGGAACCCGGCTTCGGCCCTGACCGCCCGATCCCAGGTCATTTCAAAGGTTTTACCCAATGGTGTGGCCGCGCCGTATCCGATAACAAAAACACGTCTGTTTTTTGGGGCTTTCATCGGTCCGTCCTGTGAAACACGATACATGAATTGCATCCGCCAAAACCGAACGAATTCTTCAGAACATATTCCTGGTCAAGCCGGCGGGCGCCTTCGGAAACACAGTCCAGATCCATTTCCGGATCCGGTGTATAATTGAGGGTCGGCAGCACCATGCCGCTTAACATGCCTTCCATGGCAAAAATGGATTCAATCGCGCTGGAAGCGCCCATCGCATGCCCGATCAGCGATTTATTCGCTGAAACCGGCGGCATGGCATTTCCGAACACGGCCTTCAGGGCCTGGTATTCCACCTGATCGCCGACTTTTGTGGACGTGGCGTGCGCATTGACGGCATCGATATCATGGGGCGATATCCCTGAATTGTCAATGCTTTCAGCGATGCAGCGGGCTGCTGTTTTTAAATGGGGCGCCACAAAATGATGGGCATCGGATGTCATGCTCCATCCGGCGATTTCAATATTGAAATTCAGGCCATGCGCCCTGGCAAAGGCTTTGGTGGCAAGAATCACGGCCCCGGCGCCTTCGGAAACGACAAACCCCCTTCGGTCTAAGGAAAACGGACGGGATGCCCGGAATGCAGGTTCCGGGTCCTTGCCGGACGGCGAGCTGTAAGCGCCCGCCATGGTTGAAAATCCGGCAACGATGGGCGCAACCAGTGCAAAATCGACCGCCCCGCAAATGACGACATCGGCCCTGCCCTGCTCGAGCAGCAGGGCTCCGATGATCATCGAAGTGACTCCGGTGGCGCAGGCCGTAATGGTGGAAAGAATCGGGCCGGTAGCATGGGTCAGGATGGATATTTTCCCGCCCACCATATTGATGCATGAATTGGGGTTGGTGTAAGGGGGCGGAAGCTTGTTTTCGGAAATCATGCGCCGGTCCGCTGCAAGAACGGCATCCAGACCCCCCACCGCCGAGCTGAACGTGATGGCAACCCTTGGCGAGAGTTCCGGGATGATCTCGATCCTGCTCTTCACCAGCGCCCGGTGAACCACCAGCAGGGCGTATTTGAAAATCGGCGACGGCCATAACGCCAGGCTGCGCGGACTTAAAAAAGGATATGGCCCGATATCGATATCGGGAACCTGACCGGCAACCCGAACCGGAAAATCATCCGTCAGCGCAAAGCGCGTCAAGGCGCCGATGCCGCTCTGGCCCCTGACGGCTTTATCCCACTGGGTCGCCATATCGGTTCCCAGCGGCGAAACCGCATCATATCCAACGATCACTGCGCTTCGTGGCGACATATCAACCGGCTTTACCACGGAATAAACTGATACAGTTTTGCAAACATCTCGTAAACTTCGATCCAGTTCTGCAGATCTCTGGCAGTCCGCATGTGCGCCCGTTTATTGACCATCACCCAGCTCATGTGCGCAGCGCCGTCTTTACAGATCGAACAGTCCCGGGTCTCCGAAGTACAGCAGCGGTGCATGGTCTTCAGATCGGACGCCCACCGGATGAATTCTATCAGCCTTCTGGGACGCGGATCACGTCTATCCAGCGGCTGGGTGACGGAAGGACATTCGTTCCAGCCAAAAGCCGTGCCGAACATTTTTCCTGTCGTGATAATTTCATGGTAATACCTGGAAGATATCAGGGTATCCGGATACTTGTCCAGCATATCGTCCATTTCGAAACGAATGGTTTCAAGCTCATCGGGTTTCCAGGAAAAACCGTCCACCTCTTCGTCGTTTGAGAGCAACTGCATGTGAACCTTAAGACCGGCATCGCCGATTTTTCGGATGATCCGTTCCGTCTTTCCGATCTGTCTGGGCGTCAGCGTATACAGATAATACACATGGGGATCGCCTGCATAATATTTACTGGAGACGCTGAAGGTGTCTTTTCCCCGGAGTGTTTGCTCGTCCGCCTCATCACCCCACAGGGATACGCCCAGCATCATGTCCGGAAATCTATCCCGGGGCACTTTAATCTGGCCGTTTGTGGCGCAGAACGTCGGGAGCCGCTTATAAAACGCTTCCACCCTGTCCAGACACAATGTCGGCTCCCCGCCGATCAATATGGCAAGGTTGACACCGCGCTCCTTTTCCCGATCGATGAAATCTTCCCATTTATGAATGTCCATTTCCTCGGGCGCTGCATTGTGCTCGTCGGAAGAGAAAAAAAAGCAGCCCTTGCAGCGCAAATTACACCGGTTGGTCACGTCATATATCGAGCTGCGGATATTGAGCTTTGAAATCCGTTTATATCGTTGATACCATTCTTTATCCAACAATGAACTGACGGTATTCATCAAAAAACTCCTTTGACGGATGACGGAAAAACGAAGTTGAGAAGATCGGAAAAGCCGCTCTTCTTAACTCCTGTTCTCTGAAGTAAAGACGGGGGGATCAACCAGACAGTTACAAAGATTGTCGCCTTTGGCATACCCCATTACCCAAACGGCAAGATAAGTATCCACATAATCGAGCCATGACTTGAATGTATCCGGGTCTGTTGCGTGGCGAAACATCCGGGCTGTGACAACCGCGCTTCCGGCCGCATAATGCCGACATTCGACACAGTCCGTATCCGGCACACAGCACGCAGCGCTTCTGTCCCAGGCAAGGTCGGCCCGGTACTGCCTGAAAGAACGGCCAAGACCGATATCCGTCGAGGAATTCTTTCGCGGATACGAACAGGAATAAAGGTCATGCAGACCGCTCTGGTGTGTGTGGGCCACGGCATTGTAGTATGAGAAAAGCACATGGCCGGGATAGGTTGACAACAGATCGGTCATGGTTTTGCGGGTATGCTCCAGTGACGCCGGCGTGTGACCCAAGTGCCCCTCATACCCGACCGGAGCGGAAAACATGTTGAAGGTAAGTCTGCACCCCCGAGTTGTCAGAATTTCGGCAACCTCACGGACCTGGTCGATATTGTCCCGTGTAAATGTATAAACAAAGACGGCTCTGGGGTCGTCTTTATAGTTCTCTATCTGCCGGATCAGCATGTTTCCGGCATTGCGGATCGCCATGCTGGTTTCATCGTTGCCCCAGACTGAGACATGGATTCTATAGTTTATGGATGCGGGGATGAATTTTAATCCGTTGGTGGCAATGGCTCCCAGCGGCATTTCCTGAAAGCACGCCTCGCACAGATCCGGAACCAGCGAGGGTTCGGCTCCTGCCAGTACAACATAGGTAATCCCCCTTGATTTTTCCGCCTGCATGAGCTTGCGCCAATCATCAGGGCGCCTGTTTTCGCTGACGAACTGCTTGTCTCCTTCATAATAATAACAGCCATCGCACTTGATATTGCAGCGGTTTGTCATGTCATAGGTGGACTCCCGCAGGAAAAAGTATTTGCGAACCTTTTCCCATCGGGTGCGAATCAACGGATCCGACAGGATATCCGAAAATTTCCAAATCTTGTCAGGGTTGCCGGTCCCCGATGGAACGCTTTTTGAAACATCCATTCACCGTCTCCGAATCTATCCGACTGCAGCTTGGGATTTCTCTTTTAATCTATTGTCGATATATTCTGAAATCAAGCGGATACTGATCAATTTGGGATAATCATCCTCATCGATCCGGATCCCGTATTCATCCCGCAACACCAGCGCCACGGTCGCCAGATCCATGCTGTCAATTCCCACTTCATCAACCAGATCCATGTCGGGGTCAAATGTTTCCGGCGTCACATCTTCCAGCTTGAGTTCCTCGATCATTACCTGGGCAACATGAAATATGATTTCTTCAATTGTAGTTCCTGCGGGCATCCTCATCCTTCTCCTTTGTCTAATATTTGATCCAAAAATTGTGACTATCTCAAGATCAAAATGGAGCGCCGGATTCAAGGCGGAAACCACCCGGAAACAAGCACCCTGAACGGTCATTTTTTATATCATAACGAGATTTGAAATTTGATATCATCAAAAGGATTTATAGGGAGCTTCACATAAGTTGGAATAATTTTTTGATTCAAGGTTTCAAAAAATCGTAACCGCAGCAATGTACTGGCTTCAGGCATTTCCACCGGTTTTTCTTCCGTCGCTTTTGTTTTACTCGAAAATATTACGTCTGCTTTAACGCTGACACCTTTTTCTACCTGAGCTATCTGAATATTAAATCTGTAGAATATCGTCTTTCCGGTTATAAAGTCTTTAAGAGACTGACCCATTTTTATGAACATATTTTTTTCATTTGTTTTCTTGTTTTCCTGATACTCTTTAATCGACGATTTAATTTCTTCGACCCATCCTTTTTTTTCTGACCGAATATATCCATAGTAATTATCTGATTCGCTGATCATTTCTTTGCGTTCCGCCAGAGTGATAATGACATTAATCCACACCTTGTCGTAATTTTCTGAATACGTCGATTCTAAAGGAACTCGCTGGGTTACTTTTTCAAGATCATCCTTTAATTGTTTCTCGTTGGTCTCGGTCTCCGTATAAACTTTAGCCATCTCTTTTACAGTCGTTGTAACCACATCGGTTACAGCCGATTGTGCGGCGGTAACTACAACAGATGTTACGGATGGAATCGCCACCATCGCGCATCCCGAAAACACCACAGAAAAAAATAACAAAAAGCATATACGCGCCATCTTCATAATAAAGTCCTATGCCGTAATCCTCAAGCATAAACATCTGCTTACCAACTGATTAATTTTTTTCAATCTTCATCAATCCGCTGCATGCCAGTTCCGTATCGATCATGATACGAAAAGAATACGATTCGGCATGGTCTTTCTGAGGCATTACAATAATGCGCAATGGATCATCCGGCCGGATCATCTGTTTGAACCTCACCCGGCTGATATGGGAAATTTTCATATCCTGGTTGCCGAAGTGACGAATGACATCAAATACCATTCCCAGTTGAGCAATTCCCGGCAGTATCGGGTGTCCCGGAAAATGCCCGCTAAACCAGGGTGAGTCCGGCGGCGCCTGAATCTCTGCAACAACCTGCCCTGAATCGGATTTTTCCAGATGATTTAAATTGTACCACATCCAATTGCCTCTCAAAAAGTCAAAATCCGGCGAATCACGCGATAATAGCGCAGGTGAAACACGTTTATCGGATTAAATATTCCCACAGCGGTCCGGTGTATCCGCATTTAAACATCCTGGCAACGATACCGGCAGTTTTTTCCCCCCCGGAACCGATGATCCAGTTCGGATGGCCCTCGGCCCGCGCTTTCACCATCCGGATAATTTGCTCCGTGCCAATGGCCGGGGAATGATAAAAAACCGGTTCCAGAATGCTCTGGGACCGGGTTATCTGGCCTTCCTCAACAGCGATATCATAAAGTTTCGTATAGGGATAGATGCGCATGCCGCAGAAAAAAAAGAAAACCGATTTATTCAAATTGGTTATGCCCGAAAGTGTTTCTTCCAGGGTGTCGGCGTTCTCGCCAGGTCCTCCCAAAAGAAAATAATGTGCAACATGCAATCCCGCGTCAATAGCGGATTGATGCGCGGAAAACACATGGCGGCTCTGATATGGCTTGCGGTATGACGCCAGGACAGGATTCGACAAGGATTCGGTTCCGAACTCAACATGGGTTAGCCCGGCGTCTCGCAGGTTGTGAAAATAATCATCCGGCATCTTGTTCGGCATGAAAAAGGCGCCCCAGGGTATGGAAACACCGGCATGGATGAATGCCTGCGCCACGTTAAGTGTATGCGCATAATCGGTATTAAAGGTTGAATCGGTAATAAAAAAATACCTGGCTCCGGCCGCCTGAAGCTGAAGCGCGGTATCCGCCACTTCCGCCGGGTCTATCAGCCGCTGCGCAGTGCCCTCGATATGGGGATACGTGCAATAAATACAGTTTAAACTGCACCCCCGTTTGGTTTGCAGATTCAACATGCCGCCATTTTTCAAATAAAATTCAAAACGGGAATGATCTTTATAAAAATTTCGATGGA
>Ga0315270_10000739_pt1 | contig 17495 bp, 14 predicted proteins | sample C1_bottom_MG_FD_204932 | JGI IMG/M metagenome (GOLD analysis project Ga0315270, IMG submission 204932) | Sediment microbial communities from Yellowstone Lake, YNP, Wyoming, USA - C1_bottom | ecosystem: Environmental > Aquatic > Freshwater > Lake > Sediment | place: USA: Wyoming | collected...
GTCTTGGAAAGACCGATGTCCCACGATGCGCTGCGCACCAGCGAATTGGTATTGCGGAAGTGGAGCTGCCTGTTTCCGCCCAGCTCCACAACTTGCGAGGCGGTGGTGGTGGCTTGCTGGATTTTTTCGTAGCCCTTCGCGGCCAGCACCAGCTTTACCAGGTCTTGTGCGGTGGAAACATTGTCGCTGTGCAGGCCGGTGGGATCTATAAAGTGCGTGTCTTTCATCCCCAGCTCGCGCGCCTTGCTGTTCATCAACGCCACCACGGCGGCGGTGCCGCCGGGAAAGGTGCGCGCCAGGGCGGCGGCGGCACGGTTCTCCGAGGCCATCAGCGCCAGTTTGAGCAGATCGCCGCGCGCCAGCGTCATGCCGGGGCGCATGCGCGAATGTGATTTTTTGTAATGGTCTTCATCCTCGCGGGTGAGGGTGACTTGTTCATCCATCGGCAGATTCGCATCCAGCAACACCATGGCCGTCATCAGCTTGGTGATGGAGGCGATGGGTGCCACATTGCCGGCATCTTTCGAGTACAGCACATGCTGCCCCTGCTCGTCGTAGATCAGCGCAATACTCGAGCGCAGGCGCGGCCTTCCGGCTTTCTGGAAGATCGCGCTGACTGACGTATCTTCAATCACGGCGGGCGTTACGGCTGGCGCAGTCGCAGGCGATACTTCCTGCGCTCGCACCGATGCGACCTGCACCAACAGGGCGAAAATCAGCCACAACAGCTTTACGATTATTGTTTTCATATTCCCTGCCCCATGAATATTACTCGTTTCGGGAACAAGGATACACGAATAGACATATAAATCAATAGGAACAGCGACAAACATAAAGGAAAGTCGCCGAGCGGAAATATTTACTCCCGCTCCTCCTGTTGCTGCAACGCCCACATCCGCGCATAAACGCCCAGCTGCGCCAGCAATTCGCGATGGCTACCGCGCTCGACGATGCGCCCTTTATCCATCACCAGTATCTGCTGCGCATCCACCACGGTGGACAGGCGATGCGCGATGACCAGCGTGGTGCGGTCGCGCGCGATGCCGCGCAATTCCGCCTGGATGGCTTTTTCCGAATGGGAATCCAGCGCCGAAGTCGCCTCGTCAAAGATCAGGACGGGCGGGTTTTTCAGGATGGCGCGCGCGATAGCCACGCGCTGCTTTTCGCCGCCGGAGAGCTTCAGCCCGCGCTCGCCCACCATGGTGTCGTAGCCCTGCGGCAATGACTCGATGAAAGCGTGGATATGCGCCGATTGCGCCGCCTGTATTACCTCTTCGCGCGTGGCATCGGGGCGACCGTAAATGATGTTGTAGTAAATCGTGTCGTTGAACAGCACGGTGTCCTGCGGCACGATGCCGATGGCCGCGCGCAAACTGGCCTGGGTCACGCTGCGGATGTCCTGCCCGTCTATCAGGATGCGGCCATCATTCACATCATAGAAACGGAACAGCAGCCGCGACAGTGTAGATTTCCCCGCCCCGCTCGCCCCCACCACCGCCACCGTGTGTCCGGCAGGAATATCGAAGCTGACTTCGTGCAAAATCTGCCGCTCCTGGGTATAGGCAAACTGCACCTGCTCGAAGCGCACCGCCGCATGCTCCAGCCGTAAAGCTTGCGCATCCGGCGCATCCTGAATTTCTTTATGCTCGTCGAGCAGGCGGAACATCTTCTCCATGTCCGCCAGCGAATTCTTGATTTCGCGGTAGACGAAACCCAGAAAGTGCAGCGGCATGTAGAGCTGGAGCATGTACATGTTCACCAGCACCAGATCGCCTATGGTCATATGGCCATGCACCACTTCGTCCGCCGCCAGCAGCATCAGCGCGGTGACGCCGACGGCGATGATCGCGCTCTGCCCGGCATTCAGCGCCGCCAGCGAAGTCTGGTTGCTCACCGCCGCACCCTCCCACTTCTCCAGTTGCTCGTCGTAGCGCCGCGCCTCGTAACCCTCGTTGCCGAAATACTTCACCGTTTCGTAGTTGATCAGGCTGTCTATGGCACGCGTGTTAGCCTTGGAATCCATATCGTTCATGGTGCGGCGGAAGATCATGCGCCACTCGGTAATATACAAAGTGAACACCACGTAAAACACCAGCGTGATAAAAGTGATGATGGCGAACCACGGGCTGTATTTCGAGAACAGGATGATCGCCACCAGCCCGATTTCCAACAGCGTGGGCAGGATGTTGAACAGCATGAAGTTGAGCAGGAAGCCGATGCCCTTGGTGCCGCGCTCGATGTCGCGCGACACGCCGCCGGTCTGCCGCTCCAGATGAAAACGCAGACTGAGGTTGTGCATGTGCTCAAACACGCTCAGCGCCACGCGGCGGATGGCGCGCTGCGTCACCTTGGCAAACACCGCGTCGCGCAACTCGCCGAACAGCGTGCTGAACAGGCGCAGCACGCCATAGCCGATCACCAGCATCACCGGCACCATGAGCATCGCCTGCGGCTTGCCCAGTTCGTCCACGACATGCTTGAACACCAGCGGCACCGCCACGTTAGCCAGCTTGGCCAGCACCAGCAGCGCCAACGCCAGCGTCACGCGCCCTTTGAATTCCAGCAGGTAGGGCAGCAACGTGCGGATGGTGTTCCAGTCGCTACGGGTAACGGGATCCTGCGAAGATGGGGAATGGGAGGGCATTTTGGAATACATGAAAAGGTGGAGGATTATACCGCTATTCATGGATTGGACTGGTCGGCCAACTGTGCGGCATGACCCGGACATTGAGGAATGCCGAAAAGATACAGGAAGAAGCCAAGGCCACCGTTATTTCCGGCATAACCAGAAGAAGAGCCTGCTAACGGACGCCCTGCAAAAATCCATTGATATATTTCCGGTTATTGATGTGTCATCGTTGGAAATTGCCTCTCCCCTTCAAAGGGAAGAGCTGGGGTGAACTTGGAATCGCCCCTCATGGCATCGGCCTCATTCGTACAGGCATTTTGCGCACCGCCCATCCTTGCAAGAACTTTGCTCTCTGCCTTCCTTAAATTCAGCGCCAGTAAATTTTCTGCACCAACAGTGCGCATCAGCTTGGCAAATAGTGTCCGGGCCTGTCTCCTTGGGTAACAACGCGTTGACATCACCGCCGATGGTTGGCCTCACCCCCATCCTTTTGTGGGGTTGCAGCGCCGTCTCAATGGGCGGCAACACGGTATCGAAGAAGTAGCGTAGCGCTTCACTGGAGGAGCGCTTGTGGGGCAGGTCGCATAGCGTCAGCTCGACGCCGCTCACCCGGGCCCCCGCAGGTATCGAACGGAATTCGATCCGCGCGCCTTTGACTGGGTTGGTGACGGGCGCGCCTTCGGCGAGCGCTTGTGCGCAGTCATGGTGTGGCGAAAAAGCGAATTCCCCGGTGCGCCCCGGATTCGGATAGAACCAGGCGGAAATGAAATATTCCGGGAGCTCGTATTGGGCGTTAATCGTAGAGTCTCCACGGTGCTCGGTGCGATAGAGGGTGGAAGGGGTAACTGCGGCCTTGTCTGGAAGCGTACTTAACAGCGCGGTCAGGCGGCGCATGTCTTTCTCGTTTATCAAAGAGCTGCCCCAGGTGTACTGCGTGACGCGCTCATCCAATACGCGCCGGTACGCACGGTTCTCTGGCGTATCAGGCTTCAGCGCTGCCGTCCCCATCATCGTCGCGAGCGCGCAGGCGGCGAGCGGCATACGCAGCCACCGTATGACCCGCGCCATCGGAGGGCGCCGCACGTAGACCACAACTATCGGCAGCACGATGAGTGCGGCGAGATCGCCGTAATCTGCAACGCGCGCAATGCGCAGTGGCATCCAAGCATTCCAGTATTCGATGAACGCTTGCGACAGCGGCGATTTCCACCAGGCGAATCCCAGCGCAGTCGCGATGAGCACGGTACGCATGCGCGTTGGAAAGAACGCGATCCAGAACAGGCTGAACAACGCGACGCCCGCAAAATCAGAAAGCTTGCCGGTGAACTCGTTGTGCCAGGCGTTCTTGAGCACCCAGTCGTTCAATGCGAGCAGCGCGAGGCTGGCGATGAAAGGCGCGGAGACAAGCAAATCGGTGCGCCGTATGCGGTTGCGAACCGGATCGGATATCGCGGTCGTCATTGCGCTGCCTTGCTCCGTTCTATTCTCCGCCAATATCCGCCCGCCGCAAAGCAGCGCCAGCCCCACTTCAGCCAGGCGATCATTTTTGTCGCCAGCCACAATGCCCAACCCAGCATCGCCAGACGATAAACGAGCAACGGCACAGATAAAATCAGCGCATCGGGCAACGCATCGCCAGTACGATCCTGATACCAGTTGAGTTGCATCGAGCTGGAACCGTTGCCGGTAATCTGCATTTCCGGCGTGCCCAGCAGGCTGTTGCTCACCGCGAACACCAGCAAGGCCAGCGCGACCAATGTGAGCACCGCGAGCATGATTTGCAGCAGGTTGTGCATGCGGTTACTGAGCGCATCGGCGCGCCGCTCGCGCAAGGCCAGCGCAAAGAACCAGGCGACGATGACGAGGCTCGCGGCCACCGGCGATTGCGTCAAGCCCAGCCCGAACAGGAACCAGGCGCGCGCGGCCAGCGGCGTGAGCCGCATGCGCGCGAGCGCGAAAGCAATGGGAATGAGCGCGAGCAGCACGCCCCAGAACAGGATCGCGGGACCAGCACGCGGCCCGCTCACCGCCAGCACCCAGCGTTCGGACGGCATGTGAACTTGCACGGTTGCGTTGACGCTGGGCGCGTTGAGTTTTACTTCGGGGGTATGCAGCAACATGCCCACGCCGCGCGGCTCGCGCCAGGAAATCTCGACGCGCTGCGCGCCGGGAACCACAGGCAAGCGCAGCTTGCTTCCCTCCATGCGCAAAGGCTGCGAAGCGCCGTTGATCGAAGCGCCCAGCAGCTCCGCGCCCTCGGGCAAGGTGATCGCGTGTTCGCCGCCGCGGCTGCTGCGCAAGGTCAGCGCGAGCTTGGTATCGGTCGAGCGCAGTCCCGGAGAAATTTCCAGCGTGCTGTCGTCTATGGTGAGCGCGCGTCCGGTAACGCCCTCGGGGCGCGTGATTTTCGCTTTCAAGGTTTCGCCCGGCCAGGGGTGCCACTCGGGCGACCAGCGCCCCTCGCTCTGGTGATGCACCGGTGCGAGCCCTTCAAACTCGGTATGCCACAGCGCGCCGGTATCAAAGCGCCAGACTTCGACCTGGCCGGTTTGCTTTCCGCTGCTGAGCACGATCTCGGCTTGTTCGGCCAACGTACTGCGCCATTCCATCGTTTCGGCCTGCGCGGGCAGCACCGCCTGCACATGTCCCTTCGCACTGCGCACGCCTTCGCTCACCACGGCTTCGCCCGGCAACAGCGGCAGATCAATCGCAACCGGCGAAGTGTCCGCGCTGACGCGCACCACGCGCGTGACGATCTCCCAGCGCAGCCCGAGCGTGAAGTAGCGCTCAATGCGCACAAAGGATGGAATCTGTCCCTGCGCCAAGGTCTTCGCTCCAGAGCGCACGGCAAGTGTGGCGATGCTCAGCGCATCGGCCGGAACGCCGTCCGCGTCTATGCCTTCGACGCGATGGCCGCCCGCATGAACGGTGACCAGGCGCGGCTTCATCGGCAGCGCAAGTTGCTGGCTGTCGGCGAGCGATCCTTCGAGGACGACCTGGTGCGCGCCTTTGCTTAGCAGCAGCCAGGAAACGCCGCGCTCATCGCGCGCGAGCACGGCGGGTTTGCCGTCGAGCAATGCCTGGCGCGGCTGCCACTGGTCGCGCCGACCCGGCAGCGGAATCGCGGTATCTATCGCCGCGCCGACAGCAAGGCGCAGCGTGAGCGATGCGCCGGATACCTCTACCATCATGCGCGAAATCTCGGCGCAACCGGGATGGCAATCCTGTTCCGCCGTCAGCCGCGCTTTCAATTCTTCGAGTAATTTGGAATCAACCTTCATCGCCTCGGATTCGGTCGGCGCGACGGGTGCTTCGGCGCGGCTGTCGTGCGGCGCAAAGGCGAGCGTAGCAACAAACAGTGCCAGCAATGTTGGCGCACTGCCGCGCGAAATGCGCAGATGCGGCCATTGCAGATTGGGCGGCAATTTCAAACCGCTGATGCACAACACGGCAAAAATAATCAGCGCCACGCGCGCGAAGTTGAGCAGCGCATTCATCGCAGGTGGAACCAGCCACAGCGTCATCGTCTGCGTGCGCTCGACCGGGCCGCTCCATTGCAGCTCATAAGAACGCCAACTCCAGCGCGGCAAACCGGGGCCGGTCTGCACGATGGCCTTGGGGTCAAAGTCGTAAAGCGTCGCAGCCTGATTCTTGTACAGATAGAATTTTGAGTTTGACTCCGGCTTGGAAACGCTGGACGGCATGGATGTTTTCTTCTTCACCGTTATACTTGCAGCTACAGGTTTATCTTCAGCTTCGTCGGCGACTTCCGCTTTCATGCGACCCTGTTCCAACAACGCCTGCGCAGGGACTGGGGCGGCAGCGGGCGCGGCGGAAAGAACCCCGTAGTTTTGCGCACGCGTCCGCTCCCCCTGATCCAGCGCATAAGAAAACTCCAGCACCGGATAAATCGCCTGCCGTATCTGCCCCACCGCGAATGGCAACGCGGTCAGCGCGAGCGCGAGAAACAGCGCATGGCGCGCCCAAAGCGCGCAAGTGTGCAACCTGCCCGTCGGCAGCGCGCGCAGCAGCGCCACTGTCGCCAACAGCCCCAGCCACACCCAGCGCGGCGCGCCGGGTTCATGCCAGGTCAATGCCAGCATCGCGAGCATCAGCGCCGCCCAGCGGTTGCCCCACAGTTGGCGCGCGGCCAGCGCCGCGATCAGCACCAGAAAGAAATCGAGCAGCGTCCACCGCACGATCCAGGAGCCCTGCGCATGATCCACTCCAGTCGCGGTGAACAACCGCCAGCCCGGCGGCAGGTTCAACTCGGCGGAAACCTGCTGCAAATCCTGATGCCAGCCGATCACCGGCAGCGTGCGCAGATCGCTTTCCACGCGGCTGTCGGCGGTGAGCGCGATGCTGCCCCGGCGCAGCTCGATGCCTGCGGGCGCATCAGGGCGCACGCGCGTGATCAAACGGTCAGCACCGTCGAGCGCGGCGCGCCCGAGTTCGAAGGGCGCTTCCATTTCCATGCGCCAGGTGCGCGAGAGCGCTCCGCTCATGGTGTCTTGCAGCGTATACCCCGCGCCGTCAAAGTCCAGCCATATCCGGCGGGTGAGATTGAGCTTGTCTGGTTCGGGCTGCGGGTCACCGCGCCGCGTCTCGGTGAAAACCAGATGATCGCTCTGGCCCATGCGGAAGGCCGGATAGGCTTTCCATTCCTGCGGCACGGCGGTCTGCTGCGGATCTACTGCGGCGAGGCCACCCGGCGTGGCAAGTCGCAGTTGCGGCTGCGCGGCGTAGCTCCAGATTTCATCTTTCGGCCAGATGCCGCGCGGCTGCGCGCGCGATAGCTCGCTCACCGGCCCGGGCAGGCGCGCGACCAGCGTAATCTCCCACTGGCCGGGACGCTGCTGTACGCGCAACGAACCATCCGGCTCGATGCGCGCCGGTAGCCCGGAGTGCAACGCGAGCGGCACCGCACCCGGCGGCAACACCGGGCCATAGACCGCCTCCGTGCCGGTACTGGCATCGAGCACCAGCCGCGTGGTGAGGGTCACGGGGATACCATCCTCGACCAGCCGGAAAACTTGCAGCCCCGCCTGCTCCGCCACTCCATGCACGGCGGCGCGGCGCGCAAGCCACAGCAAGCCGGATTCATCAATGAAAGGCGCAGCCACAGCTCGCCCCTGGACAGTCAGCGCGACCAGCACGGTCTCGCGCGGCAGCGCCAATTTCTCCGGCAACGCTTGCCAGATAAAAGCACCCGCCAGTGTGTGATCGCCAGCAGACAACCAGATGCCGGGCACATCATCCTTGGAGACAACCGCAGCGGCGACGCCATCGAGCGAGACATTTTGCGGCCAGCGCTCGGCATCACCGGGCAAAGCGAACCAGGTTTTGCGATAGGCTTTGGCAGCCTGGCGGAACGTGCCGCCTGCGCCAGTGAGTTGCAGCTCCAGCCGCCCGGCCCACACGCAGCGCTTGTCCTCCGCGCTGTTGTATTGCGGCGGGCAGCCGTAATCGTCCACATCGTGCAGCACCCATGACACCCATGGCCGCAAGGGTTCGGGCACCGAGTCGAGCGGCCCGGCAAGCGAAGGCAAGGCACACACTACGGTGAATATAAAAAACAGAACGATTTTTTTCATTTTGGATTTCCCTGAACTGGTCATTCTGAAATTGCCTCTTACTGCTTCTTCCATTCGCAGCCATTTTCGCCGGTCGCATCCGGGTCATCCTCGAAGCGGAACACTTTGCCATCCTTCTGTCGGACATAGCGGAATTCATCTATCAGCGCGCCCTGCGTCACGATGATATATTTCCCGCCGCCTTGCGCACCGACCTCCTGCCATGTCATTTCGAATACCCAAGGTCTTCCGCCCGGCACTTTGCTGACGGTGCGCTCACCGATTTTCTTGACCGGGATGGGTGCGCTGCCGTTCATGTAGCGGACATGGCCGAGGCCTTGATCTTCCGCAGGGAAAGAAAACTGCAATCGGATCGTATTCTGCAGGCCGACCGACTTGAAGCATCTGAAATCTGCGTCATCCGCCAGCGCGACATTGCAGATCAGCAACGCAAACAAAAGACCAAATAGTTTTTTCATAAACGCGCCTTTAAGATGGACACTTAAAACCACAGATAAAACAATTTAACCACTACCGCATAAACCGGGAGAACGATGAAATACAGGCTGCGTTTGGTCTTGGCGTCTATATGCTTGCTTTTGCGCACTTCAACAAATGACCATCCCAGCAGGCCAAGAAGAATGGCACCGCACAGCGTCACGATTATTGTGTTGCCGGAAAGGAACACCGCCGCAAACAGGATAATTACGACGATGGCGGGAAGCCCCGGGAACTTTGCCAGCAGCGACTGCCGGTTCGCATCGTCGAACGGCCTGATGCGCCACAACAATTGTTCCAGCTCATCATGGTTTTGAATGCGCGCATCAATCGCTATAAGTTCGCGTGGATTCAGACCGGTGACTGTAAAGCTGCCGTTGGCATTGCGGGTGATACGACTAATATCATCGTTCGCCATACGTATCGTTGGCATATCCAACTGCTCGCGGGTAATGCCAGCGCCATCAATAGTGAGTCGGTAGGAATCATACAAGACGCGTTGCCTCTCGACTCCCCGGGATATTCCTTTCCATAGCGAAAACAAGCTAAAGACTATGGCCAGCGGCACGATGACCAACATGACATTGACCGAACCGGGTGGCATTTGCCCATCCCGCAATCCAATATACAAGCCAGCGGCTGTCATGAGCAAGGTGAGCGGTAGCGCTCTCCTCAGAATGAGCTTTCTGAAATCGGCAAAACGGTTCGGATCATATTTAAAGATACGCACTTCCCCACACCCTCCCTTGCCTCACCGTCCGGTCAAGAATCCCCCATCCAGCCGCACGTCATCAGTATCATTGCCCTGTTCATTTCGGTCAAGCTTAAACAAGACCCGTTTGCGCAGCAATTAAAAATCGGCAGGTCTACACGCTATCCCTTCCGCCAGGATAACCGGCCACGCCGACTATCAAGCGCACCAGCGCATAGCTGATGCGCGGCAGCAGGCGCGCCAGCCAACCCTGCTTCACCCAGGCCGCGTGGCGCACCAGCCGCGCGCCATGTTCTATCTCCTGCATCAGGCTGGCATGTAGTGTTGCCGCGAATTTTTCATCCCGCACCACCAGATTGCCCTCGCGCGCCAGCCACAGGCTGAATGGATCAATATTCGACGAACCCACCGTCGCCCAGTGGCCGTCTATCACCGCCACCTTGGCATGCATAAAACTGGTTTGGTATTCGTGTATTTCCACACCCGCCTTCAGCAATTCGTCATACAGCGCCAGCGTGGCAAAGCGCAACAGCGGATGGTCCGTCCGCCCTTGCAGCATCAGCACCACACGCACGCGGCGCCGCGCCGCGTGCAATAACGCATGGCGAAATCTCCGCCCTGGCAGGAAATAGGCATTGGCGATGATGATCTCGTGCCGCGCACCGGCGATGGCTTTCAGGTAAGCATGTTCGATGTCGTGGCGATGGCGCACATTGTCACGGAACAGGTATATCACCTGTTTTTGGGTTTGTACCGGGTAATGCAGGCGCAGCTTCTCGCGCTCGCGGCGTTTGCGGAAACTGCTCCACAGCACCAGCAGCCACAGGCGGCGCATCGCAATGTGGATACGCTCCACCGCCTCGCCCTCCAGTTCCACCGCATAATCAAGGCGCGGCGCGGCATGCACGTCGTCCGAATTGTCGTCTATGATATTGATGCCGCCGACAAAGGCGATGCGGCCATCCACCACCGCCTGCTTGCGGTGCAGTCGGCGCAAACGCTCTTTTCTGAAAGTCAGCCATGAAATCTGCGGGCGGAACCACATTACCTCCACCCCTGATGCGCGCAACCCTTCCACCCACACCTTGGGAAAATCCGCGCTGCCGAAACCATCCAGCAGCAAATGCACCGCCACTCCGCGCAAAGCCGCGCGGCGCAAGGCTTCCGCGACCATACGCCCGCTGCCGTCGGTGGCGTAAATGTATGTCTCCAGATAAACCGAGCGGGTCGCCGCATCAATCGCGGCAACTAGGCGCGGGAAATATTCCTCGCCGCTGCGCAACAGGCGCAGCGTATGCCCGGTCACCTGAATGGCATCACTCATGCCAGCACCAATGTGGCGGACAACGCCACATGATCCGACACCTTGCGCCAGGGATGCAGTTCACAGCGCTGTATCTCCAGCCCGCGCACATAAATGCGATCCAGCCGCAACATCGGTAGCCGCGCCGGATAACTGCGCGCCAGCTTGCCGCCATGCGCCTCGAACACCTCGTGCAAATTCAGCTCCTGTGCCAGCAAGTGGCTGGCATGATTGTTCCAGTCGTTGAAATCCCCGGCGATCACCAGCGGCGCATCCTCCGGCACCATGCGCCGGATGCGCTCGACCAGCGCATTGAACTGCAGCCCGCGCCCGCGCTTGAACAGCCCGAAATGCACACACAAACAATGCAGCGGCTGCGCCTGGTCCGGCAAGGCAATTTCGCAATGCAGTAAGCCGCGGCTCTCAAGACCATGCGCGGAAATGTCCTGGTTGTCCCAGCGCAGTATCGGATAACGGCTGATGATGGCATTGCCGTGATGGCCATTGTCGTACACCGCGTTCATGCCGTAAGCATGATGCGGCCAAATCTCGTGCGCCAGAAATTCATGCTGCGGCTGGCCGGTATCGTCCACATGCCGGGAAACCAGGCGCTCGCCCTGCACCTCCTGCAAAAACACAATGTCCGCACCCAGCTCGCGCAGCCGGTCGCGCAGCTCATGCAGCACCACGCGGCGATTGAACTGGGACAGGCCCTTGTGAATGTTGTAAGTGACGATGTTGAGAGTGGTCATGGGGGGTATTCTACCTAAGCCGAGGTGAACGCGGCAGTTACTCCCTCGCCCCTTGAGGGAGAGGGTTGGGGTGAGGGGTAAATCAAAACCGTCGGGGGTAGCCCGACAGCTAGTCACTTTCTTTTGCCTCGCCAAAAGAAAGTAACGCAAGAAAAGGCGATCCCAGTCCGCCATCCCTCACGGGATTCCCTGCGTTGCTCGTCAAGGCAGGCGTCTGCGCAACTCGCCCTGGCGGGGCGCACACCCCGCGCCCCACTGCGGAGCTCGAACAGTGCTCGCCGAAATCCCCTGCCTCGCCTGCGCTACTCGGTGGCGGATGAGGGGAAGAAAAGCGAAAATCCAAAACCTGAAATACGGTGGGCACGTTGTGCCCACCGTACCCGGCTATATGCATTATCATTCCGCCAATATTTATCTGGTTTATTTCTGCTATGAATGAAGGCTATACGGCTACGGCTGACTTTGAGCAAATAAGCGTCGCCCTAAAATCGTTCTGGAAGCCATTTAACGAACTATTGAACGAAATGGACTCTTTCGTTCCACGCCCCTTGTCTGATTTTGATGAAGAGCGAAAACGCTATTCTGAGCATATTGGGGCATTGAATCCCCATATGTCTGAAGACGAAATAAGTGCGGATGCGGAACGTTTGATTGAATCTTCAAAAAACGCTGGGTGGCAGTTCTATGGAAGGTTTTCTGACCGTATTATGACCATGTATGTCACAGTCACACTCCTTTCCCAAGCACTGTGTGAGGCAGAAATAAACGCTATTTTAGCTATTGGGCTTCATGAAAAAGGTTTGGCGAACCAATTTGCGAAAATTGAAAGAGCCGATATCAGAAAAAAATGGCTGGAGCACCCTAAACTATTTTGCCCGACGTATGAGTTGCTGAAGAATTCAGAACTCTACATCACACTGAATCACTTGATAGAAAACCGAAATGCATGGATGCATCACAAAATCGAATTGAGTGTAGGAGAAGAAAAAATCCTGGATGGGTCATTGCGGGAAAGAGATACATATCAAGAGAAGATGCGTTGGCTGAAGCGTTACTTCAGCTTGCCTTATGATCTAGCAGATCACGCACACGAATACACTCATCAGGCTATCGCAGCCATGATGTTTTTTACGCGAAATCCCATTCCGATTGCAGACGCTCACAAGTGACTATATTTTGTAGCTCGGTAGGATGGGTTGAGCGTAGCGATACCCATCACCAGCCAGCGTAGCGTAAGCAACACTGGCTAAGATACCCAAAACCGTGCGCTTGCGCACACAACATCTTCTGCTTTCATTCCCCTGTTCCGCCACCGAGTAGCGGAGGCTGGTCAGGGAATTCTGACGAATATGTTTGAGCACGTGGCCGCGCAGCGGATCGTGCGAGTTTATGAGAAAGCCTGACCAGTCGAGCAACGCAGGGAACCTCGTAAGAGGTGGCGGATTGGGGTCGCCTTCTTTTGGGTTACTTTTTATTGGCGAAGCAAGAAAAAGTGACTAGCTGTCGGGCTACCCCCGACGGTTTTGATTTTGATGTTGGGTTACGCGCTGCGCGCTAACCCAACCTACACAATAAAAAACTACGCGTTCCCTATTCCACTCGTCGGCAATTTGATCTGCTTCGCAAAATCCAGCATGCGCCGGATCGGCAACACCGCGCGCGGGATGATCTCGGGATCGACGTGTATTTCATTCCCGCCATTTTCCAAAACCTCCGCCAGGTTGACCAAGCCATTCATCGCCATCCACGGGCAATGGCTACAACTCACACAATTCGCGCCATGTCCGGCGGTGGGGGCTTCGAGGAATAGCTTGTCCGGGCACAGTGTACGCATCTTGTGCAGGATGCCGTTGTCGGTGGCGACGATGAACACCTTCGCGTCGGAACTCTGCGCGGCCTTGATCAACTGCGTGGTGGAGCCGACCACATCGGCCAGTTTGACCACCGCGCGCGGCGACTCGGGATGCACCAGCACCTTGGCACCCGGATGAAGCGCCTTGAGTTCCAGCAGCTCCTGCGCCTTGTATTCGTCATGTACCACGCAGGAACCCTGCCACAGCAGCATGTCCGCACCGCTCTGTTCCTGCACATAGGCGCCCAGATGGCGATCCGGCGCCCACAGGATTTTTTCGCCGCGCTCTTTCAGATATTTCGCGATGGGCAATGCAATCGAGCTGGTCACCATCCAGTCGGCCCTGGCCTTCACTGCCGCACTGGTGTTGGCATACACCACCACGGTGCGGTCGGGGTGCGCGTCGCAGAACGCGCTGAATTCATCCGCCGGACAGCCAAGGTCGAGCGAGCATTCCGCTTCGAGGTCGGGCATCAGCACGCGCTTTTCCGGGTTGAGTATCTTCGCGGTCTCGCCCATGAAGCGCACGCCCGCGACGACGATGGTCTGGGCCGGATGCTGGTGGCTGAAGTTGGCCATGTCCAGCGAGTCGGAAACAATCCCGCCGGTGGCTTCGGCCAAATCCTGCAAATCGGGATGCACGTAGTAATGCGCGACCAGCACCGCGTCCTGCTCCCGCAACATGCGCTTGATGCGCGCGATCAGCTCAACTTTTTCTTCCGGCTGCGGCTCGCGCGGTTTCTTCGCCCAGGCCACCACCGTGCTGCAACTGGTCTGCGCGGCATCCGGGTGATCGTAGGGTATGGAGCGATCATTCTCATGCATTCTGTTATTGTCCTGTAATCTCGTCCATTCAGCCAAAAAACAAATCCCCCGCTCTCTTTGTTCGCCGCCCCCCTTTGTCAAAGGGGGCTCAACTTGCTTCTCCAGTTCGGAGGCACTATCCAGTCATCCCTCCCTTTACCAAAGGGAGGTTAGGAGGGATTCATTTAGTCAAACGCTGCACCATCTCAGCATAAATCATTTCCAGCACCGCATCTGTTTCCATCAACACCTGCCGGTCATCAAACCGCAACACCTTCAGCCCTATGGCAGCCAGCTGCGTATCTCGTTCTTTGTCCCTGGCCAAATGCTCCGGCTCAAAATGCTGCCCGCCATCCAGTTCAATTACCAACTTTGCTTTCGGGCAGTAGAAATCCACGATGAATGACAGCAACGGTTTCTGCCGATAAAACTGAACAGCGCAAAGCTGCTTGTTGCAAAGCCTCTGCCACAAATGCTGTTCCGCGTCGGTCATATTCGCACGCAACGTTCTGGAGAACTGTTTCAGCTTCTTGTCATAGGGCTGCATCAAATCCCCCGCTCACTTCGTTCACCGCCCCCTTTTTCAAAGGGGGCTCAATTTCCCTCTCCAGCTTGAGACCGCCCCATCCGTCCCTCCCTTTGTAAAAGGGAGGTTAGGAGGGATTTGATTTTAACTTTTCCGGCAACTGCAATATCGCCGCGCGGTTGCTCGGCGAAAAAACTTTGTCCGCCGCTTGCTGCCAGGGCAGCCACTGATAATTCAAATGTTCGCGCGGCGCGAGTTTGACAGCAACCGGCTCCGGCAATTCCAGGCTGAACACATGCTCGGTATTTTTCCAGATGCCGGGCGGGTAACGATGTTGCCACTTGGGGTAGATGTCGTAGATGTTCTGCTGCTGCCAGTCGCTCAGCACGTAGCGATTCACATCCAGCCCGGTCTCTTCGCGCACTTCGCGGATCGCGGTGTCGCGCAGCGCTTCGTCGTCATCGCGGCTGCCGGTCACCGATTGCCAGTAACCGGGATGATCGGCGCGCTCCAGCAACAGCACGTCAAGCGCCGAAGTATGTATCACCACCAGAGTTGAGATCGGCTGCTTGTATTGATGCATCAGGCAAAGAACGCCCAGAATGCTTTTCCTTGAGACTGCCAGAATGCCACCGTCTCCAGCAGGATGCTGTTCAATGTTTCTTCTTCGATCCCTGCCAGACTGGCATCGCGCAGCAGCAGCACATAACCGGGCGCGGGTTGCCAGGACAAATCGGCCAACGCATCGGCCAGCGCATCCCAGTTGTTGCCGAACCATTCCGGCGCTTCAATCGCCAGCGCCAAAGCCGCCAGCAATGCCCCTTTGCTGTGTGCCTCGGACAAATCAATTTCGAACAGGGTATATCCGGCCTGCTGCGCCGCACCACGCACATCATCCAGCGTACAGTTCAGGCGATACACTCCGGCTTCATGCACCTCCCGCAAACGGTCGCACAGCTTATTCATATCAGCGCCCCTCCATGATGCGTTGGCCCTCCACGATACGCTGGAAGGTGCGGTAATGATCCCCGCTGTAATAGCATTCCGTCAATGGCCCGCATACGATGCGCCGCGCGCCGCGATTGCGCGCGCCCGGCGTCTTCACCGTGTATTCGTGGTAATAGCCGCGCGGCTGGTACGGCAGCATGTGTTCGTGGTTGCCGAACACCACGCCGTCGCGCGGATAGGGGAACGGCCCGCCTTGCTGAATGAGGTGCAGCATCTCGCGTGCCTCGGGTGGCAACTCGGCGACTGCGATGGACTGGACAGCGAGCGCATCACCATGCGAGTGATGGCTATGCGCCTGTGCCTGTGGCAGGCTCAGCAACAAGCCCGACACCAGCAGCAGGATACGCATAAGTTTCATGCTTACTCTTTCGTTACTTCCACAGTGGTCTGCGTTTGCTGACGCAAACGGATGTGCAGTTCACGCAATTGCTTCTCGTCCACCGCGCTCGGTGCCTGCGTCAACAGGCATTGCGCGCGCTGGGTCTTGGGGAAGGCGATCACGTCGCGGATGGATTCGGCACCGGTCATCATCGTCACGATGCGGTCGAGGCCGAAGGCCAGCCCGCCGTGCGGTGGCGCGCCGTATTGCAGCGCGTCGAGCAGGAAGCCGAATTTGAGTTGCGCTTCTTCCGCGCCGATGTTGAGCGCGCGAAACACCTGGCTTTGCACTGCTTCCTTGTGGATACGCACCGAACCGCCGCCGATTTCCGATCCGTTCAAGGCGAGGTCGTAAGCCTTGGCCAGACATTTGCCGGGGTCGCTTTCCAGCAGCGCGAGGTGTTCGTCCTTGGGCGCGGTGAACGGATGATGGCAGGCATTCCAGCGCTTGGCTTCGTCGTCGTATTCGAACATCGGGAAATCCACCACCCACAGCGGTGCCCAGGCCGCGCCGCTAAGGAAGTTTTTCTCGTGGCCGATCTTGCTGCGCAATGCGCCCAGCGCGTCGTTGACGATCTTGGCCTTGTCCGCGCCGAAGAAAATCAAGTCGCCGTTTTGCGCGCCGGTGCGCTCGACGATAGTTTTCAGCGCGGCTTCGTGGATATTCTTGACGATGGGCGATTGCAACCCGGTCTCGTTCAGTTGCGTGACATCGTTAACCTTGATGTAGGCCAGGCCCTTCGCGCCGTAGATGCCGACGAACTTGGTGTACTCGTCTATCTTGCCGCGCGTGAACGCTGCACCGCCGGGTATGCGCAATGCCGCCACGCGGCCATGCTCGGAATTCGCCACGCCGGCGAACACCTTGAACGCCACATCTTTCACCGCGTCGGTGACTTCCACCAGCTCCAGCGTCACGCGCAGGTCCGGCTTGTCCGAACCGAAGCGCGCCATCGCCTCGGCATGGCTCATGCGCGGGAACGGGTTGGGCAACGCCACGTTCAGTACTTCCTTGAACACGGTGCGGATCATCTCTTCCATCAGCGCGATGATTTTTTCTTCGCCGAGGAACGATGTTTCGATGTCCACCTGGGTGAATTCCGGCTGGCGGTCGGCGCGCAGGTCTTCGTCGCGGAAGCATTTGGTGATCTGGTAATAGCGGTCATACCCGGCCACCATCAGCAATTGTTTGAACAGTTGCGGCGACTGCGGCAGGGCGAAAAACTCCCCGGCATGCACGCGCGACGGCACCAGGTAGTCGCGCGCGCCTTCCGGCGTGGACTTGGTCAGCATCGGCGTTTCGATGTCTATGAATCCTTTGTCATCCAGAAAACGGCGGAAGGCGCGCGTCGTCTTGTAGCGCAGCATCATGTTGTGCTGCATCTGCGGACGGCGCAGGTCAATCACGCGATGGGTCAGGCGCACATTCTCGGACAGGTTCTCGTCATCCAGCTGGAACG
>Ga0315270_10000740_pt1 | contig 17485 bp, 14 predicted proteins | sample C1_bottom_MG_FD_204932 | JGI IMG/M metagenome (GOLD analysis project Ga0315270, IMG submission 204932) | Sediment microbial communities from Yellowstone Lake, YNP, Wyoming, USA - C1_bottom | ecosystem: Environmental > Aquatic > Freshwater > Lake > Sediment | place: USA: Wyoming | collected...
GCATCAGGTCCTCGACGCTCGCATGCCGCCAGGTCCCCCGATAGAGACGGAAGCCCTGGAAAACCGCGAGCGTCACGGCGGGCAGCAGCATCAGCAGTTGAATGGCCAGCGGACGATGGGCCCGCACGTTCCAGTCGTCGTACTTCAGCACGACGGCGCCGTAGATGGCGAGCGCCACGAGCCCCAGGTCGAAGAACACCGGAAAGAGAGCGCGCTTCAAGACCGGCGCGTCGTAGAACTTCAGCACGACTCCGCGCCGGATGATCGCGAACTCGTCATAGCCGAGCCGGGCGACTCCGATGAACGACGCCGCCAGGATCGTCGCGAGCAGCATCCCGGCGTGGCGAAACGTCAGAAACATCGATGCGATGCCTACCCCCGCCATGACCATGCCCACGGCGTAGAGAATCGTCACGACCCGCCGCTGGTTGAGCCCCATCGCCAGCAGCTTGTGATGGAAGTGATCGCCGTCCCCCTCGAACACCCCGGCCTTGTGGAAGATCCGCCGCAGCATCGAAACCAGAGTCTCCGCCACCGGGAGGCCCAGCACGACGAGGGGAACGAGAAGGGCCATGCCCGCCGAGAGCGTCGAGCCGCCACCCAACGCGAGGCACGCGAGAAAGAACCCGATGCTCGCCGCCCCGCTATCCCCGAGAAAAATCTTCGCCGGGTATATGTTGTAGGGAAGAAAACCGATCAGCGCCCCCGTCAGCACGAAGGACACCGAGGCCAGGCTGTAACGTCCGGCCACCAGCGCGATGGCGCCCAGACTCGCCGAGGAGATCAGCGCGAGCCCGGCAGACAGCCCGTCGAGACCGTCCACTATGTTGAAGGCGTTGCTGACCCCGACCATCCAGAGGATCGAGATCGGCACCGCCAGATACCCCAGAGAGATCGTCTGGCCGAACAGGTGGACCTCGGCTCCGAGGCGAATGCCGAACGCCACGGCGATTCCCGCGCCCGCGAACTGCGCCGCGAACTTCGGGAGCGCCCGAAGCGGCCTGATGTCGTCCCACAGCGAGACCGCGAGAATGGGAAGGACCCCCAGCCCGAGCCCCGCGCCGAGGTCCTTCGGGAACGCCTGCATTCCCGGAATGGAAACCACGCTCATTGCGCCGAGCACCAGGGCGAGCGCCGCCAGCACCGCCAGACCGCCCAGGCGCGGCACCGGCGTCCGGTGGACCTTCCGAGGCCCCGGCTCATCGATCGCTCCGACGCGCAAGGCGAACCGTCGTGCCACCGGCGTGAGCGCAAAGCTCAGAAGCGCGGCGATGAGGGCGGGCAGGACGAAGAGGAAAACGGTCACACGTCACATCCCCGTGCCCGATCATTCTCGCTCCTCGGGTTCTCGACGAGCCCCCGGAGCGCGTCTGTCGATCTCTGCTTCGTGAACCTCGCCTCGAAGAGCTGCCTCGCGTGGCATCCCTCCCGGGCCCGACGCTCCGCGTCTTCCCGATACGCCAGAATCACCTTCGTCAGCTCTTCGGGATCGGCGGCGTTGTCGACCCAGGAGCCACACGCTCCCCGGCTGACGATCTCGAAGACCTCGCCCTCTGCGGGGCCCACATACAACGTCGGTCGCCCGGCTGCGAGAATCCCGTAGATTTTCGACGGGACCAGCAGCCCGGGCATTCCCCGCCGCAGCGTCACGAGATGAAGATCGCCGGCGGCCAGACTGTCTCCCAGCTCTTCACGCGGAACCGGGGGATGGAATTCGACGTTCGAGAGACCTCGCCGGCGGACCTCCGACATGACCTCCGCCAGCCGCGGTCCGACGCCCACGAAAGCGAGCACGATGTCGGTAATCGTCTTAAGCCGCTCGGCGGCTCCGAGGGCCGATTCGAATTCGTGCGCCAGCCCCAGGTTTCCGGAGTACAGGACGACGAACTTTCCGGTCCACCGCCGCTCACGGCGGTAGCGGCTCGACTCGGCAGGCGTGGGCCGAACGGCCTCGCCGTCGGCCCAGTTCGGAATCGTCGCGATGTTGCGCGCCCCGAGGGCTTTGAGCCTTCCGGCCATCGTCTCGCCCAGCGCAACCACGGTGTCGGCCGACCCGAGCGCCCATCGGGAAACCGCCGCGAACAGTCTTCCGGCGAGGCTTTGCCGGCGCAGGACGCCCAGTTCGAACGCCAGGTCCGGATAAACATCCATCGCCCAGTAGACGCTGCGGCAGCCGCGCAGGCGCGCCGCCGCCACGGCGAGAGCCCCCAGGATTGGCGGTGTTGACAGTCCTATGATGACGTCGGGTCGGCTCGCCGTGACGAGCCGGAGTGCAGCGCCGACCAGGAACGTTCCGTAGTCGACAACTCGCCCGACCTTCGAGCGCCGGCCGAAGCCCGTCACCGCGACCCGCCGAACGCGGGCGCCGCGCCACGTCTCGCGCCGCGAATACCGTCGCGCCGGATCCGAATACGACCGGTTCGACGCCACGACCTCGCAGCTCATCCCGTGGACGACCAGACTCTCGACGAGATCTCCCAACATCTGTGCCGTCGCTGCCTCGTCGGGGGGGAAGTACTGGTTGAGAAGGAGGATGTTCAAAAAGGCGAGGAGTCCGTCCGCTTCACTACCCAGTTTCCCATCACGAGCCGGTGCATCTTCGTCCGGAGAAAGCAGGCCAGCGCCTCTTCCGGCGTATTCACCATCGGCTCGTTCTCGTTGAACGACGTGTTCAGGACGACGGGCACCCCAGTCAGGTCGTCGAACGCCTTGATCAGCGCCCAGTATCGCGGGTTCTGGGCCTTGGACACCGTCTGCAGCCTTCCGGTCCCGTCCACGTGCGTCACGGCAGGGATCTCGGCTCGCTTCTCCGGCCGGATCGGGTAGACCTTGATCATGAACGGGTCCGGATAGCTCTCCTCGAAGTAGTCCCCGGTCCTTTCTTCCAGGATCGACGGCGCGAACGGCCGGAACGGCTCGCGCCGCTTGATCCGGGCGTTCAGAACGTCCTTCATTTCCGCCCGCCTCGGGTCCACGACGATCGACCGGTTTCCGAGCGCCCGTGGCCCCCATTCGCTCCGTCCCTGGTACCACCCCACGATTTCGCCCGCGGCGATGGCCTCGGCCGTCTCGCGGCACAGCGTTCTCTCGTCCACGTGCCTTGCCACAACAAACTCGCCCGCCCTCACGCCCACCGGTCCAGGGTCGCCGTCCAGCGCGGGGAGAGCCGTCTTCAGGGCCGACAACACCCTGGCCTCCGGATACTCCGGCCCCCAGTAGCTGTGTTCCATCACGAACCCGCGCGGATTTCCCAGCACCTGGTGCCACAGGTACAGGGCGCTCCCCAGCGCCGTCCCTGCGTCCCCGGCTGCTGACTGAATGTAGACATCCGTGAAGTCCGTCTGCCGGAAGATCTTCCCGTTCGCAACGGAGTTCATGGCGCACCCGCCCGCGAGACATAGCGCCTTTAGTCCCGTCTTCTTCCGCAGCCACCGGAGCCTGTGGAAGAAGGCCTCCTCGTACATCGCCTGAAGCGACGCCGCGATGTTTCGGTGGCGATCCGTCAGGTCGGACCCCGCAGCACGCTCCGGCCCCAGAAGGTCGCGCAGCTTCTCGCTCCAGAGCGGCCCGACCACCGGTTCTCCGTCATCCCACGACATCGTCACGCCCACGGACGCATGCAGGAAGAAATCCGGGTCCGTTTCGAATTCCCCGTTCTCGCCCAGTTTCACTACCTGCCGGAGCTGTCCAAGGAACTCCGGCTCCCCGTACGAAGCCAGACCCATCACCTTGTACTCGTCTCCGTACTTCGGGAACCCGAGAAACTGCGTCACGGCCGAGTAGAAGATGCCGAGAGAGTGTGGAAACGCCACGTGCTCCAGGACACTCAGCCGGTTTCCACGCCCCACGGCACTCATGGAAGAGAGGAAATCCCCGAACGCATCTACCGTCAGGCAGGCGGCTTCGTCGAACGGCGAACAGAAGAAGGTCGAGCCCAGGTGCGCCATGTGGTGTTCTACGTTGTAGACCTTCCCCCGGAACTTCCCCCGGTCCAGCTTGGCGAGACGGTCCTCGATGCCGGTCACCTTCATCTGGTTGGACAGCCGTGAGCGAACAGCATCCAGCGACGGCCGCTTGCGAAACGCGAACAGCACCTTGTCCAGCAGGTGGGCCGACGGATCTCGAGAGATCGTCACCGCCTCGAGGTCGTCAAGTCGCCAGCCAGCATCATCGAGAACCTGCCGGGCCGCAGCCACCGGGAAACCCGCCCAGTGCTTCACGCGGTTCAGCCGTTCTTCTTCCACGCCGGCCAGGAATCGTCCGTGGTCGAGCAGCGCCGCCGAGGAATCGCCGTGGAACGCGTTCAGTCCCAGGAGCCGCCCGACGCTCACAGAAGACCTCTCACCCAGCAACAGCCGATCCCGATGAGCTCACCGATCACCGCCTTGCGACCGATGTGGCTCCGCAACCAGGAGTCCATCCGAAACGCCGGATTCGGGGGCGGCGAAACCAGCACCTCGACGCCGCTGCCGCGAAACGTCTTCCGGAAGACCCAGAGGGTGCGGCGGGAGTGGTAGGGGGACGTCGCGATCATGACGGATCGAAACTGCCTCGCTCGGACCACCGCCCTGGTCGTACCAGGCGTTGTCGAAGCTGGCGGGCCCAACGGTGCCGCGACCGATCACGCCTTCAGCTCCACGCAGGAAGGGCGCTCGCCGGAACCGAGGAGCCACGCGTACACTTGGACCATGTTTCGGGCGATCGTCGGCCAAGTGTACCGCTCCTCGATTTCCCGGCGGCCCCTCTCGCCCAGGGCCCGCCGCCCTTTCTCGCCGAGCTCCAGAAACGTGCGCAGCTGGGTCGCGACCGAGGTGGCGTCGGGCTCGCACAGCAAGCCCGCGCCGATCGCCTCGACGTCGAAGTTGCACTGGCGCGTGAGGAGCACGGGAAGGCGGAAGGCCATGGCCTCGAGCACCGCGACGGAGAACCCCTCGCTGAACGAGGGCAGGATGAATGCCTCGGCGGCGGAGAGCGCCGCCCACTTGGCATTCCCATGGAGCGGGCCCGTGAAGATCACGTCGCGCTCGAGGCCCAGCGCCCGAGCACGCGCCATGACCTCAGCTGCGTGGCCGAGCTGATCCGGTCCGGCCACGACGAGAAGCCAGCCGTCCGGGCCGAGGCGACCCTCCGCCTTCAACGCCGCCCAGGCGCCGAGGAGGTGGGGCAGCCCCTTCTTGGGATGGATGCGTGCGAGGAACAGGAGAAGGCGGCGCCCGGCCGCCGCCGGGAAGAGCCCGTCGAAGGCCGCGCGCGGCATCGGCGCGGGCATCCCGGCGAAGTCCACGCCGTTCGGGAGGACCGCGATGGGGTTTCGCAGCCCGAGCCGCCGGAAGTTCCTGGCTTCCGGGCCGCAGGCGTGCAGGCAGGCGGCCCCGCGCAGGTTGTCGTTCTCCACGAGCCAGGAGAAGAGCCGCTTCTTCCAGGTGGAGTTCGCGAGCGCCCAAGGCTCTAGCATGCCGTGCGGGCTCACCACCACGGGCCGGCCGGTGCCGCGCCGCCAGCGCCGGGCGGCGCCGGAGGGCCAGGTGAAGAGGCCGTGCAGGTGGAGGAGGTCCGGCGCATCGGCGCGCAGGGCCGCCCCGAGGGCAGGCGCGTACCCGAGCCCGACGGGTCCTTTCGCGGCAAACTCCGCGTGCGGGACGCCACGCGTATCGACCGGCGGCGCGGCGGGGTCCGCGATGCCCAGCACCCGCGCGTCAACGCCCAGGCCGCGCTGCGAGGCCGCGAGCGCGAAGACGATGCGCGGGATGCCGCCGCCGGCGGGGGAGAGGAGCCAAGAGAGGTGCTGGACGCGCATCAGATCCACAGCATGGGGTTGGGTAGGGGGCTGGGGCCCCGCCGGCTCAGGTGTGCCTCACCGATCTCGATCGCCTCGGCGAGCCCCTTCGCGAAGGCGAATGGCGCGCGGGTATCAATGATTCGTTGGGCAGGCCAAGCGAGCGGCGTGCTCCGTCGGCGTCGCGGCGCGCCGCGTCCGACCCGCGGGCGAAGTGGTCGTTGTCGATGACGTCGTAGCCGGTGAAGATGCGGCAGCGCTCCATCCCCAAGTTTCACGGCTGCGCCCCGCGAGCGCAAGACCCTTGCACTCTGGAAAACGACCCTGTTGGAGTAGGCATGCGGGCCTACTTCTCGACTGCGGCCCGCGGGCGGGATCGATCCGGTTGGTCTGACGACCGACAACTCAGCGTGGATCGGTAGAGTTCGAGAAACCGCGGACCTACGCTTAGGGCTGCGAAGTTGCTGAGAACGTGCCGCGTACCGCGTTCGGCGAGCGTCCGAGCAACGGCAGCGTTCCCGGCCACATCGCTGATCGTCCCGGCGGCTCGCGCGTCAAGTTGATCGAGCAACACGAAATCGTTGCCGGCATTCAGGCCCATGTCAGCAGCGGCCGCGCGCGTGGCAAAGCAGCATAATCCTTGCGCCAAAGCCACTGCCAGCCGGTTCTTCTGGCCAGTCCCGGTGAGAAGAGGGTGGACGAAGAAATCGTTCCTACGGAATACCTCCCGGTAGTCGTCAACCCACCCGGTCAGGGTGACGCCCGGGATACTTTCAAACTTGGCTCTCAGGGCGCCCTCAATCCCTGGGCAGTGCACCTCACATCGAGCAGCGGGGTGGCGTGCGACCACACTTGGCCAGGTCGCTTCGAGAAAGCTCTGGGCACCATTGGAGTACCACGGTTGATCGAACGGCCCGGACAACAGGAAGCGATGTGTTGGATTGGAAAACTCCCTCTGAGCATTTGTCTCGAACCAGCGCGCCTCGATCGGCATGTTGATCTGGACAAACCTCCCCCGAACCCCCCGGCCTACGAGGTACGCGATGTCCCCCGCAGCGACGAAGTGCATCGCATCGGCGAGGCCGAGGTATCGTCGTTCGAAGCGGGCGAACGCGCTGGCGGCGAGGCGATCCCTTGCCGCCAGCAATGCGCCGCTCTGAAACTCCGCTTTGCGCCGGTACGCGAGCGAGAAGGCGTCATGGCCAGTGCAAATCAGCGGTTTGGTCGGGCCCCGTAGCCTCGAGTGGAGAAACAGCCAGCTCATGAAGTCGTAGTGGACAACGTCGATCTCCGGATTCGTGTGGAGGCTCCTCAGAGTAGCGAGCGCCCCCGAACTCACCAGCCGCGCGAGCGTCAGAGGAAGGCCGCGCAACGCGAAGGCGAGCCTGGTGAGGTGCCTTCCCCCCGGCCGGCCGCGGATGGCATGGACGTTCCTCACTGATGGGAACCGCAAACGAAGAGCATCGTCGATCCCCGCCGACGGCCCGGGGGCCAGATAGAACAAATCCACGGTCGTGACGGCGCTAATACCCTCAAGAATCGCTGCCGAAGCACATGCAGACCCTCCCCCCCGGTCGATGCCCAGAGGGTTCAGCGCAACGAAAGCAATTGTCGGTGATCCTATGCCCCTCAATCCCATCGAATCCGCCTTGCCGCCAACACCCCCTCCAGCAGCACAACCAGGGCCATCAAAAACAGGGTCAACCCGAGCATGATCTTGAGCGGCGAGAGGACGCCAGGCAGGAAGGCATACTCGCCGCAGTGCAGGACACTTGGAAGCCAAAGCGTCGCCGCTAGGCACCATCCAAACGAGGGGCCGTGGTCGAGCAGACGGATGAAAACGACCTGCCATACAAGGCCCACGATGAAGGGCACCAACAATGCGCCCGCGAACCCGAAATTTACAACGCTCTCGCTGATCAGACCCCAGTTGTTGTAAAAACCGGTCGCACTCGGCAAATTGGTGTAGGCATCGTATGAGATCTGCTCGTCATCCCGCCCCTGGGCAACAACCCGCGGAACGAGGGTCGCTAAAGCCGCCACGTAGTTGACCTCTAAAAGAGGCGGCACACCACGATCAGCGGCCTGCACCGCGGCGCCGAGAACGCTAGCCTGATTCAAGCGCGAAAAAGCGCCCTCTATACTGTCCACGCGAGTTCCGGCCGGCTCGAAGATGCTTGCAACCGACGGCACGTAAACGCGCCCGGATTCGATGTCGCTCCGATAGTCTCCTCCAACGCGCATGGCGCTGAAGAACGAAAACAGACCGGCGGCGTAGGCGAGGGATCCGGCCACCAGCGCCCACCGCACCCTGCGACTGTAGCCAAACATATAGGCGGTCGCCAGTAGTGGCACGAAGCCCAAAAGGAATCCCCCCCGTGAGGCAGACTGAAGTCTCAGTATGAGATCAGCCGCAAGCGACAGAATCAGGACGAGGCCGAGAAGGGCACGACCGGTTCTCGCCTCTGGCTCTGAGCGCCTGGATCGCCCAGCCCTCAAAAGCACGAGACACAACCCTGTCTGGCCGATGTCGGCCAGCGATCGGAAAGCAAGCAGCATTGTAACGAAACGCCCGCTGTGGAGGGTAAAGTCAACACCGTAGGCATCGACCCAGAACCCATACAGTCCCTGCCACCAAGCCCAGGCCCGCGCCATCCAGCCTACCGCTAGGCAAACCAGTGAAACGCCGATGAGCCAGGTCGACCGCTCTGGCCACCACCTCCTGCCGGGAGGAAGCACTCGCGTTAGCCAATCCCCTGTGCGCGTTCCGATCAGGGCTGCAATTAGCCCCAAAGTGAGCAGGCACAAACCGATCGCGACATTGCTCTCCCTTATGCCCCATCTCACCCAATCCGTAAAAGGCTGAGGTGACCAACTAGCGCTGAACACGAGCGCTCCCGCACAGAAGAATACAAACGGGAGGCTCCGTGGGATTCCCGCCACCGATCCCGGAGCGGCAGCCAATAGCAACCTCGCGGCGACGAGGGCGACCAGACTCCCTGCTGCGAGCAGACCTGGGCCGCTGCCGGCCACATTAAGAGCAACAAAGAGCCCGAGCGCTGTGCCGGCGAACAAACCGACCTCCTGCCGCTCACGCGCTGCGGTCAGCGGCAAGCCTCGACCACCCTTGCGAGCTGTGCGGCATAGCGTTCGATCGTCTGTTCGCGAGCTCGTTCAAGGGCGTTGGCGCTGAGCCGCGCGAGCAGATTAGGCTCAGTCATAAGCCGCTCAAGAGCCGCGCGAATTGCAGCCGAGTCTCGCGGCGGCACGATCAAGCCCTCGAGACCGTCAGAGATGGGAAGGCCCGCGTTCGGGGTGGCAATCACCGGGACGCCTGCGGCAAGGGCCTCGAGGCCAACCCGTGCCCGCCCTTCATAGAGCGATGGCAGAACCACGACATCGGCCCACGAGTAACAGCCCGCCATGGCACTCGGGGCGACCCTGCCGAAAAGTTCACCGACGCGCTGGCAGCGCTCAAGAGCCGGAGGGGGAAGCACGGGTTCTCCAACGAAGCGACAGCGGAAGCTACGCCGATCCAGCCCGGCGAGAGCCTCGGCGAGGTAGAGTGGACCCTTGCCCACTCCGACTCTACCAGCAAAAAGCACGCGGAGGGGTTCCCCGGGCCGAAGAACTCGCAGCCTCGAGTGAGCGAAATCCTCGCCCCATAGAGGCCAATCGACCTCGACGACGGCCTGACTTCGAACGGCGGCCTCGTCAGAGAGCGATCTGGTGACGAAAGTAGAGGGAGAGATAATCACGTCGGCAAGAGCCAGTTCCGTCCTCTCGCGGTCGATCAGCGCACCGCCGCCGACAAGCTGATGCACCTCTGCGATCGCGCCACCCCATCGCGCCCCCTGCCCGGTGAGCCAACTCTCTCGGGCAGCGGGCGCGACGCCGGTCATTATCAGTGCAGTCTTTGCGCCGCGTGCATGGGCTAGCCGAAACGCCTCGAGCGCTTCGGTCTGCTCCGCCATCACAACCGGGGCCCGAGAGCGCCTGCCAGCGAGGGACGAGAAGCGCTCCCGTTCTTCAATGTAGCCCGCCCGCCGCCCGAGGGCCGCTCCGAGCGGCGACATGTGCGCCCAGACGCCCCTTACCCTCTTGCTTGCTACGCCAAGCGGTATGCGCAATGTAAGAGCCCCGAGGATTGCCGGAGACCGGTTGGCCCGCACAGCACCGAGAGCCGCACGCATGAGCTGACCGGGGTAACCGCCGGCGAACAACGTGCGGAGCAGCCCAGCGCGGTCGAGGGCAACCGCGGTATCGTATCGGCGAGCCCGCCCAATTGCTAGGAGGTCGACAGTCGTCACGGGGTGACCCCTGTTTGCCCCAAATTACGCCCGGGACGCAGTTCCGGCCAAATTTCCGCTGGATGTATCACGGCTTGAACGTGTTGCGCACTAGCGACTTCGTGCGAGAAGCAACGGCGATGGAAAGCTTGGAGTCGGCTCCGTGACAGACGATTGTCCCGCAGACGCCTGACCATCTCGTCGAGACCTCGGCAGATGCCTTCCTCCGAGACATCCACCTTCAGCCCATCCGGGTTTTCGGCGGTGAACTCTTCGGCGGCGCCACAGTCGGTCATGACGAAGGGTAGCCCGCACGCCATGTACTCCCAAACCACCAAACCGTACCCCTCCTCGATCGAGAGCATCAGGCCCAGATCAGCCTCTCCAAGAACCCGGGGCAGGTCGCGGCGAACAAACGGCCCGTGGACTACGATCCGGTCGTTCCCCGACAGCCGGCTGACAGCTTTCCGGGCGAAGCCGCTCTCCACCGGGCCGTAGAGGTGAAGCTCGGCATCCCCTAGGTCCAAGGCGTTCCAAACGCGTATCAGCGTGCCAAGGCCCTTCCCGAACCCCATCCGCCCGGCCATCAAAATCTTGATTGGCGAGTGCTGGTCATAGCAGCGATCGCTGGCCGGAGGAACTCCGTCGAGGTGTGTGAGCGGCGGGACCACTGCTACCGGTACGGAAACCTCCTGCACCAAACGAAGGTTCCGGCGTGCCCGCTCGCAGCCGACAAGGATGACATCCAGCGAGCCAACCATCCGCCGCATGCGCAGCGGGAACCTGCGTGGTTCAGGAACCCTGTACTCCTGGTAGCGATCACCGTGAGTGGGGACGCCGTACCAGTACTCGTGCCAGACGAACAATCCGTTCGGAGCAAGAAAGCGCCTCATCCACGCAAACGCCCCCCCGTGGCCCTGCCCGATTACCATGTCGAAGAAGCGCCCGCGTAGCTGCCAGCGGAGCCAGGCTCGTGAGATCGCCAGCCCAGCGACCCCTGTCATTCTCGAGGCAGGCGTTGGCGGCGCCACAAGCTCGACTCCCGATCGCTCCAGGTCGTCGGCCCATGCCTGGTTGAATGCGAGGCGTCGCTGCGACGTAAGAGCGACCTGGACACCGGCTTGCCGCAAGACGCGAGCCAAGTGATACACGTGGGTCTCGACGCCGCCGTATTCGGACGCCGTCAAGTGGATTAAGGCGCTCCGTGGCATCTTCAAGGCGGCCACCTCGATTCGCAAGGAGTTACACCAAGTCCAACACACATTGGTCACCTGGTGTGGCGAGCAACGGTGCTAACAATTCCGCAAATAGTCCTCGCGCAGACGGCCGAAAGATCGGTCCCGGATGAAAACTGCAAACAAGCCAGACTATCTGGCGAGCAATAAACTCTGCTATTACTATAGTTGTAAAGCTGAAAACATCTAGTGTTGTCCAGCCTGACCGTCCGGTCAGCACCGGCTGAGCTCCGGGCCCACTCGAAAACCGACGGCAGATATCCCGACGTCGCAGCAGGTCGCTAAATATAGAAACCACAGCGTGCAACAATTTGCCTGGCTATTGGCTCTCTCGTTCGGCGTTAACATTCCGCTGCTCCAATCCGAAGAACTCTTATGCTTGCGAAAGCGGCAGCACGTCGAAACGTAACCCAAGATTATGTACCGACTTCTTGCCAGCACTTCATTTCTTCCCTTTGATGAGCCAAATGGGCACCAGCGCTTCGCCCAGTCAGAGGCCGCAAACTATCCCGCATAAGTGTGCCGCAACGAGCGCCCAAGCATTTCAGCGTACATGTTGCCACAGTGAAATCTCGACCCTTTCGGCCTTCGCTCGCCGGGCGATGGCCGGGTACCCGTCGTTCAGCCATGTGGCCACGGCCACTGGACCCCTCTCATAGGCACGCCGGACGGATGTTTTCGGCGTCAGGCCCAGTCCCTGAGGTACTGGCCCCGCGGTCAAGACCGAGACCGACAGATCGAAATCCCGGGCCGGCAGCTGCACGACGGCTTCTCGCGTCCAGGGGGCGAAGGGCAGCCGGATCTGATCCGGGACAGGCTCCCGCTATCTTCCGGACTTCCCGTGCCGCATCCCGTCCCGGCAACGCCGGGCTCTTCGGCCGTCCGAGCGCTCCCGTCCGAAGCGCCTTTATGCCGCCCAGAGACGAGCGCTTCATCCAACCATTCACCAAGACCCGCGGGAGTCCGAAGATCCGGGCCGCTTGGGTCTGCGAAATTCCTCCCCGAACCTCCCCACGACCCGAATCCGAAGTGCTTCCTGGGCCTCGCTGGTCAGAAACCGAGCATCTCGTTTGGTCATGTCGCATCGTAGCCTCGAACACGCAGAAAGTCGAACAGTATATGCTCGGATTAATATGTCGGCTAATTGGTGTGACGAGCGAAAGTTTTGAAGATTTAATGGACGATCTTCGAGTAGACGACCGACGGTTGGTCCCCGATAGAGGTGGCAAGCGAGCGGTGCAACCTAGCGGGCAATAGAGCCACAGCAGGTCACGAAGTTTGAGGATTAGAACGTGCCTGGATCGAGCTAGGTCTTGCTGCTCTCTTTCACGGCCACGAGCCCGAAGGCTCCCTGTGGCCAAACCCAGGTAAGGGGTTGCAGCGCTCCGGAAATGCGGTGCCATAGAAACTTAGGCCTGAAGCGCACTTGGCCGAGTTCGCCCCGCAGGAACTTTGGCCCGCGGATGCCGTGAACGCGATATCCCAGGGCACGGAGTTCGGCAGTTGAGAACCCGCATTTGTGCTCCTGGAACGGGTTGGCGTCGTACGAGCGCTGTGCCAGGAAACCGTTGGGCGTGGCCAGCACGACCTTGCGCGCGGCCCAGCGTTCGAGAAGAGTGATGAGCGCCATAGCCTGCGGTTTCGTGAAATGCTCGATAACGTCTAGGCAAACCACCGTGTCAAAGCTGCCCGCCAGGAACGGAGCCTGGTCCAAGGGCGCGAACACCAGTTCGTCGTACCTGCCCGAGGCCCGTAGCTTTTCCAGCGAAGGCGCATGGCCGTCAAGGCCCGTCAGACGGGCGCGCTTGGGTAGGCATAGCAACGGCCCGCCTTCGCCGCAGCCCACGTCCAGCACCGAGGCCGCGCCCCGTAGCTCCCGCTCAAGAGTCCTGACCAGCAGGTCCGGAAACATAGCCTGATCTAGGCACCTCAACCTACGCACTACGCCCAACGCGGCGCCCCTCCAAGAAAACGGTTCGAAATTTGACGGGCTTGGGGTCGTGAGCCTCTCGGAACGCCGAGCCGCGGCCACCAAAGCGTGCGACTTGCTGTTGGCCCGCAACGCCCAAAAGCACGAGCTTGCGTGACGGTTCTTCGCTGGCTCGAATCCATTGTCGACAACGAGCGCATTGGGAGCCAGGTGGGCTCATGGTACTTGTTGCCGAGTCTCATCACTGCTCTCGGCGTGGCTGCGGGACTGCCGAGCATGGGTGAACAGCTCGGGTAATCGAGCACGGGCAAGAAGAGGAAACAACCAGACCTCAGTGAGCACCAGCGCAAAACACATGCCGATCGCAAAGCCGATGAGGCCCCAAGCGCGTCCAAAGAAGATCATCAGACCGACGTTGAGCCCACCCCAAAGCAGTTGAATCGGTGTCCGTTGTCGCACGAACCCTAACCCGGTGATTAGGATGCCCCAATTGTAGCACCATGTCCACTGGATGAAGTGCAGCACGAACAACCATACCAGGAGCGGCTGTGGAACGTAGTCGGGCCCCACCCAGGCACGGATGAGCACAGGCGAAAGCAGAGCAAGGAGCGGGAAACCAAGGGCGGCAAGTGTCAGAGTCTCAATCATCGCTTTTCGACTCGCCGCGCGGATCCAGGGCCAGTCCGCGGCATTCCTCGCTTCGGCATAGGCCGGCCACAGGGGCGCTACGACCGCGGTCAAGAGGACGAACGAGCTGAAGAAGAGCTGGTATGGAATAGCAAAAGCCGGCACCTGACCGGCACCAGACACACGAGCAATAACGACGTTGGCGGTCTGCATAATGAGGACCTCGCCGAGGGAGCCCGCTAGAAAGGCTCCAGAGTCACCCGCAAGCCGGTGCAGAACCGACCAGGACGCGGCTGCCGGTCGGGGCACAAGCATGCCGCCTGAGGCCTTTCCGATGGCAAACCAAAGGACCAAGCGCGCTGCGGTGGCGGGGCACGTCAAGGCGGCGGCAACGCCGGCGAGCGAGCTGCCATGGCGTCTCAGAATCAGGAGCCAGGCAAGGCTTACCACGGACCCCCCGATGTCGGCCGCCGCTGCCCAGTGACCTCGTTGCATCGCGAGGGCCACAACGTCCGCAACCCGCAGGCCCAGGAGGCCCAAGAAAAGGACTACAACCACAGCGACCGCCGGAAGTACCGTGGAGTTGCTGATATCCGGGCCCGCGCCGAGTAGACTGGCGAGCTGCAGGTGTGGCGCAATAACAAGAACCAGCCCTGCAAGCGCGAGGCCGCCGGCCAGGAGTATGGCCACCACGGACGAGACGAGCTGCTGGGCCGATCGCCCCTCGTCACTTCCGATCGCCTGAGCGAGAGGGTTCACCAACGCCGAGGGCATGCCGAGATCGGCGACCGAAAACCAGGTAATAATCGAGAGCAAAGTCAGCCAGATTCCGTATTGTTCTCGACCGAGGAGCGACAGGGCGAGTGGAATCGAAAACAGACGTACGACCGTATTTATGATTCGGCTGACGATCTGAGCCGCCGAGGTGACCCGAGCGCGTCGCGAGCGCTCAGGCGAAGCGATACGTGTGCCATTCTCGAATGCCGGCGCGGTCAATGGGCCTCCGCGACCATGCCGGGGCGCAGTCGTGCTGCGAGACCAAGCAGGGCGTCGAAGGTGTCGGCGTGGACCAGCGCAGCAAAACCCAAATACCGGCTGGCCCGGAGGTAGCCACTCGCGCCTCGCAAATCACGGCGGCCCCGCCAAACGTTCTGCGCGACACGACGGACCTCCACCGGGGTTTCCCCGTGGGCGAACATGGTCAGGACGAACGCAGCCTCGGGCGGCGGCAGGGCACGCAACCACTCGTCGAGGATCTTGGTGTCGAGCAGTTTTTCAGCAAGGGCCTGTTGAAGAAGCAAGCGGCGTGCCCCGCGAGCCTGGCGTCCGGCACGCCGGGCTGCCACCTCAGCGAGACTGACGTTGCCGGAATGATATGTGTAGATTGTTCCGATCCATGGACCATAGACCACGGGAGCGACCATTGCGATGCGCGCCCATTGCAGTGTGTCCATGCCCATGAGGAACCGCGGGTCAAATCGCGGCACGCGATCCATGACCTCGCGTCGCACTACCACCGTACTCGAGTTGATCGAGCCGCAGGCCAGCGCATCGAGAATGACAGCCGCCGTCGACACAATCCGTCCCTCCGCCGGACACCGTTCATGCCACGGCGGGGTGAACACCTTTGTGACCTCGAGTTCCCCGCCCCGTCGCCAAGCTTCCTTGTGGCCGTCGTGGTAAAGGGAAGCCTCGGGGAAAGCAACCAACGTGCTTTCGGCGTGTTCGAGGTGGTTAGGCAGCCAGAGATTGTCATCCTCCAGCAGGGCCACCAAACCGTCGGGAGCCCACCGCATGACGAAGTCCCAGTTGTCTGTCATCCGGGTGCGTGGCCTTCGCGCGATGTAGGTCAAACGGGGATCCCCGAAGGATCTGCATACGGCCTCGGTGGCGGGGTCGGCCGCGTCGTCGCCGACGACGATTCGGTCCGGCAGGCGGCTCTGGCGGAACACGGACTCAAGGCATTCGGCGAGTTGTTTGGGACGCCGGTAGGTGGGGATCGCTGTGGTAATGGTCGTGGTCATTGCAGTCTCACCTGATCGCGCGCGCCAGCGAGCCGTGCCGGTGGTCGTCGATGTTGCAGCCTCCTCCTTCTCAGGTGTTCCAAGGCCCTGAGGGCCGCTACGCCGTGACTACTGTCGCGGCGAGCGCTGCTGACGCCGATGAAGCGGACCGCCTTTGCCCCGGAGGCGCCTGCACTACGCCCCTCACGATCCGCCGATTCCCGTTCGGGGACGCCACGACGTTCCGCGTGTCTATGACGAGCTTCGCCTTTGCGTAGAGAGCCGTGTCGCGGAACTTGCTGTGGGCCGTTGCGACAACGATTGCGTCGCACCGACCGAACTCGTCGGCGGTGCAGGGGACGGACTCGAGGCCAAGGTCGTGCTCGCGTACCTTCCGCGCCTTGGGAATGTACGGGTCGCTATAGGCGGCATCGGCGCCGAGGCCCTTGAGCAGTTCGAGGATCTCGAAGGAGGGGGATTCGGGATCATCGTCGATGCCGGCCTCGGCCACCTCGGGGGATGAGACGGGGACGACCTTTTCGACGGCGGCGCCGCAGAGGGCGCAGGCCACCTCCTTGGAGGCCGGGTCGATACCGCCGTCGATGTCGAAGCCGATGACGGGGAAGCCAGACTCCTCGAAGAGGAGGGCCAGCGGGAGACCGACGTAGCCCAAGCCGATGACGCCGACGCAGGCCTGCTTCGATGCGATCTTCTGGAGGAGCTGTTCCTTGTGGTTCATCACTCAGGGGCTGTGGGTTTTCACACTCCGCTCCCTTCGGTGTACAAACCGAAAGGAGTGCGACACATTCCTCCGCGCCTTCCGGCAGACCGGTTAGGCGGCCTGCCTCGAGACGCGTCCCAACCTCTCGATACGCGTGGCAAGGGGAGCCAAAGCCTCGCGGTCGAGCTCGACTGCGAAACTCGTTCTGAGCAAGCTGATCGAGATGACGATTCGGAGCGGACCCTTGCCACGGACGACGACGCCTTCATAGCCCCGGAACGGACCATCGGTGATCGAGACCGCTGAGCCGGGTTCGATGTAGGGGTGAGAGACGAGCGGGAGGCCGCTTTCCTGAAGGGTCCGAAGACGTCCCAGCTCTGCGTCGAGGAGGGGCTGGTCGACCACGTCGATCACCTGCGCGACGAGGTTGCTCCGAAGGGCTGCGCAGCGGGCGTCGTCCGTGCCTCGGAGGAAGAGGTACCCGGGGAAGAGCGGCAGGTACGAGACGAATTTCCGCCCGGCGCGCCGGGTCTTCTGTTCACGCTGCGGGAGGTAGTAGGGGATGCCGAGCGGCTGAAGGTGCCGTGCGAGCGCCTTTTCCTGCCGGCTCTTGACGTGCGCCACCCACCAGGGGTGGCTCTCGACCGGCAGGTCGAAGAGGTCCTGTGGAAAAAGGTCGGGCTCGCGTTTGAGGAGGGGCATCTTTAGAGAACGCCACTTTAGATCAGTTTCATAGAATCAGCCCGGTGATCGATCTTCACGTCCATTGTCTCCCCGGGATCGACGACGGACCACCGGGGTGGGACGAGGCGGTCGCTCTCTGCCGGGCGGCGGCGGCCGACGGCGTGGAGACGATCGTGGCTACGCCGCACGTATTGCGCGACGACTGGATCAGCGACGACCC
>Ga0315270_10000741_pt1 | contig 17470 bp, 13 predicted proteins | sample C1_bottom_MG_FD_204932 | JGI IMG/M metagenome (GOLD analysis project Ga0315270, IMG submission 204932) | Sediment microbial communities from Yellowstone Lake, YNP, Wyoming, USA - C1_bottom | ecosystem: Environmental > Aquatic > Freshwater > Lake > Sediment | place: USA: Wyoming | collected...
GATCTTCACCGGACGGGGTGTGACCTTGCCATCGCTGCCGACCACCATCACCGAGTCGCCGTTCGAGCCGCGCGTGACCGCCTGCTGGGGCACGACGATGCCGGTTTCGGCCTGGGCTTGCTCAAGGCGAACCCGCACATACATGCCGGGCAACAAGACGCCGGCGGGGTTGGGCACCTCGGCGCGCATTGTGATCTGGCCTGAAGTCGGATCGACCGTCAGGTCCGAGAACAGCAGCTTGCCCGGCAGTGCATAGTTGCTGCCGTCTTCGAGCACCAGACGCACGCTGGCGCCTCCGGCGCGCTTGAACTGGCCGCTCTCGACCGCCTTGCGCAGGCGCAGCACATCGCTGGTCGACTGGGTGAAGTTCACATACATCGGGTTGATCTGCTGGATCAGCGCAAGCTGGGTCGCCTCGCCCTGTCCGACCAGCGCGCCTTCGGTGACCAGCGCACGGCCGATGCGCCCGCTGATCGGCGCGGTGACCGATGCGTAGCCGAGGTTGATCTGCGCGGTCTGCACTGCGGCCTTCGCCAGGGCCACGTCGGCTTCTGCGCTCTTCTGGGCCGAGACTGCCACGACATAGTCCTGCTTGCTGATCGCGTTGGCTTCGACCAGCGGCTTGTAGCGCTCGGCCTGCGCCGATGCCTGAGTCAGATTGGCCTGCGCGCGCGCCAGCTGGGCCTGCGTGCTGGCAGCGCTGGCCAGATAGGGTGCGGCGTCGATCCGGAACAGCGGTTGTCCGGCCCTGACGTCGCTGCCTTCCGTGAACAGACGTTTTTCAACAATGCCAGCAGCGCGGGCGCGCACCTGCGCGACGCGCGAGGCTTCCAGGCGCCCCGGCAATTCGGTCGCGAGGCCGACAGCTTTTGGCGCGACGGTGACAACCGCAACTTCGGCCGGCGGCGGCGCCCCGCCGGGTGGACCGCCTTGGCTTGACGCAGGCCCGCAGGCCGCGAGCACCAGAAGCGACGCCAGAAGCGAGCAGCCCGTGGCAGACTTTGCCACTGTGTTTTGCAATGCAGACATGCGCAATCCTTCTGGACATCCGCTGCCAAGACGCACCGGACAAAACCTGGTTTCGAGAGCGGCCGCACGACCATAGTCAGCGGGCACCGATGTGAAGCGCAAGAGTTTACAGTTCAACATGCCCTGATCCCCTGCATGCGACAGGCCTGCGAGCTTTTTTGCGTGTCGCGTGCATTGGCATGAATCCGAAGACAATCAGTCACCACAAGCAGTGAGTAGCCATGACACCACATCCTGATCCCGCCTGGCTTGACGTGCAATACAACAACCGTGCGCGCATTCCCGATCACGCGGCTATTTTCGAACGCTGGAAGCGCGCCTCCGAATTGACGCGAGAGAAGTCTGCATGCCATTTGGATCTCGCCTACGGAAACGGGCCCGGCGAGCGTCTGGACGTCTTCCCGGCACAAGGCGCCAAGACGCCGGTGCTGGTGTTCATCCATGGGGGTTATTGGCGCTCGCTGGACAAGTCGGATCATTCTTTTGTCGCGGCGCCATTCGTGGCCGAGGGGGCCCAGGTGGTGCTGCCCAATTACGACTTGTGTCCGGCCGTGAGCATCGACGAGATCGTGATGCAAACCGTGCGTGCGCTGGTCTGGGTCTATCGCAATGCAGCCAAGTTTGGCGGTGATCCGGAGCGCATCGTGGTGGTCGGCCATTCTGCCGGCGGACACCTGGCAGCCATGCTGCTGTGCTGCCAATGGAAACTGCTCGGACGCGATCTGCCAGCGCGTCTGGTCAAGGGTGCGCTTTCGATCTCGGGCGTGCATGACTTGGCGCCGTTGCGTCACACGCCGTTCCTGCAAGGCGATCTGAGACTCACACAGGCTTTGGTCGACAAGCTCAGCCCGGCCTATTTGCCGGCACCCCTCGGGCCCCTGTATGCCGTGGCGGGTGCCTTGGAGAGCGAAGAATTCCTGCGCCAGAACGAGCTGATTCGCCAAGCCTGGGGCAGCAAGAGCGTGCCGGTGTGCGAGCAGATTGCTGACCGGCACCATCTGAATATCCTGCATGACCTCGCCGACCCCGCTGGGCGCAGCCATGTGCTGGCGAGGCAGTTGATGGGGCTGCATTGAGCTGCCTCACATAGCGCTCGGCTATGAGGTGCATAAAGGGTTTGTATTGCACACTGCCCCGCAGTGAGTTACCGTTGTCCGCTGCGGTTGAGGCTTGATTTCGAGTCGAACACCGCTGATGGACACCACCCCCGAACTTCCAATGGAGAGCGATCATGGGCTTGAAAGGATCGAAGACCGAGCAACACCTGAAGGACGCTTTTGCGGGCGAATCTCAGGCCAACCGCCGGTACTTGTATTTTGCAAACAAGGCTGACATCGAAGGCCAGAACGACGTCGCGGCGCTGTTCCGCTCGACTGCTGAAGGCGAGACCGGCCATGCGCACGGCCACCTCGAATTTCTCGAGGCCACGGGTGACCCGGCGACCGGTTTGCCGATTGGCAGTAGCCGCCAGAACCTGACGGCTGCGGTCGCAGGCGAAACGCACGAGTACACCGACATGTACCCGGGCATGGCCAAGACCGCTCGCGATGAAGGCTTTGATGAAATCGCCGATTGGTTCGAGACGCTGGCCAAGGCCGAGCGCTCGCATGCGAACCGCTATCAGAAAGCACTCGACGCATTGGTCGACTGATAGCCCGCCCTTGGTAATTGAACTGTGATGCGGCGCTCTTGGGCGCCGCAGTCACATCAAGCCATGGGACGCAGCGGAAGAAGAGACTCAAACTAGCAGAGGCTGACCATGAGTACGCGTGAAGGCAATCTCGAGGCGCCCACCCGGCACCCGCTGGACTGGAAGACCGCCGAGTTCTACGACGAGGGCAAGTGCCTGCACGAGTTGGAGCGCATCTTCGACATCTGCCATGGTTGCAGGCGCTGCGTCAGTCTGTGCCACGCGTTCCCTACGCTGTTCGACCTGATCGATGAGGGCAAGACCGGTGAGGTCGATGCGGTGGCCAAGACTGACTTCTGGAAGGTCGTCGACCAGTGCTATCTGTGCGACCTGTGCTACATGACCAAGTGTCCCTACGTGCCGCCGCACCAGTGGAACCTGGACTTCCCGCACACCATGCTCAGGGCCAAGGCCATCAAGTTCAAGAAGGGCGAGGTCGGGATGGGCGAGCGCTTTCTGGCCTCGACCGATGTGCACGGCCAGTTCGCCGGCATTCCGGTCGTGGTGCAGACGGTGAATGCGGTGAATGGCACCAAGCTGGCGCGCAAGCTGATGGACAAGGCCTTGGGTGTGCATCCGGATGCCTGGATGCCGTCCTTGGCGAGCCAGCGCTTTCGCTGGAGCGCGCAGGCACAGGGGTCGGCGACGGTGGTGACGAACGGTGAGCGCACACCAGGCAAGGTGGCGATTTTTTCGACCTGCTATGTCAACTACAACGAGCCCGGCATCGGCTTCGACCTGATCAAGGTGCTAGAGCACAACGCGATCCCCTATGTCATCGTCGAGAAGGAAAGCTGTTGCGGCATGCCCAAGCTGGAGCTCGGTGATCTGGAGTCGGTCGCGCAGCACAAGGAGGCGAATATACCGGTGCTGGCGCGCTATGCCAAAGAGGGCTATGCGATCCTGAGCGCGATTCCGAGCTGTACCTTGATGTTCAAACAGGAATTGCCACTGATGTATCCCGACTGCGCCGACACGCAGGCGGTGATGGAGGCGATGTTCGACCCGTTCGAATACCTGATGGCGCGCCACAAGGACGGCTTGCTGAAGCTTGATTTCAAGACCGCCTTGGGGCGCGTCAGCTACCACATCCCCTGCCACGGTCGGGTCCAGAAGATCGGCAAGAAGACCGAGGAAATGTTCAAGCTGATGGGCCAGACGGTTGAGGTTCAGCTCAATACGGTCGAGCGCTGCTCGGGTCACGCCGGCACGTATGGCGTGAAGACGCAGTTCCACCCGATTGCGATGAAGATTGGCAAACCCGTGTTCAAGTCCATGGCCAAGGACGAGCCCGACTACATCAGCAGCGACTGCGCGCTTGCCGGCCACCATATTGCCCAGGGCATGGCGCTGGCGGGAACGCCGGCCAAGCAGTTGCAGCATCCGTTGAGCCTGCTGAGAATCGCCTACGGCATCAGTTGACGACTTCAGAGAATTCAAATGAGCATTAGCCAAGACAGTCTGATGGGCCTTGAGGCCTACACGAAGTACCGCAAAGAGCACAAGTCCGCTGTGATGGCGCACCGGCGCCTGCGCAGCGTGCGCTTGGGCGAGCACCTGAATCTCCAGTTCGAAGACGAACAAACCGTGCGCTACCAGATACAGGAAATGCTGCGCATCGAAAAGATCTTCGAAGAGGAGGGCATCCAAGGCGAGATCGACGCCTATGCACCGCTGGTGCCCGATGGCACGAACTGGAAGGCGACAATGCTGATCGAGTATCCCGATCCGCACGAGCGCAAGCTTGAGCTCTCAAGGCTGATCGGCGTCGAAGACCGCATGTTTGTCGAAGTCGAGGGCCAGCCGCGTGTCTACGCGATTGCCGACGAAGACCTGGACCGCGAGAACGACGAAAAGACCTCGGCGGTGCACTTCGTGCGTTTCGAGTTTCCGCTCGCCGCGCGGCAGGCTTTACGGGCAGGCGCCCAGGCCAAACTGGCTTGCGATCATCCGCATTACCCGGCCCATGTGCAAATCGCACCCGAGACTTTGGCTGACCTGGCGGGCGACCTGCGCACCTGAGGGCAGCACTTCAGGGCGGCGTCGCTGACCCTTCAAGCACGGGAATTCACCACATTGCCCTTGGCATGCACGGCGGTGGTCTGGACGCTCAGATTGCGCTGCAAGGCGATCAACAACGCATGCGGGGTAGGTGGTGTTGCGCTTCTCTTGGCGCCGCTTGGTTGAGCGTTATGCAGATCCAGCAGCACGCGCTCCAGCGCACGCCTTAATGCGTCATCCTCGGAGAGCTGGGCGGTCACGCACGCCAGCGCTGCAGCGAAGCTGGATGCGTGGCCATTGGTGAGCGTGGGCGAATGCGCTTGCACCGACTGGAACAAGGTCTGCATCAGATGCCCCATATCGGCTCTGCGCTGGATGTTGAAGCTGTCATTGGCTGCCAATGAGGCGCTTATGCCCGCGCCAAGCCCCAGTTGCCTGAGACTCTTGTATAGGGCGTCGGCCAAGCCGCCACCGCCTCGGCGGCCACCGTTGCGTCGCCTGCCACCTTTTTCCCTGTCGAGCTCATACGCAAGGGTCTTGCCGTGCTTCTCGCCCGACAAGGGAATGCTGGTTGGGGTTCCTGCAGGGGCAGTCTTGGCTTGGACGGGCCGCGCAACGACAGGTAAACCGTTCAGACTCATGATGAGCTACCGTTCAGAGAAGTTGTGGCGGGAAGGGTTCCCCGCCACAACAGGCCCGTTGCGGAGCACTGATGCGAAAGAACGCCTAGCTGGCAGCTTTATCGACCGGATTTTCGAAATCTTCAGTCGAATTGCGAAATCAGGCTCAGACCTGAGCCAGCAAGCAGCGTGCGGTCTGCGTCAGGCTGGCTGGGCTGGCGTCGGTCAGCGCCAGCACGGGGGCTTGCGCCAACAAGGGGTAGCTCTGAAGCAGCGAGCGCTGGTAGCCCGGGTCGTAGTGTTCGCGCATCAGGTCGGCAAACACCTCGCTCCAAAGGCCGTCGCGTGCAAGTTGCTGCCAACGCGCCACCGTGTCTTTGCCGCGCAGTTCGACCAGGCAGTCGAGCTGCACGCAAAAACCTTCGACGTCCTGGACGAAGTGCTGGTAGTCCTCCAGCAGCAATTGCACGCGCGCCGACTCGGGCAGCTCGATCAACCAGCAGCGTCCCGTGTTGCGCATGGTCTGGTGCAGTTTTTCGGGCACGCGCAGCTGGCCGATCTTGCGGCTTTCGCTTTCCAGATACACGGGCCGGCCGAGGTCAAGGCAACGCAGGGCCTGCCAGATCAATGTTTCGAAGCGCTTCTGGCTGGGCTGCTTGGCGCCCGGCAGATGGCCCAGCACCGAACCGCGGTGACAGGCCAGACCTTCGAGGTCCAGCACCTGCGCACCCTCGTCGCTCAGTGCAGCCAGCAATCGGGTCTTGCCGGTACCGGTGCGACCGCAAATTACGCGCAACTCGGCTGTGATGGGCAGGTTCTCAAGCTCATGCCGGACCAGGGCGCGAAAGGCCTTGTAGCCGCCGCTGAGTTGGCGGCTGTTGAAGCCCAGCTGTCCCAGGTACCAGGCCATCGCGCCTGAACGCTGGCCGCCGCGCCAGCAGTACACGAGTGGCTTCCAGCCTTTGTGCATCAGCGCCGACTGACGATCCAGATGGTCGGCGATATTGCGCGCCACCATCGCGCCGCCGAGCTTGCGTGCTTCGAGCGCCGAGACCTGTTTGTAGAGCGTACCGACGACGTGGCGCTGTTCATCGTCGAGCACCGGCCAGTTCACGGCGCCCGGCATGTGGTCTTCGGCAAACTCGGACGGCGAACGCACGTCGATGATGGCGTCGAAGTTGGACGCCAGCGCTTCGGCAATCTCTATAGGTGTGCAGCTCATAAGGAAACGCCGGGCCGTCCTAAGTAGGCCATTTCACAAGTACAGCCACATGAGATCGCGTCTTTCTCCCCCATGCGTCGTTGCAACCCCTTGCCGCACGTCGAGTGCGGCGGCGGGTCTGCGTCTAGCCTGGCGGTGAAATCCATCGATCTCATTGCGTGCCCGTACTTGCGAAATGGCCTACTAAGTTTCCTTGCGCCCCCTCGGGGGGAGGACGCCGTATGGCGGACGTGGGGGTGGTCATAAGGTGGGCGACGCCGCGTCGAGCAGTTCGCTCTCGATCTGCAACTGGGTCTTGTTCTTCTGCAGGGCCGGACCATCGATCAGGAGAGTGTCTTCAACACGCTCACCCAAGGTCGTGATCTTGGCCAATTGCAGATTGATGTGGTGGCGTGCCAGCACCCGCGCAATCGCGTAGAGCAGGCCGGTGCGGTCGCTGGTGCTGATGCTGAGCAGCCAGCGCTGTCCACGCTCGTCGGGCCGCAATGAGATGCGTGGCGTGACCGGAAACGACTTGACGCGCCTTGAAAGCCGGCCCTTGCGCGGCTCGGGCAAGGCTCCCAGCGTGTTCAAGACCAGGCCCAGCTGCGACTCGACCAGCGAGACCAGATCGCGGTATTGCAGATCGGTATCCGGACTGATGAGCTGAAAGGTGTCGAGTGCGAATCCGGTACGGGTGGTGTGTATCTTGGCGTCCAGAATATTGAAGCTGGCGGTGTCGAAATAGCCGCAGATGCGCGCGAACAAGTCGGGCTGATCCGGCGCATAGACGAGCACCTGCAAGCCTTCTCCCACGGGCGAGGGGCGGGCGCACACGACAGGCTTGGTGCTTTGCACATGGCGCCACAAGGCGCGTGCGTGCCAAGCAATGTCGGCCGCGTCGTGGCGCGCAAAGTAGCTCACCTCCAGCGTCTGCCAGAGCGGGGTCTCCGTGCCGGGCAGCATCGAGTGCAGTGCCAGCAGATGACGCGCTTCCTGCTTGCACGCCTCGATTTCGGCTTCGAAATTCGGTTTGGCACCACCCAGCGCGCGCAGCGTCGCGTGGTACAGGTCATCGAGCAGCTTGCCCTTCCACGCGTTCCAGACCTTGGGGCTGGTACCGCGTATGTCGGCCACGGTCAGCAAGTACAGCGCCGTCAGCCAGCGCTCATTGCCCACCCGCTTGGCAAAGTCTTCGATCACGTGGCTGTCCGAAAGGTCTTCCTTTTGCGCGATGCGCGACATCGTGAGATGACTCTTGACGAGGAAGGCGATCAGATCGGTGTCTTCTTTGGACACCCCGTGCTCGCGGCAAAAACGCCGCACCTCGACCGCACCGAGCTCGCTGTGGTCGCCGCCGCGTCCCTTGGCGACGTCGTGAAACAAGGCCGCGACAAACAGCACCCAGGGGTGGTCGAATTGCGCAGCCAACTGCGACAAGACTGGATACTCGTGCGCGTGCTCCGGAATGAAGAAGCGCCGCACATTGCGCAGCACCATCAGGATGTGCTGGTCGACCGTATAGACGTGAAACAGATCGTGCTGCATCTGCCCGACGATGCGGCGAAACACCCACAGATAACGCCCCAGCACCGAGGTCTGATTCATCAACCTGAAGGCATGCGTCTGGCCCTCGGGCGCCTGCAGGATCTGCATGAAGGTGGCGCGGTTGCGGGGGTCATGTCTGAACTGCGCCCCCATCACTTCGCGTGCGTTGTAGAGCGCGCGCAGGGTGCGTGCCGACAAACCCTTGATGCCAGGCGTTTGCTGATAGACCAGAAAAGTCTCCAGGATCGCGTGGGGCTGCTCGGTATAGAGATCGTCGCTCGCGACTTCGAGCATGCCGGAGCGGTCCAGAAAACGCTCATTGATGGGACGCATCGGCGCGTCCTGCGAGCCGTTGATGCGTTCCTCGAGATTGAGCATCAGTATCTGGTTCAACTGCGCCACCGCCTTGGCGGCCCAGTAGTAGCGTCGCATCAGATGTTCTGAGGCGCGCAAGGTTTGACTCGACTCGTAGCCAAAGCTCTCGGCCGCGCTGCCCTGCAGGTCGAACACGAGCCGGTCTTCGCGCCGCCCGGCCACCATGTGCAGGCGTGCGCGGATCAGCTTCAGCACGCCCTCGTTGTGCTGCAACTGTTTGACCTCGAACGGCGTGATCAGACCGCGAGTGGCCAACTCGGGCCAGGTTTTTCCAAGGCCGGCCGCGCGTGCCACCCAGATCAGGATTTGCAGGTCGCGCAGGCCGCCGGGGCTTTCCTTGCAATTGGGTTCGAGCGCATAAGGCGTATCTTCGAACTTGGTGTGGCGTTGGCGCATTTCCAGCGTCTTGCCGCGCAAGAATGCCTTCACGTCAAACATCTGCGCATGCCGGCCGCCGAACTCGCGAAACAAGCTGCGCGAGCCGCACAGATAGCGCGCTTCGAGCAGCGCGGTCTGCACCGTCAGATCATGCTCGCTCACCTGCAGGCACTCGTCTATGGTGCGCACCGACGAGCCGATCTCGAGGCCGATATCCCAGCAAGCGCTGATGAAGCCTTCGATGCAAGCGCGCGTGGCGGCGTTGGTCAGCGCATGGCTTGACGGCAGCAGCACCAGCACGTCCACGTCGGAGTAAGGAAAGAGCTCGCCACGCCCGTAGCCGCCCACCGCCACCAGCGAGGCATAGGGCGGCATGAGGGCGTGCTGCCACAGTTCAAGCAGCGTCGCGTCGACATGACGGCTCAAGGCGCGCAGCAAGCGCAGCGCCGCCGGCGCGGTGGCGCGTGAATCGCGGAATTGCGCTATCAGTTCCTGCTTGCCCTGGCGAAAACTCTGCCGCAGTGCGGCCACGCCGTGCTCGGCCTGCTCGGGCTCCTGCCCTGGCTGGGGCTGGTTCATGGCTCTCAGCCGGCGACGAAGGCCGGCACTGGCGGGCTGCCCGCCGACAGCGTCAACACCTCATAACCGGTCTCGGTCACCAGGATCGTGTGTTCCCACTGCGCTGAAAGCGAACGGTCCTTGGTGACAATGGTCCAGCCGTCGCCCATCTCGCGGATTTCGCGGCGTCCCGCATTCACCATCGGTTCGATCGTGAAGGTCATGCCCGGCAGCAGCTCTTCCATGGTGCCAGGACGGCCATAGTGCATGACCTGCGGTTCCTCATGAAAATTGAGCCCGATGCCGTGGCCGCAGAACTCGCGCACGATGGAGAAACCATTGTTCTCGGCGAAGGTCTGGATCGCGTGGCCGATGTCGCCCAGACGTATGCCGGGCTTGACCATGTCAATGCCCTTCCACATCGCTTCATAAGTCATATGACACAGGCGCTTGGCCGCGATCGATCCCTCGCCGACGACGAACATGCGGCTCGAGTCGCCGTGCCAGCCGTTCTTGATGACCGTGACATCGACGTTGACGATGTCGCCGTTCTTCAAGGGCTTGTCGTTCGGAATGCCGTGGCAGACCTGGTGGTTGATCGAGGTGCAAATCGACTTCGGGTAGGGTGCATAGCCATGCGGCGCATAGTTCAAGGGCGCCGGTATGGCTTGCTGCACATTGACGATGTAGTCGTGCGCCAGCTTGTCGAGTTGCTCGGTCGTGACGCCGGGTTTGACATGCGGGACCAGCATGTCGAGTACTTCAGCGGTCAGGCGCCCGGCCACGCGCATGCCTTCGATTTCAGCGCCGGTTTTGATCGTTATGCTCATCGACTAATTATCACATCGACCCTGATCCCTGCCGAGGGCTAACGGTTTTGGGACTGCGCCCGGCAGGGGATTGGCGCAAATGGCGGGTGCGCCGATGCGAATCCAGGCAGCGGTCGAATCGCCCCGGTAAAATGCCCCGGTCTATCCCGGAGCGGCGCGGCCGCCTGCTTCGAACCACCCACTACTCGGGCTTTCATGGCTTCCACCCCCAAGCATCTGACGCATTTCGAAGGCGGCAACGCCCTGTCCACATTCCGTGCCCAGGCCTTGTGCCTCAGGTTGCAAGCGATCAACGCGCAGATCAACGCGGTGCACGCCCGCCATGTGCACTGGGTCTGGAGCGATGTCGCGCCGCAGCCCGAAGACTTGACCAGGCTGGCTGCGCTGCTCAGCTATGGCGACGCGTACACGGGACCCAAGGACGGTGCGCTGCTCGTGGTGGCGCCGCGTCTGGGCACGGTGAGCCCATGGGCATCGAAAGCCACCGACATCGCCCACAACTGCGGCATGGCTGTGCACCGTGTCGAGCGCGTCACCGAGTTCCGGATCGCGCTCAAGACGGGTCTGCTGGGTGGCACCAAGGCCTTGAGCCCGCAGCAGTTGCTCGATTGCGCGGCGCTGGTGCACGACCGCATGACCGAGAGCGTGCTGCTGGCGCGCGAAGACGCCCGGCATCTGTTCGACGACAAGACGGGGCAGGTGATCGAATGGATAGACGTGATCGGGCAGGGCCGCGTTGCGCTGGAGTCGGCGAACCGGAAATTCGGCTTGGCGCTGTCGGCCGACGAGATCGACTATCTGGACGCCGCCTTCATCGGCCTGAAGCGTAATCCCAGCGATGTCGAGCTGATGATGTTCGCGCAGGCCAATTCGGAGCATTGCCGCCACAAGATCTTCAACGCCAGCTTCACGATCGACGGCCAGGCGCAGGAAAAGTCGATGTTCGGCATGATCCGCAATACCCATCAACTCGCGCCGCAGCACACGGTGGTGGCTTATTCGGACAATGCCTCGGTGATGGAGGGCGGCGAAGTCGAGCGCTGGGCGCCGCGCGGCTACACCAATGCGCCGCAGTACGGCGCGCACAGCGAAGTCGCGCATGTGTTGATGAAGGTGGAAACGCACAACCACCCGACTGCCATCTCGCCGTTTCCTGGCGCATCGACCGGTGCGGGCGGAGAGATTCGCGATGAAGGGGCGACGGGCCGCGGCTCGCGACCGAAAGCCGGCCTGACCGGATTCTCGGTCTCGAATCTCTACTTGCCAGGCACCAGTGAGCCCTGGGAAAGGGCGCCTTATGGCAAGCCCGACCATATCGCGAGCGCCCTGCAAATCATGATCGAAGGCCCCTTGGGTGGCGCCGCCTTCAACAATGAATTTGGTCGACCGAATCTGACCGGCTATTTCCGCGTCTACGAGCAAGAAGTCGCCGGCGTGATGCGCGGCTATCACAAGCCCATCATGCTGGCCGGCGGACTGGGCAGCATCAGCGCCGGTCAGACGCACAAGATCGAATTCCCGGCCGGCACCTTGCTGATCCAGTTGGGGGGACCTGGCATGCGCATCGGCATGGGCGGCGGTGCGGCCAGCTCGATGGCGGCGGGCGTGAACGCGGCCGAGCTCGACTTCGACTCGGTGCAACGCGGCAATCCCGAGATCGAACGCCGCGCGCAAGAGGTGATCAACCATTGCTGGGGCTTGGGCCAGGCCAATCCGATCCTGGCGATCCACGACGTCGGCGCGGGCGGCATCAGCAATGCCTTCCCCGAGCTGGTCGATGGGGCCGGCATGGGCGCGCGCTTTGATCTGCGCAAGGTGCCGCTCGAGGAGTCGGGCCTGGCTCCCAAGGAGATCTGGTGCAACGAGAGCCAGGAACGCTATGTGATGGCGGTTGCTCCCGAGAGCCTGCCGATGTTCGAGGCGATGTGCGAACGCGAACGCTGCCCGTTCGGCGTGGTCGGCGTGGCAACCAGTGCCAAGGTGCTGATACTGGAAGACGGCGCGGACGGCGAGCGCGCCATCGACATGCCGATGGACGTGCTGCTCGGCAAGCCGCCCAAGGTGCACCGTGATGTGAATCGTGTGGCGCGCCAGGGCCGGGCGCTGGATCTCAGTGACGTGTCGTTGGACCGCGTCGCGTTTGACGTGCTGCGTCACCCGACGGTGGCCAGCAAGCGCTTCTTGATCACCATCGGCGATCGCACGGTGGGTGGCATGAGCCATCGCGACCAGATGGTCGGTCCGTGGCAGGTGCCGGTGGCCGATTGCGCGGTGACGCTGGCTGATTATTCGGGCCTGCGAGGCGAAGCAATGAGCCTGGGTGAGCGCACGCCGCTGGCCGCGCTCGACGCACCGGCTTCGGGCCGCATGGCGGTGGCAGAAAGCATCACCAATCTGCTGGCCGCGCCTTTCTTGCTGGAGCGAGTCAAGCTCAGCTGCAACTGGATGGCGGCGTGCGGCGAACCGGGTGAAGACGCTGCGCTCTACGACACGGTCAAGGCGGTCGGCATGGAGTTGTGCCCGGCGCTGGGCATCAGCGTGCCGGTGGGCAAGGACAGCTTGTCGATGCGCATGCGCTGGAACGACGCGGGCACCGAGAAGCAGGTCACCGCGCCGGTGTCGCTGACCGTCACCGCTTTTGCCACCCTCGACAGCATCGAAGGCACGTTCACGCCTGAGCTCAAGGGCGGCGACACCAGCTTGCTGCTGGTCGATCTGGGCGCCGGCAAGTGCCGGATGGCGGGTTCCATCTTGTCTCAAGTCCTGAACCAGACCGGCGATGTCGTGCCCGATCTGGACGATGCCGATGCGCTCAAACGCCTGGTGCTGGCGGTGAACCAGTTGCGCGAGCGTGGGCAGATCATTGCTTATCACGATCGCAGCGACGGCGGCCTGTGGGCGGCGGTGTGCGAGATGGCGTTTGCCGGCCACCGTGGCGTGAGCCTGAACGTCGACATGCTGGTGACCGAGAGCGACGGCATTGCCGACAGCCGCGCCGACCATGGCGACTCGAAGAACTGGGCGGCTCAGGTGAGCGCGCGCCGCGAAGAGCTCACGCTGAAGGCCTTGTTCAACGAAGAACTCGGCGTGGTGCTGCAAGTGGCCAGCAGCCACCGCGACACGGTGCTGCAATGCTTGCGCGAACATGGTCTGTCCAAGCACAGCCATGTGATCGGCAAACCCAACGAGAGCGGCGTGGTCGAGGTCTGGCGCGATGCCAAGCGTGTGTTCCAGGCGCCCCTCGAACAATTGCACAAGAGCTGGGATGAAGTGAGCTGGCGCGTCGCGCAATTGCGCGACAACCCGGTCTGCGCCGACGCTGAACATGAAGCGGTGGGGAGCCAGGGCGATCCTGGCCTGCACGTGCACCTGAGCTTCGATGAAGCCCAGAATCCGGCCGCGCCTTTCATCCACACCGCGCGGCCCAAGCTGGCGATTCTGCGCGAGCAGGGCGTCAACTCGCAGGTCGAGATGAGCTACGCGATGGACCGAGCCGGCTTTGACACCTTCGACGTGCACATGAGCGATTTGCAGTCGGGGCGCGCAAGGCTGGACCAGTTTCAGGGCTTTGTGGCCTGCGGTGGCTTCAGTTATGGAGACACCTTGGGCGCGGGCGAGGGCTGGGCCCGGTCGGTCATGTTCAATCCGGTGCTGACCGAGCAGTTCGCCGCCTTTTTTGCGCGCCGCGACACGCTGGCATTGGGTGTGTGCAATGGCTGCCAGATGATGGCCGCGCTGGCGCCCATCATTCCAGGCGCCGAGCACTGGCCGCGCTTTACGCGCAACAAGAGCGAGCAGTACGAAGCGCGCTTGTCTATGGTCGAGGTGCTGGAAAGTCCGTCGCTGTTCTTCACCGGCATGGCGGGCAGCCGGCTGCCGATCGCGGTCGCGCATGGCGAGGGCTTTGCCGATTTCTCGCAGCGCGGCGACGCCGGCAAAGTGGCCAAGGCGCTGCGCTTTGTCGACCACCATGGCGCGGCCACCGAGGCTTATCCCTTCAATCCGAACGGCAGCCCGGGCGGCCTGACATCGGTGACCACGGCAGATGGCCGCTTCACGGTCTTGATGCCGCACCCAGAGCGGGTCTTCCGCAATGCCTTGCTGAGCTGGACGTCGGGTGAGCTGGAAGCGATGAGCCCCTGGATGCGCATGTTCCGCAATGCGCGGGCGGCGCTGGGTTGATGCAGCGCTACGCACGTCTGGACGCGCTGCGGGGCTTGGCCATCGTCTGGATGGTCGGCTTTCATTTTTGTTTCGACCTGAACTATTTCGGCTTCACGCGCCAGAATTTCTACGCCGACCCGTTCTGGACCTGGCAGCGCACGTGCATCGTCAGCCTGTTCCTGTTTTGCGCAGGTCTGGGTCAGGCGATTGCCTGGAGCCAAGGCCAGGGCTGGCCGCGCTTCTGGCGGCGCTGGGCGCAGGTGGCGGCTTGCGCGCTGCTCGTGAGCCTGGGCTCTTATCTGATGTTTCCGCAAAGCTTCATCAACTTCGGAGTCTTGCACGGCATCGCCCTGATGCTGATTGTGTTGCGTTTGCTGGGCGGGCGGGGCGCGTGGCTGTGGCCGCTGGGACTGCTGGCGCTGCTGTTGCCGCAGTGGATTGCCGATCCGTTCTTCGATACGCGACTCACCAACTGGGTGGGCTTGGTGACGCACAAGCCTGTCACCGAAGACTGGGTGCCCTTGCTGCCCTGGTTGGGCGTGATGCTGTGGGGTTTTGCCGCCGGCCAATGGCTGATGAGACGGCATCCGGCGTGGCTGCAGGCCGACTTGCCTGCAGGGCTGAGTGGTCTGGCTTGGCTGGGGCGCTGGCCGCTGAGCATCTATATGCTGCATCAGCCCTTGCTGATGGGCGTCTTATGGGGCGCGCAGACGCTGCTTCATTGATGTGAACGGCTAACATAGCCGTATGAGTGCTCAAAAAATCCTGTTCGGCTTCCATGCCGTGACCGTGCGGTTGAAAACCGCCCCCCAATCCGTTGTCGAAGTCCATGTCGATGTGACGCGCCGCGACCAGCGCATGCGCCAGTTCGTCGAGCGCGTCAAAGAGAGCGGCGTCAAGCTGTTTGAGAGCGACGACGAACGCCTGAACAAGATCTGTGGCAACACGCGTCATCAAGGCGTGGTGGCGCGTGTCCACGAACTGGCCAAAGCGCATTCGCTGGACGACCTGCTGGACGCGGTCGAAGGACCTGCGTTGCTGCTGGTGCTCGATGGCGTGACCGATCCGCACAATCTGGGCGCCTGCTTGCGCGTCGCCGATGGCGCCGGTGTGCATGCGGTGATCGCGCCGAAGGACAACGCTGCCGGCATCAATGCCACCGTGGCCAAGGTTGCCAGCGGCGCAGCCGAAACCGTGGCCTATTTCATGGTGACGAATCTGGCGCGCACGCTCAATGAATTGAAAGAGCGCGACATCTGGGTCGTGGGCACCTCGGACACTGCGACTAAGTCCCTCTACGAGCTCGATCTGAAGGGGCCGGTGGCGCTGGTGCTGGGCGCTGAAGGCGCAGGCTTGCGGCAGCTCACTGCGCGCACCTGCGATGAACTGGTGCGCGTGCCGATGAAGGGCGCGGTCGAGAGCCTGAATGTTTCGGTCGCTGCCGGCGTGTGCTTGTACGAGGCGCTCAGGCAAAGGGAGAAGAGCGAGCCGTGATGCGCGAAGAGGTTCGGCTGGCGATCGAGGCGGCGCGCGCGCGCGTCGCGCTAGCCCGCCGCATTGTCGTGCTCAGCGGCGCCGGCATGTCGAGCGAAAGCGGCATCCCGACCTTTCGCGATGCGCAAACCGGCTTGTGGGCAAGATATGACCCCATGCAACTGGCCAGCGCCGAGGGCTTCCGCTCCAATCCGCGCGTGGTGTGGGATTGGTATGCCGAGCGTCGCGCCAATGTGCGCGCTGCGCTGCCCAACGCAGGCCATGTCGCGCTGGCGGAGTTTGCCAGGGCCCATCCCGGCCGACTGCAGCTGATCACGCAAAACGTCGACGACCTGCATCAGCGTGCCGGCAGCCCCGACGTGATACGCCTGCATGGCGACATCCTGCAAAGCCGCTGGCTCGGCCCCTGCACCAAGCGCGAGGTTTGTGACCCGCTCGAGGCCGAGCCCGAGCGGCCGCCTTACTGCAAGCAATGCGGCAATCTGGTGCGCCCGGCGGTGGTGTGGTTTGGCGAGATGCTGCCGCCCGACGCATTGATGCGTGCCGAGCATGCGGCCGGGCATTGCGATCTGATGCTGGTGGTGGGCACCTCGGGCACCGTGCACCCGGCCGCCGGCCTGGCCGGCAGGGCGCGCGATGCCGGTGCGCAAGTGCTGATCGTCAATCCGCATGCCAGCGATCTGGACCCGGTGGCGCACCAATGCCTGCGCGGCACGGCGGCCAAGGTCTTGCCCTTGCTCTTGAATTCGTCCGGGCTGGGTAACGCGGGATAAACTCAAGGCATCCGAAGATCAACAGAGACACATCATGTCCGTCATCGAAGTTCATCACCCGTTGGTCAAACACAAGATCGGATTGCTGCGCGAAGACGATATCTCGACCAAGAAATTCCGTGAACTGACCGGAGAGATAGCGCGCCTGCTGGCCTACGAGGCGACGGCGGACTTTCCGCTCGAAAAGACCACGCTGCAATGCTGGAGCGGGCCGGTCGAGGTGGATCAGATCGCGGGCCGCAAGGTCACCGTCGTGCCCATCTTGCGCGCGGGCCTGGGCATGCTCGAAGGTGTGCTCGACATGATTCCGAATGCCAAGGTCAGCGTCGTCGGCGTGTCGCGTAACCACGAGACCTTGCAGCCCGAGCAATACTTCGAGAAGTTCGTCGGCCATCTGGACGAGCGCACTGCACTCATCGTCGATCCGATGCTGGCTACCGCCGGTTCGATGATCGCCACCATCGACATGCTCAAGCGGCGCGGCTGCAGGGACATTCGCGCCTTGGTCTTGGTGGCTGCACCCGAAGGCGTCAAGGCCTTGCGCAAAGCGCATCCTGACGTGCGTTGCTGGACGGCCGCCATCGACAGCCACTTGAACGAAGTGGGCTACATCATCCCCGGCCTAGGCGACGCCGGCGACAAGATATTCGGAACAAAGGACGTCTGAAGCCCAGTGGGCTTCAGACGAAGTTGGAGTTGGGTTTGAGAAGCCCAGTGGGCTTCAGACGAAGTTGGGTTTGGGTTTGGAAGCCCAGTGGGCTTCAGACGAAGTTTGGTTTGGGTTTGAAGCACCATGCCTCCAGTCACAC
>Ga0315270_10000742_pt1 | contig 17462 bp, 10 predicted proteins | sample C1_bottom_MG_FD_204932 | JGI IMG/M metagenome (GOLD analysis project Ga0315270, IMG submission 204932) | Sediment microbial communities from Yellowstone Lake, YNP, Wyoming, USA - C1_bottom | ecosystem: Environmental > Aquatic > Freshwater > Lake > Sediment | place: USA: Wyoming | collected...
ATATATAGATCAGGATACCTTTCCTTCATTTTTTGGTACAGGTTCTGAAGACTATTTCAATTACTCATGGTCATCCCCAAAAATATTTAGTTCTCCATATTGTGGGCAACCCAGAAATGATGGTCCGGGCAATCGGGGTTATGTTTCAAATTTCCGGTGGCATATTCTCGATGATATTCTATTCAAAGATAAAATCGCATTTTTCATGGAGTTGGGCCATCATGGCAATGTTCCCAATTTTTCGTATGGAAGAATAGTCTACCTATATGCTTTACCCGAACTCATTGATGATTATCAAAAAATATCGATGGATGATATTCGTGACATCCCTTATCAACATTGGAAACCAGAGGCACGCCTCGGTTCAGCGGGTTTCGGGTTCATTCAGGCAGAAAATCTTATTGCCGAGAATTCAACTATTAAGGTTGAAAAAGGATCGTTATGCTCTGAAGGGAATATTCTGATGTGGACACCAGCAAAAAAGGGAGAAAAGATCAGATTGCTACTCAACACCGACAAAGCCAGGGATAAAACAAAGATAGGCTTTACGCTCGCCCATTGTCCTGATGGAGGCGTAATAGCCATATTCATAAATGGAAAGCCTGTGAAGTTTGATGGAAAAGAAACAGTAAACCTTTTCGAACAGGACCATCAGTTTTTGGATAACCACTTTTCAGAACCAATTGAATTAACAAAAGGCAATAATGATATAACGTTTGAATCCAGAGATGCTGAGATGGGTAAAAAAGTCGGAATTGATTTTGTTTGGATAAAAGAGAAATGATCAGGTTTAAATTATTTTGATAATGATAAAACAGATGATAGCGGTAATAAAGAGTTACTTACAGACACTGGAGGTTTTTCAGGTCAGAAATAAAACTATTCTCTCAAAAGAAAGGGTAATATCTGTTGATGCATTACGAGGATTTGATATGTTCCTGATTATGGGGGGTGACATTGGATTTCAGTCTCTTGATAAAGTTTTCCATAATAAGTTGTCAGGTTTTGTTAAAACGCAATTTGACCATGTTGAGTGGTTTGGTTTTCATTTTGAAGATATTATTATGCCGCTCTTCCTCTTTCTGGTTGGAGTCTCTATGGTTTATTCATTTCGTAAAAGACTCGGGAATGGTTCATCGGACAAATCGCTATGGATACATACAATAAAAAGGGTGATCATCCTTTGGATATTGGGCATGATTGTTCAGGGAAACCTGTTAAGCTACGACATTAACCATATTCAGTTTTATACAAATACTTTACAGGCTATTGCAGCCGGTTATCTTATTGCAGCTATACTTATTCTGTATATGCCGGTCTGTTATCAGATAGTAGCTACTATTGGCTTAATGATTATTTATTGGGCTATTCTTGCACTTATCCCTGTTGAAAGAGCTGCAGCAAACGCCTATTCGCCAGATGGAAATGTGGCCATGTATGTTGAAAAAATGGTTATGGGGCGCTTTATCGGCTGGGGAACTTATACATGGATTGTTTCAAGCCTGAATTTTGGAGCAACTGTAATGTTAGGTGTTTTTGCCGGTTACATGATGCAATCCGCACATGGAAAAATGAAAAAATTCCGATATTACCTGATCATGGGATCATCCATGATCATTCTTGCCATGATCCTGAATATCTGGCATCCGATCATTAAGCATATATGGACAAGCTCTTTTGTACTATTTTCCGGTGGTATTAGTGTACTGATGCTTGCATTTTTTTATCTTGTTATTGATGCCTGGAATGTTCGCAAAGGGACAAAATGGTTGATAATCATTGGATCCAATGCAATCTTCGCCTACGTGGTATGGCATCTGTTTAGCAACAACTTAATGGGCATGGCTGAGGTTTTTTTAAAAGGGTTAAAACCATGGATAGGAGAGTTGTTTAATACCCTTAGAATTTTTGGTGGGACATTGATTTTATTCCTTATTCTTAAGTATATGCACAGGAATAAAACATTTATTAGAATTTAAGTAAAACTGATATATTAATCTGAAAAACAGTTGCCTATGTAAAATTCATCTAAAAAAATGGAGGACACCATGATTGGCTATTTCCATTGAACAAATGGTATTTAAGTTGCTACAGTTATTAAACTCTTTAATTTCAAACTAACATTTAACAATTATGATAAAAATCAATGTTATTCAACGAACAGCTTTATTTATAGGTTGTTCAAGAGAGTCTCTCAGAATTATGAAGTTCTCCATTATTTTTTTATTGGTGATAATTTTGAATATATTTTCGAGTAAAGCCGAATCACGGAATTCACCTCTGAATATAGATGTTGATGCCATATCATCGCAGCAATACAAAGTAAAAGGTACCGTTACTGATAAAAATGGCATTCCGCTTCCCGGAGTAACTGTTGTTGTTGCCGGAACAACTCTGGGAATTATTACCGATATTAACGGTGAATACAGTATTGATATTCCTCAGGGATCAAAAAGCCTGAAATTTTCATTTATAGGAATGGTTTCCCAGGAAATCAGCATTGGTACATCAACCCGGATAGCAGTAACCTTGACTGAAACAGCAATTGATCTGGAGGAGGTCGTTGTTGTTGGTTATGGTACGCAAAAAAAGGCCACTCTAACGGGTGCGGTTGGGACAATAAAATCAACTGAAGTTTTGAAACGTCCGGCCGCAAATACCACAGAACTATTACAAGGCCAGGTTGCAGGTTTGGTATCCCGACAATCAAGTGGACTGCCGGGTTCGGATGCTACTATTTTGAATATTAGAGGGTATGGCAATCCGTTGGTTATAGTTGATGGAGTGCAGAGTGGCCGTTCACTGGAACAGATGGATCCGAACGAGATCGAATCCATCAGTGTTCTAAAGGATGCTTCTGCAGCTATTTATGGTGCAAGGGCCGGAAACGGGGTAATCCTGGTAACTACAAAAAGGGGCAAAGAAGGTCCATTTTCAATCACTTATACTGGTAATATTTCATTTGCAACACCCACATATCTACCCGAAATGGTCGATGCCAATCATTGGGCAGAAATGCTAAGTGAGTCAGGTGTAAATCCTAATAATTACACCCCTAATTCTGTGAAATATAATCCTGCAACCAAGACTTTGTATAATGTTTTAGATGGGACTGCTTTTAAAGGGTACAATTGGTCTGATGCAATTTATCGCAAATATGCTCCCTTAAAACAACACAACATTAACGCAAGTGGAGGAAATAAAAATGTCTCGTATTTTATTTCCGCAGGATTTACTGATCAGGAAAGTAACTTCAAATCTGGTGATTACGATTTCAGCAGATACAATCTCCGTTCCAATATTGACGCAAAGGTCACTGAAAATATTGGCATTTCTGTTGATTTTTCTTATAGAAGTTCGTTACTCGATAAAGCCAATTTTGGCAGCCCCTCGGATCTGTATAACGATTTGCAAACTGCCAAACCAGTTTACCCGGTTGTCTTTGATCAGGATCCAACAAAAGCTACTCAATCTGGGTTTTTAACTAGAAGTCCATATTTTGACACATTTAAAAAATACTCAGGGTTTGTAGAAAACAGGGAAAAGGCGGTTAAGGGTGCTGTTGAGTTTCGTTATTCATTCCCAATGATTAAAGGATTAATTGCAAAAGCACGTTTGAATTACGAGGAATCTTTCGCCTGGGACAAGAGTGTTAACAAAACTTTTCCTGTATATGCATACGATGCCGTAGCAGCTTCTACAGGTAAAGATCCATGGACCAGTTTAATACGTGGACAAAATAAATTGTATGTATATTCAGCCGAATCTCAACTATTGCTCCCTTTATTAAGTCTTGAATATCAAAAAGTAATTGGAAACCATAATTTTAGTGGCGTTCTGGTAGGTGAATCACAAACCTTCAGAGGGACTAGCCTGAGGGGCGACAGGAGAGACATGTTTAGTTATGAGGCCCCCTATTTAAGATATGCATCTGAAATAGGAAAAGATAACACCGATGGTACCAGCCAATACGCACGCTCAAGTATTATCGGCCGTATTAATTATGGATTCAAGGGGAAATACTTATTCGAATTCACCATGCGGGCCGATGCCTCAGCCGAATATCCACCCGAAGGCCGCTGGGGATATTTTCCAAGCTTAAGTGCCGGATGGCGGATTTCTGACGAGTCTTTTATAAAGGATAATTTCAAAGCAATAAATAATCTCAAATTAAGGGCCTCTTATGGTATTCTCGGTAATGATGCTGTTTCTTCATTTGCATACCTTTCAGGCTATAATATTACTTCAGCTTTTCATGTTTTCGGTACATCACCGGCACCTGTAATCGCTTCTTCAGGATTGGCTAACCCTGATGTTACATGGGAATCCTTGACAATGTACAATGTTGGGCTCGATGGAAATTTCTGGAATGGTTTACTGGGCTTTCAGACGGATGTTTTTTACCGTTTATCAAGTGATATTCTTGCCATACCTATCCAAAATGTCCCTTCCACTTTCGGAGCCGCTTTACCCTTGACAAACTTAAACAAAAGGGATAAGCGCGGATTTGAAATTACTCTTACCCACAGGAACACGATTGGCAAGGTGACATACGATATTTCACCAATATTCTCCTATTCACGTGGAAAATATGTAGAATGGGAGGAGGTAATATCTGCTGACCAGGATTGGAATAATCGATATGGTTTGACAGGTGAATGGGACGACAAAAGATGGGGATATCTTTCTGACGGCTTCTTTGAAACCCAGGACGAAATTACCAATCACAAGGTAAATCAGGACCAAGCAAAAAATCAGACCATTAAAGTAGGTGATATCAAATACAAAGACCTGAATAATGATGGTGTTATTGATTGGAAAGATGAGACGGTTATCAGTACCACTGGCTTGCCAAAAACTATATATAGCTTGATTGCCGGAGTTGAATACAAGGGATTCCGTTTAAGTACACTTTTTATGGGGGGATCTAATTACGTAATATCATTTGGTGGCTCGGCTGCAGCCCCTTTTGATAACGAATCAATCCCATTAACGGTGCATTATGAGAATAGGGCTATTGTGGGTAAAGACAGCAATGGGAAAGATTATATAACCAATCCTGATAATTTTAAATTGCCTCCTGCCACCCAGAATGGACTTACATCCAATAATAGGAAATCCTCTGACTTCTGGAACTACGACGCCATATACCTGCGATTAAAGAATTTGAACTTATCTTATTCGCTACCCAAAAAAATTATTAAACATGCAGGATTCAATGAGTGTATATTTTATTTTTCGGGAACCAACCTTTGGACAATCAGTAACCTCGGTATCTGGAAAAATTCTTTCGACCCTGAAGTAATACAACAGGACAATAAGAATTATCCGCCAGTAAAAACAATTACTTTTGGTCTTAAATTAACAATATAATCATAAAAATAAGTACGATGAAAATAATATTATATCTTTTAGGATTACTTTCTATACTGGTTAGTTGCACTAATAATTTGGACATTAAACCCACCAACATGATTTCGGAAGAGGATGTGAAAAATGACCCCGTTCTTGTTGATGCATTTCTAAATAAAGTATATTTTCTCACCAGGTTTGATGCGTCAGCCGGCACTTATGCATACCAGCCAGCAACCTTTAATGTCATTTCCGGAGAACAAAATGTGAAAGCGGCTTGGCAAGCGCCTTTTCAGGCAGCCATGCAGATTATTGACGAAAATGGAGCCCGTAAGATAGAAGATGGCCAAATGGATTATTGGCCCTATGATAACATCCGATCTGCAAACGAAATTCTGCAGATTCTTAAAGAGAGTACCTTTGATAAGAATTTTGTGATCCAGAAAACGGCAGAAGCCCGTTTCCTCCGGGCTTTTATGTACTTCGAGCTGGTGAAACGATACGGTGGTGTTCCCCTTATTACCACACCGCAAAGCATTGACCAGCCCATTGAGGAGTTGAACGTCAAACGCAATTCTGAAAAAGAGATCTACGATTTTATTGGATCCGAAATGGATGAACTGGCAAATATCCTGCCAAATAGCTACAGTGCCTCCTCTTTTGGCCGGCCAACAAAATGGGCTGCATATGCCTTAAAAAGTCGCGCCATGCTCTATGCAGGAAGTATTGCTAAATATAGCACCGTCCAATTGAATGGAATCCTTGGCATTCCTGCCGGTGACGCCAATAACTATTATCAGAAATCGTACGATGCCTCTATGCAGGTTATTAATAACAGCCCTCATGCGCTTTACAGGAAAAATTCTGATCCGGTAAAAAATTACAATGAAATCTTTGTAAAAGACGGAAATTCAGAGGTCATCTTTGCTGTTGTGTATGACAAACCCTTGCTGAAAACCCATTATTGGAATTATGTTTGTACGCCCGAAGAATTTTCTACCGGTTGGGGGTCTAACAACTGGTATTACCTCGAGTCGTTTGAGAAGTATGAATATCAGGATGGATCTTCGGGAAAACTTGACTGGAGCCAATTAAATGGAGTAACAAAATTTAGTTTGAAAGATCTTATTCTGAAGAAAGATCCGAGATTTTTGGCTTCGGCCTGGTATCCTGAAAGTCCATGGCAGGGAGGGAAAATCTATTTTCATAGTGGAACCATTGGTACCATACCTGCCGGATCCACCTGGCCTGCAGTGGCGCGGCCCAGAAACAAGGCAAATACGGGGTTCCTCGTTCGTAAGCGGGTAAACGAAGCAGTTGTACTTACTCCAGTACCTGAAGACGAAACCGACTGGATTGTTTTCCGAACCGGCGAGATGTACCTGAATGCTGCTGAGGCTGCCTTCGAACGCAACAATGAACCGGAAGCACGAAAACAACTCAATATTATCAGGGAGAGGGCAGCAATGCCTCCTAAGAGTTTATTAACAATCGATGATATCCGGAACGAACGTTTTGTTGAACTATTCATCGAAGGCCATCGTTACTGGGATCTCCGCCGTTGGAGGATTGCCGTTAAAGAACTCAATGGCAAAGGCTTCAAAGGGGTAACCTGGATGTACTATATCAATGAGGATAAATATACATTGCAAATAAAAGATGGTGATTTTGGCTTTATACGAACTTTCGCTGAACGCAATTATTACTTCCCGATTAGTAAAAGCAGGTTAGCCGAAAATCCGAACCTGGTAGAAAATCCCGGATATTAGATATTGAAGGGTTAAGAGTTTGGATAGAATTTTTAGAGGATCATTTTTATTATCAGCAACCAATTTCACAATGTGAAATTAGTTGCTGATAATAAAATCCTTTGAAAGATAATTTTTGCCAATTTGAGGGATCATAATCTCATTTTCAGTTGATTAAAATTTTTATAATTATTTATAACAATGACAAATTCAGATCATTCCCGTCGCAATTTTTTGGAAAAAACGGGATTCGTTTCAGCTGGTATTTCAATTCTACCCAGCCATGTTGTCAGCGGTTTTGGTTACAAAGCTCCAAGTGATAAACTGAACATAGCCGGTATTGGGATCGGGGGCAAGGGACATACTAACCTGAAGGGGATGACAACTGAAAACATCGTTGCACTGTGCGATGTGGACTGGAAGTATTCAGAACCGTGCTTCAAAGATTTTCCTAAAGCTAAACAATACTGGGACTGGCGCAAAATGTTCGACGAACTTGGAAGTTCTATTGATGGAGTAATGGTTGCCACAGCCGATCATACACATGCTGCCATATCTGCAACAGCTATGACCCTTGGTAAACATGTCTATTGCCAGAAGCCACTCACCCACTCGGTTTATGAATCCCGTTTGCTGACAAAACTGGCTGCGAAACATAAAGTTGCCACTCAAATGGGAAACCAAGGAAACTCAGGGGATGGTGTCCGTCAACTCTGTGAGTGGATATGGAATAATGAGATTGGTGATATCAGGGAAGTGCATGCCTGGACAGACCGCCCTGTATGGCCGCAAGGCATACCCCGGCCAACACAGGTAATGCCGATTCCTAAAACACTGAATTGGGATTTATTTATTGGCCCGGCACCCATGCGGCCATATCATGAAATATATACGCCCTGGAACTGGAGAGGATGGTGGGATTTTGGCACCGGTGCTTTCGGTGATATGGCATGCCATGTTTTAGACCCCATATTTCGTTCCCTGAAACTGGGCTATCCGGAAAAAGTCCGCGGAAGTTCAACAAATATCAATACAGAATCTGCTCCTCATGCCGAAACGGTTGAATTTGCGTTTCCGGCCCGCGATAATATGCTGAAACTTGCCTTGCCTCCTGTGAAAGTTCACTGGTACGATGGTGGATTGCTTCCCAATCTGTCAGATATGCTTCCTGAAGGGGAGAATCTGATGAAAGACGGATTAGGCGGTTCCCTTTTCATTGGCTCAAAAGATACCCTCATCTGCGGTTGCGGCGGGTATAATCCAAGGTTGCTCTCAGGCAGGGTGCCAGATGTAAAACCATATCTGAGGCGTATTCCGGGTGGTGATATTTTCTATCAGGATGGGATACATGAACAAGACTGGATACGTGCCTGCAAGGAGTCGCCTGATAACAGAACAGAGGGCACTTCAAACTTCGCCTATTCAGGGCCTTTTAACGAAATGGTATTACTAGGTGTGCTGGCTATAAGACTCCAAAGTCTTAACAAAGCATTAAAATGGGATGGCGAAAAAATGAGGTTCACCAATATTTCAGCTACAGAAGAATTAAAAATTATATCTACTGACGAATTCAAAGTTATAGATGGTCACCCAACTTTTAACAGAAAATTTGCAAAGTTTAATGCTTTGGAAAGTGCCAATGAGTACATCCGTCATACTTATCGCCAGGGTTGGAATTTGCCGGGTATGCCTGTCTAATACCAAATATGAATATATGAGCACGAATAGTCAGATAACCTTGCATGCCGTCCTTCTATTTAGTACCCTGTTTTCTCCTTTTCTACTGCAAAAGGAAGCTACAGAACAAATCACTTCCCTGAAGCCTTGAGAAACAAATATAGATCAGAATATTTTCCATTTATGCCTGCAAGGGTCATCAATTGAGAATTTTATAATTTTCGAAATAGAACATGACAAAGACAAATTATTTGGTAACCAATCATACAGATATCAGCAAAGCTGCTTTCCCGGTTATTGATGGGCATAACCACCTTTGGGGCAACTGGCAGGTAGAAAGAGTTCTCGAAGTGATGGATGAGGTTGGGGTTATCAGTTATTGTGACCTTACGGGTAATGTGCGCATCGAATTTGCAGATGGTGGTTATGTGATTACTCCCGGTAATCTATCCGATTTTCTTGAGAATTGCGCCATGAAATATCCTGGTAAGTTTTACTGTTTTACTATGTCAAATTTTGCCCAACCTGCAAACAAACCGCTTTTTGATGATTCTAAACGTTTTGTGGATGAGTGCATTGAAATGCTTAACAATCATGTCCGGCAGGGAGCAAAAGGACTTAAAATCCTGAAAGAACTTGGACTTCATTATCGTGACTCTGCAGGTGAACTGATCAATTGTAACGACACCAGACTGGCTCCTATTTGGGAAGAAGCAGGCAGGCTTAAAATACCCGTCTTAATTCATCAGGCTGATCCGTTGGGTTTCTTCGACAAGGTGATTCCTGAAAATGAACATTATGAGTCGTTACTGAAATACCCGTCATGGAGCTTTGCTGATGCTAAGTACCCACGTAAAATTGAATTGCTCAAAAGACGTGATGACCTAATCAGGCAGCACCCAAACACCACATTTATTCTGCCCCATTTTGCAAACTATGCTGAAAATATTCCCTATGTTTCAAATTTGCTGGATGAAAATCCAAATGTATATATAGATTTTTCTGCAAGGCTTGATGAGCTGGGAAGGCAGCCGTATAGCACAAAGGATTTTTTTATAAAGCACCAGGACAGGATTATTTTTGGTGCAGATATGCCTGCAAACCTTGAGTGTTCAGCTGAAATGTACCGGACCTATTTCAGATTTCTTGAAACTTACGACGAATCGTTTTACTCCCCAGATTATGATGGCACATTTGATCGTACACGCTGGCCGATATGCGGTATTGGATTGCCGAAAGACGTTCTTGAGAAAATATATTACAAGAATATTTTGAGGGTTATTCCTTCACTCAAAATAGATTTAAAAGAATATTTACCATAAAATTAAAAATTTATATAATGATCAAAACTAAAGTTGGGTTTATTGCTTATGGCGTTCATAAAGACGGGCTTCAAGACCCAATGGGAACACCATTTATTGATGAGCTGGTTGTTTCCGGAGCTAAACAGGCACTGAAAAACTGCGGACTCGAACTGGTGGAATATGATTTGGTAATAGCCTCAAAGCAGGAAGCCAGGGAATGTTTCGACAAATTCAAAAAAATGAACGATGTTGATGCTGTCGTTTTATTTTCGGGTACCTGGGTGTGGGCCTCTCACATGATTGCCGCAATCCGTGATTTTGCCAAAACAGGCAAGGGCATAGTTCTCTGGACTAATCCTGGCAGTCAGGGATGGAGGCCAGTCGGTGGTTTGGTAATGCAGGGTGCTTTTAAAGAAATCGGGTTAAAACACCGGTTTGTGTATGGCAGCTTCGAAGACCCAAAAGAAATCGAGAAAATCACATCCTATTGCCGTGCGAGTGCTATGAAAAATTCACTGAACATGAGTACAATAGGTACTTTTGGAGGCAGAGGGATGGGACAAACCTGCGGAGCAGCCGATCCTTCGCAATGGATGAAAACTTTCGGCACTGATATCGATTCAAGGGAAACATCTGAATTATTGGATACGGCTAAAAAGATTTCCAAAGAAGAGATTGCAGAGGCAATAATGAGAATACAAAAACTCTTCTCTGAGCCAATCCCTGATAACGATCAGGCTGATCGCTCCATAAGGCTCTATTTAGCCATAAAAAAACTGGTAAAGAAAAACGGATGGGATTTTTATACTATTCAGTCTTTCCCTGGATTAGGCGATGAATACAGCGCAACTTGTTTTGCCCAGAGCATGATGCTCGAAGACGGAATGGGCACATCAACGCTTGGAGATTTTAATACTGCCATCACTGTTAAATGTTTGACAGACATGAGTGATGAGCCTGTTTATTATGGCGATTTGCAGCATGTTGATAAGTCGAACAATGAAATCAAAATAATCGGCGATGGGGCTTGTCCCCCTTCCCTGGCAAGCAAGCTCGGACCTGCCGGATTTGCTGAACACGGAATCCCGACTGAAGGAGAAGCTGGTGGTATTTCAATAAAACTGGTTTGCAAAGTTGGCGAGGGTGTTCTTGCCCGGCTTGGTCGGAACAATGGCCAATTTGAAATGGTAATTACCCGCTGTAGCATTTTCGAACCAGATGCAAATGTAATTGAAGAGAGAAAAAATGAATGTGGCATCCCATTCTGGCCTCACGGTTTTGTTAAAGCTGATTGTGATATCGATGCTTTGCTGCAAGCCTGGAATAATGAATACGCATGTCTTGGCTACGGATCGCATTTATACGAAGAATTAAAAGCATTTTGCGAACTCACTGGGATAAAAGCTATTGCTCTTTAATGAAAATCATTGAAGCCAATATTGGTAACTGGTATCTTCAATGTATTCCGAAAGATGGGGCAAGGATTTCGGTACTAAGATATGAAGGTCAGGATTTACTAACTGCAAATCCGCCTTCTTTCAAAGTTCCTGATAAAATTCATGGCGAATATGAAAGCCGGCCAGTGTATGGATACGATGATTGTTTTCCAACAGTTGATCCTTGCATTTATCCTGACAATCAACAGGAAGGCAGGGATCATGGTGAATTATGCTGGCTTGAATGGGATGTGCAGGTTGAAGGCAATAAACTGATTTGCTCAGTGGATTGTCTTCACCCAAATGTTACTTTTAGTCGGATTCTGGATTTTGCCGGTAATAAATTGAGCTGGTTTTTTCAAATTGAAAATACTTCAGCGACGAAACTCGATTTTTTGCATGTGATGCACCCGTTGCTGCCATTGGGTCAAATCCGATCAATCGAATTGCCGGGGTATTCAAGCTGTTTTGATGAGATTAATTTGCATGAATTGCCTTTGAAGTTTCCGTTGCAAGTTTCCGGTCATTTGATTGAAGTTGAATCAGGATTCTACGAAATGTTGTTGCTGAAAAACATTGATGCAGGTTCTGTTAAACTTGGTTTTCAAAATAATACCAATTTGCGGATAAGCTTTGATAACAAGCTTTTTCCAACGCTGGGAATTTGGTGGAACAATGCCGGATACCCTGATGAAGCGGGTCTGAGGCGAACCGAATGTGCCTTCGAACCCATTCCGGGAACTTGCAGTAATTTGTCTAAATCTTTTAACGACGGATCGTACTTAAGTGTTGAGCCGGGAAAAACTTTGACATGGATTATTGAATGGGAAATACATGATAATTGTTAATTAGAATTCGAAAAAAAACTTATGCCACTAATTCTTGAAAGAAGTAAAGTCCTTGATATATACAATGATGCCGCACAAAGGAAATGGGTAATTCCTACTTTTAATACAGAAAATCTCACCAATACGGAAGCTATTCTCGCGGCGACACTCGAATATAGCCAGTTAATCAGTCAACCTGATCTTCCAATAACAATCGGAATCACTAACCAGTATAGCCATCGAAGCCAGTCAGTATATTATACCCATACCAGGCGTTGGGATATCGGACTGAAATTATTTCTGGCCGATATTGAGGTACTGACAGGCAAAGAATCTCCTTATGAACATCTAAATGTTATGATCCATCTTGACCATGCCCAGTGGGATACTGATAAGCCATTACTGAATTGGGATATGGACAGGTTTTCGATGATCATGTATGATGCCTCTTCCTTGCCTTTTGAAGAGAACATCAGATTAACCGCAAAATTTGTAGAGGAAAATGGGCAAAAGATAGTTATTGAAGGCGCCTGTGATGAAATTGTGGATGCTACCGGTGATGAAAGAAGCAGTCTGACAACACCCGAACAGGCGATAAGATATCTAACCCAAACGAAGGCCGATTTTATTGTCGCGAATCTTGGCACCGAACACAGGGCAAGTGTTTCAGACCTGAAGTATCATGGCGATTTAGCACAGCAAATCAGTAAATTAACTGGTCCGAAACTCGTTTTGCATGGCACCTCCTCTGTAGGAAATGATCAGGTAAAAAATCTTTTTACTGACGGCATTGCAAAAGTGAACATCTGGACAATCATGGAACGAGACAGTTCGCCGGTTCTTTTTGAGGATATGGTGAAAAATGCTTCAAGCGTAATTGGAAAAGATAAGACAGAGGCAATGATAGAATCAGGATTGCTTGGCAATAAGGTAATGAGAACCGGCAAAGCATCACTCTCACATTATACAAGTGCATACAGACAGGATATTGTATTCGCTGAAATGAAGAAAATAGTTCTCGAATACCTCAAGCTCTGGTACATTTAAAAGATCTGATTATGAACCATTACATGGGAATTGACATTGGGACAAGTGGTTGCAAAGCGGTAATATTTGATGAGGAAGGACGGCAGGTTTCCATTTCATACCGGGAATATGACCTGATTTCGAAGCATCCGGGATGGGCCGAACTTGATACTGATGAAGTAATGGCGAAGTGCTTTGCGGTGATCAAAGAATCTACCTCCCAACTTAAAGAAGGTTCGGTGGTGGGTTTGGGGATTTCGAGCCAGGGTGAAGCTTTTACAATGATTGACGAAGAAGGGAAAGCGCTATGCAATGCACTTGTTTCGTCTGATATCAGGGCAAATGATTTGATAGTTCCATGGACAGAAGAATTCGGGGAAGCGAAACTGTACCAGATTACAGGCCACACGCCTCATCCCATGTTTTCGTTGTTCAAATTGCTCTGGATAAAAGAAAACGCTCCTGAAATATGGGCGAAGACTCATCGGATTCTGTGTTTCGAAGACCTCCTGCAATACAGGCTGGGAATAAAAAATCCAGCTATGGGGTGGTCACTTGCCGGCAGAACCATGCTCTTTGATGTTATTAGCCATTCATGGAATAATGAGATACTTGAACGCTTAGGACTGAGGAAAGAACAACTTTCCACTCCTTTACAATCAGGATCAATAGCCGGGTATATAAACAAAGAACTTTGCAAAGAACTGAACCTTGCCGAATATGCTTTTATTGTTACCGGGGGTCACGACCAGCCTTGCTCAGCCCTGGGTGCCGGAGCGATTGAACCGGGTATTGCTGTTTACGCTTCAGGAACTGTTGAATGTATTACCCCAGCTTTTAATAAACCAATTTTTTCCGAAGAACTTCGCAAAAACAATCTGTGTACATACGATCATACTGCACCGGGCATATATGCAACTGTGGCATTCAGTCTTACGGGAGGCAATATTCTGAAATGGTTTAGAGATGAATTTGGAGCCCCGGAAGTAGAGCTGGCAAAAAGAACGAATAGCGATCCGTATGAATTGTTAATGAAGCAGATGCCCGACGAACCTTCCCGCCTTCTTGTGCTGCCTTACTTTACGCCCTCAGGCACACCATATTTCGATATTTCGGTGAAAGGTGCGATTCTTGGGCTTGATCTTTCAACAACGCGTGGAGAAATAATGAAAGCGCTTCTTGAGGGTGTGGCTTTTGAGATAAAGTTGAACCTGGACATTCTTGAGAAATCGGGATATGTGGTAAATGAATTAAGAGTAATCGGAGGAGGGGCAAGGTCACAAAGGCTGGTTCAGTTAAAGGCTGATGTAATTGGTAAGCCAATAACCATACTTGATGTAACCGAAGCTGGTTGCATCGGTGTGGCGATGCTTGCGAAAGCTTTCTATACCTTACAGAACATCAGTGAAATTGCAAAGAGATGGGTTAAACCATTGTCTAAAGTTGAACCAAAGTTTCATGATTATTATAACGAAAAATTCAATCTATACAAGAAGTTGTATCCTGCTTTATTAGCAATTTAACCCTTGATTCGAATAAATATGAAATATTTATTATTACTTTTTTTAATAAGCATATCACCGACATCAGTTTTTTGTCAGGTTGATAAAGACTTAGCCCTTCCGGTTAACTGGGAGCTTGGATATAATTCCGATCCTAAAACAGAATCTTTGAATTGGATTCCCGCCATTGTGCCCGGGGCAATTCAACTGGATATTGCCAAAGCCGAACATTATGGCTTATGGTATTATGCGGAGAACTGGAAAAATTATCTGTGGATGGAAGATCAACATTTTACCTACAGAGCTTCGTTCAAAAAACCGGAATTAAAATCCAATGAGCATTTCTTTTTCATATCCAAAGGAATTGATTATGACTTTGAAATCTTATTAAACGGAGAAAGACTTTTTCAGCAGGAAGGCATGTTTACTTCAGTCAAGCTTGATCTTACGGATAAACTCATGACTCATAATGAGATCAATATTGTAATCAACCCCATACCAAAATCGAAATCATTCCCGGCCGACCGTGGTCAGGCGAATCATTCAGTAAAACCTGCGGTCAGCTATGGCTGGGACTGGCATCCACGGTTAGTTCCTTCCGGAATATGGGATGAGACTGGATTATTTGTAGAACCAGAAAACGCTATCGATGATTTTCGTCTGGATTATTGCCTGAATGATTCGCTTAATGCCTCATCACTCTTATTAAGTGCAAATGGGCGAAATCTTTCAGGATGTACCTTCATTTGGAAATTAACTGATCATGAAGGAAAGAATGTTTTAGTTGAGAAAGGGAATTTTGAAGGTGACAATCTGATACGAACGGCAGAACTAGATCAACCGAAATTATGGTGGCCTCATGATCAGGGTGATCCATACTTGTACACCAGCCGAATACAACTTTTTGACAAAAAAGGAAAATTTGTGCAAGCGAAGGAATCGTCTGTTGGATTTCGTAGGGTACGATTAGTGACAAATGCAGGGTGTACCGATCCTGCAGGATATCCAAAATCGCGAATATTGCCTCCTATTCAAATGGAAATAAATGGACGGAGGATCTTTTGCAAAGGAACGAATTGGGTGAATCCCGAAGTGTTTCCTGGAATCATAACTGCATCGCGATATGAGGAGCTCATAGACAGGGCTATTGAAGCCAATCTGAATATATTCAGAATTTGGGGCGGTGGAATCATTAATAAGGACTCATTTTATAGTTTGTGTGATAAGAAAGGAGTATTAGTATGGCAGGAATTTCCGTTGGCTTGCAATAAATATCCTGATGATCCTCATTATCTTCAGATACTTGAGCAGGAGTCGGCCTCCATAATAACGAGGTTGAAGAAACATGCATCTTTGGTACTTTGGTGCGGGGGAAATGAACTCTTCAATGGCTGGAGCGGTATGGACGATCAGTCTATTGCCCTTCGACTTCTAAATAGTCAATGCCTTAAATTCGATCCCACTACCCCTTTTATTCCTACCTCCCCAATTGAAGGAGTAGGTCACGGAAATTATGTATTCCGTTTGGAAAAGACTGGAGAGGAAGTCTTTGAGATAATGAATCATGCACATTTTACTGCTTATACTGAATTTGGAATGCCTTCTCCTGCTTCAGTTGATGTTCTGCGCAGTATCATTCCTGAAAACGAACTATGGCCTCCAAAACCAGGAACCTCATGGGAAAGCCACCACGCCTATAACGCATGGGGAAAAAATACATGGCTGATGCAGGATATGATAGAAGACTATTTTGGAAAATCCAATTCGCTCGAAGAGCTTGTAATTCATGGACAATTAATACAAGGGGAAGGGTACAAATATATTTATGAGGAAGCACGGCGACAGAAGCCATATTGTTCAATGGCCCTGAATTGGTGTTATAATGAACCTTGGCCAACCGCTGCCAACAATAGTCTTCTTAGCTATCCAAATATTACAAAGCCAGGATTTTATCAGGTAAAAAATGCTTGCAGACCTGTCCTTGCGAGCGCCACGATCACCAAATTCAAATGGAAGTCTGGAGAATTGTTTAAAACGCAGGTCTGGATGTTGAGTGATAAACCCGAAGATGTCAAAGCTGGGAAACTTAAAGCATCCATCGTGTCAGGAAATAACATTTATTCAATGGGAACTTGGAATTTCCATACAATAGAATCGAACAAGAATTTGAGTGGACCTGAATTCACTCTTATTTTGCCCGATTTACAACCGGGAACTTTTAAATTAGTTTTGGAAGTTGATGGTTTTCCTGAGCTTAATTCAGAGTACACGCTATTGGTGGGAAGCTAAAAATAGAATTAAAAGAGAGTAGAAATTCGAAAATTTAAATGAATAAAACTATGAAAACAAATGAAGTCGTATTTGCTGACAACCAAACATCATTAACAAAATCTGGTTTACTGCTCTTCCTTGCCGGGGTTATACTTTTTATGGGAATCATAACAGGAGAAATATTTCATCCGGCAGGATTCAGTACCCGGACGAGTTATATCAGTGAATTAGGGGCATCAATTAAGCCGGGAGAGGCTGCTCCCCAGCCATCAGCCACGATATTTAACTTTACAATGATCCTTACAGGCATCATGATAAT
>Ga0315270_10000743_pt1 | contig 17461 bp, 21 predicted proteins | sample C1_bottom_MG_FD_204932 | JGI IMG/M metagenome (GOLD analysis project Ga0315270, IMG submission 204932) | Sediment microbial communities from Yellowstone Lake, YNP, Wyoming, USA - C1_bottom | ecosystem: Environmental > Aquatic > Freshwater > Lake > Sediment | place: USA: Wyoming | collected...
ATGCCGCCCCGCCCGAGAACCGATTCGAGGCGGTAGCGCCCGAGCGTGCGGCCCGTCAGGTCCGTCATGAGGTGCTCCGTTCCAACGTCGCGATCGTGCGCGGAGTTTACGCTCCGCCGTCGGCGCCGAACGCGTCCTTGATCCACGTCACGGCGGGCGGATCCCCGAGGACGGCGACGACGTCGAAACGCACGGACCTCGCCCGGGACGGATGCGCCGCCAGCCACCGGCGGGCCGCGCGCACGACGCGCAGTCGCTTCGTGCGCGTCACGGCCTCGGCGGGGGAACCCAGCGAGGAATCCCGCCGGCGCTTCACCTCGACGAAGACGGTAGTTCCCGAATCGTCCGCGATGATGTCGATCTCGCCATTCGGGTATCGCACGTTTCGGGCGAGGATGAGAAGAGAATTTTCTTCGAGTAGTGAAGAGGCGAGGTCCTCGCCTCCGCGGCCGCTTTCCACCTTGCGAGGGTCCCTCTTCACCTTTCTAAGCAAATCTTCTTCTTTCTTCTTCTTTCCCCTCTTCCGCGAAATCCCCAGCGCCTTCAGCCGCTTCTTCCAGTCCTCGCTTTCGGCCGGGCTCATGGGAAGAGGATAATTCTCCCGGCCATGAGCGACCACCTCCTCGTCCACTGCCCCGAGTGCGCGGCCACCCTGAAGGTCGACAGGGAGACGGGCGCGGTCCTCTCGCACGAGACCGTCGCCCACAAAAACAAGCTCGGCTCGTTCGAGGAAGCTGCGAAAGAAAACGTGCGGCGCAAGGAGCGTGCCGAGGACCTGTTCGCCGCGACCGTCGAGCGCGAGAAGAACAAGTCGAGCATCCTCGACAAGACCTTCCGGGAGGCGCTCGAGCGCGCGAAGGCCGATCCGTCGAAGCCGAAGGGCATCTTCGACGACGAGTAGGCTCAGGCCCTCAGTCGCCGTAGTCGATGTACCAGAACAGCCAGAACAGCGAGGTCAGGATCACGGTGCCGAGGAAGATCCAGACCGTCCAGACCGGCCACCTGTCGCCGTAGGTCATCTGGATTTTCGCGTAGACGCCGAGGGCGAGGAGCACGGCGACGAGGCGGTAGATCCAGTGGCGGTAGTGACGCCAGCGGTCCTCGGCCTCCTCGACCTCGACCTGGCGCAGCATCGCGATGGCGCGGCGCTTCTTGTCCAGCTGGCGCTGCCGGGCCTTCATGCCCTCCGTCACGAGCGGCTCGTCCACGTCGGCGGTGGCGGGCTTGTAGAAACCCGACTTGCCTTCCTTCGTGTAGACCGCGGGCGCCACGGGTCCCACGACCCTCTGGACGGGCTTCACGCCGATACCCGTCAGCGGGCCCTTGGGTTTCGGATCGTCCGGCACGTTGAGACGGAGTTTACGCCGGTTTGGACGCTCCCGGGTGCGCCGGGAGGGCCCGCACGGCCAGTTCGAGGACGTCGAACGCGTCGGTCGTCCCGCCGGTCTCCGTCTTCGCGTTTCCGAGCATGACCATGCAGAACGGGCAGGAGACGCCGACGGCATCCGTCCCGTTCGCCTGGATCTCCGCGTAACGCGCCTGGTTGATGCGCGTCCCGAGCGTCTCGTCCAGCCACATGCGGCCGCCGCCCGCCCCGCAGCACATCCCGGCATCGCGGCTGCGCGGCAGCTCCTTCACCGTGAGGCCCGGGATCGCGTTCAGGATGTCGCGCGGCGCCTCGTAGACGCCGTTGTGCCGGCCGAGGTAGCACGGGTCGTGGAACGAGATCGACTGCTCGATCTTTTCCGTGAGACTCACGCGGCCCTCGGCGACGAGCTTCGCCACGATCTCGGTCCCGTGGACGACCTCGTATTTCCCCCCGAAGTCCGGGTACTCGTTCGCGAGCGTGTTGAAGCAATGCGGGCAGTTCGTGACGATCTTCTTCACGCCGTACCCGTTCATCGTCTCGATGTTCTGCTGCGCGAGAGTCTGGAACAGGTACTCGTTGCCGAGGCGGCGCGCCGCGTCGCCCGTGCACGTCTCCTCGCTCCCGAGGATCGCGTACGTGACGCCGGCGTCGTGGAGGAGGCGCGCGAGCGCCTGGGAGACCTTCTTGCCGCGCTCCTCGTACGAGCCGGCGCAGCCCACCCAGAACAGCACCTCGACGCCGCCCGCCCCGGCGGCTTCCGCCATCGTGAGGACGGGGAACGGCAGGTCCTTAGCCCACGCGCCGCGGTCCGCGGCGGGCAGGTTCCACGGGTTGCCCTGGCGCTCCATCCCGTTGAACGACGTCTGCGCTTCCTTCGGGAACTCGCTCTTCTCGAGGACGAGGTACCGGCGCATGTCCGTGATCTTGTCGACGTACGTGATCCCGACCGGGCACGCGTGCTCGCAGTAGCGACACGTCGTGCACGCCCAGATGGTGTCTTCCGAGATCCAGCCGCCGATGAGGGGTTTGCGGCCGGCGATGCGGCCCTGCACGGCGCCGTCACCGCGGCCGGAGTCGGCGTCGATGAGGTCGTCCGCCTCGGCGTAGAGCGTGTTGCGCAGGTCCACCGTGAACGTCTTCGGCGAGAGCGGCTTGCCCGTCAGGTGCGTCGGGCAGATCTCGCGGCAGCGCCCGCACTCCGTGCACGTCATGAAGTCGAGCTTCTGCTTCCAGGTGAAGTCCTCGATCTTCGAGACGCCGAAGCGCTCTGCCTCCGCCGCCTTCTCGATGTCGAACGTCGCCATCTTCCCGGCCGAGTCGAGCTTGGCGAAGTAGAGGTTCGGGAGCGCCGTGATGACGTGGAAGTGCTTCGCGAACGGCAGGTAGTTCGCGAAGACGAGGATCGCGACGAGATGTCCCCACCACGCGCCGAAATAAATGCTCTGCAGGGAAGAAAGAGAAAGAGAAGAGATTTGCTTAGAAAGGTAATAGGTCACGGGCTCCCAGAGGGCGTTGGCCGCGAGGGCGGTGCTTCCCTCTCTGCCGGCTTCCAGCGCGAAGCGCGCCGCGCCCGCGGCGAGGTCGCTGATCATCAGGAACCCGATGAGGCAGAGGATGAGGTCGGCGTCGAAGCTGGGGTCGAGGCGCTCTTTCTTGAAGACGTGCCTCCGGCCGAGCGCGAGGACGACGCCCGCGAGCGTCGTGACGAGGACGACGTCCTTCAGGAGGAGGTAGCACTCCCAGAAGCCCGCTCCGAGGAACGGCAGCGCGGCGCCCGGAAAGAGGCCCTCGAAGACGAGGGCCAGGGTCCGAACCGAGAGGACGATGAACCCGCCGAAAATGAGGGCGTGGTAAAGGCCGGCATACGGGTCGCGGAACATCTTCTTCTGGAAGAGCCCGTACGTGAGGACGTGGACGAAACGCGCCCACGGCCGGTCCAGCCGGTCGTCCGGAAGGCCGGCGCCCATCGTGAGGAGCTGGATGCGCCGGGACATCGTGTACGCGAAAAAGGCAAGGGCGGAAAGCAGGACGAGCGCAAAGAGCACCGTGCCCGGCATTCCGAGGAGGGTGGCCTGGGTGGGCGTGATGATCATCGGGCCGAGGATATCGCGGGCGCTCTGCTAAGATAAGTCGTGGAATCTCCGTCCTTTCAACGTGTTCCCCCGACACGGGAGTAACGAGATGACGTCTCGCCGAAGCTTCTTCGGAACCGCGTCCGTGGCCCTCGTCCTGACGGCCCTGGCCCTTGGCCCGGCGGCGCCGGCTGCGGCCCCCGCCGGGACCGACCTCTGGGGCGGCCCCGGGGCCAGGGGAACCGGGTCCAACAACGCTAAGTTCGACACCACGATCACGGTGTCGTCCCTGGCCGCCGCGAACGGCTCCGTCGACTTCGTCGCCGGCGGGTCGGTCGTCGCTACGGCGCCGTTCACGCTCACGAGCCGCGGCGCCGCCTCCATCGCGACCCCGGCCGCGCTGGACGGCAAGGGCGCGTTCCTCTACCACGTCCGCTCCGACGCCTCCGTCTCCGCGTGGTCGGAGACGTACAACGACACGCCTGGCGGCCGCTATTCCACGTCCTTCACGGCCTTCCCCGTCTCCGACTTCCTCACGGCCGGCGACGAGGCCTGGGGCGGCGGCGCCGACGCGTCCACGTCCACGGCGCCGGGCCGCGCCCGCACGAACGTCGGCGTCCTATGCAGCCCGCTGGGCGCCCAGGGCTGCAACGTCGAGTGGGCCGCATTCGACGGCGGCACGCTCCTCGGCTCGGCCGTGATCTTCGCGGCTACCGGCGCCGCGGCGCAGCAGGCGCTCGCGACGCTCATCCCGGCGGCCGCCGAGAAATCGAATCTCGCCATCCGCGCGCGCGTCTCGTCCGGCTCGGCGATGCCCTACGCCGTGAAGAACGACAACCTCACGAGCGACGGCGCGGCCATCCCGCTTTCCGTCGTGCGGAGCGCCTTCTCGACGGCGCCCGTGATCAACGCGTTCACGATCACGCCGCTCACGGGCTGCTCACCGCTGACGGCCCTCGCGACGTGGATCACGAACGGCGCCGACCACGTGAACATTGCCGGTGCCTCGGGCGACCTGCCGCCCAGCGGCTCGACGAACATCACCGTCGTCGCCACCGGCGACGTGATCCTCACGGCCATCGCGTCCTCGGGGGCCACCGCCACGCAGCCCAAGCGCGTCACGGTGAACCCGCCCACTGACCCGCCGACGCCTTCGCCCTCCTCGGTCGTGACGACCATCGGCCAGACGACCACGGGCATTCTCCCGATCAACGTCGGCGCCGTCACGGCCACGTTCGTCACACAGGGGTCCACGGGATCGACATTCACGGTCGTCGGGAACCAGTTCACGTACAGGGCCGGGACGGTGATCGGCACGGACGTTGTGCGGCTGACCTCTCAGGGCCTCTGCGGACCGGGGGTCTCCACGTTCACGGCGAACGTCGTCGACCCGGGCACGCCGGTGGTCACGTCCTTCACGGCCAATCCGCCGCGAGGCTGCGGCGCCTCCACGAACGTCGTCCTCGCCTGGACGACCGAGAACGCCCGCTCCGTCATCATCGACGTCGCGCCCGCGCCGTACCCGTATTCCGCGAACAGCGCGACCGGCATCACGATCACGGGCTCCACGACCGCGAACCTGACCGCGTTCGCCCTCTATGGCGGATCGGGGAAGGCAACGGCCTCCCTGACGATCCCCGTGGACGCACAGGCCTACGCGCCAATCGTCTCCCCGAACAACATCATCGTCGCCCCGAACTCGCCCCCCGTCTTCCTCACCGTGACGGGCGTGCCCGATCCGACGCTGCTCCGCACGGTCCTCATCCAGAACCAGACGGGCAGCGCCTTCCAGTACACGGCAACGCCGGGCGTCTTCGCCTACATTCCCGGGTTCAGGCCCGGCGTCGACATCGTCCGGATCTTCTTCACGAACGGCTGCGGCTCGCAGTACGCGGAGTTCGTGGCGACGGTTCAGTAGGGTTACGCCTTCAGCTTCTTCGCCGCTTCCGTCATCGCGGGGACGATCTGGAAGAGGTCGCCCACGATGCCGTAGGTGGCCGCCTTGAAGATCGGCGCCTCGGGGTCCTTGTTGATCGCGACGATGACCTTCGACGAGCCCATGCCCGCGAGGTGCTGGATCGCGCCGGACACGCCGCAGGCGACGTAGAGCGACGGCGAGACGACCTTGCCGGTCTGCCCGACCTGGTGCTCGTGGCCGATCCAGCCCGCGTCCACCGCGGCGCGCGAGGCGCCGAGCGCCGCGCCCAGCTCGTGGCAGAGCGCCTTCAGGATGGGCCAGCTCTCCGGCCCCTTGATGCCGCGCCCGCCCGTGACGATCTTGTCGGCCTCGGCCACGTCGATCTCCCCCGCCGCGGCGGCTTCGATCTTCACGACCTTTCCGCGGATCTTCAGGACGGGGTCGATTGCGACGGCCTCGCCCGCGCCGGGCGCATCGGCTTTCGCGGCCGGGAACACGTTCGGGCGCGGCGTCGCGATCTGGATCGCGGCCGACGGCGACGTCGTCACGGCGACGCGCGCCTTGCCCGAGTACACGGGGCGCGAGCCGACGAGGCGGCCGTTCTCGACGTCCAGCGCCATCACGTCCGAGAGGACGCCGACGCCGCGGCGCGCCGCGAAGCGCGCGGCGACGTCCAGTCCCATCGCCGTCGCCGAGACGAGAACGATGGACGGGTTAAAGGCCGTGGCGGCCGCGTCGAGCGCGGCCGTGTAGCCCTCGGAGGAGAACAGCTGAAGCTCCGGCTTGTCGGCGACGAACACCTTCGCGGCGCCGTACGGCGCCAGTTCGCCCGGAAGGGACCCGATGCCGGATCCGGCAATCACGGCAGCAAGGGCACCGCCGCTTTTCTTAGAAAGTGAATTTCCGAGAGTCAGGGCTTCGAGCGAGGACTTCCTGATCTTGCCGTCCCTCTGCTCGATGAAGACCAACACGTTCGACATGGCTTTCTTCCCTCTTACCTTCTAAGAAATCTTCTCTTTCTTTCTTCCTCAAAGGACCTTGGCTTCATCCCGCAGCAGCCGGAGCAGCTCCGTCGCCGCCGCCGCCGGGTCATCCGCCGGGATGAGCTTCACGGCCTGCCGGGCGGGCGGCAGCTCCAGCTTCGTCCAGCGCACGCTCGCGGCGTCGCCGGAGATCTTCGCGGCGTCCACGCCGAGGTCGGCGGGCGTCTTGACGGCGATCGTCTTCTTCTTGGCCGCCATGATTCCCTTGAGCGACGCGTAGCGCGGCTCGTTCAGGCCCTTCGTCGCGCCGACGACGAACGGCGTCGGCAGCTCGACGACTTCCTGCGCGCCCTCGATCTCGCGGCGCACGGTCGCGCCCGCGCCCGTCCAGTCCATCTTCGTGACGAGGTTCGCGTGCGGCAGGTCGAGCAGCTCGGCGAGCATCGGGACCAGCGTCTGCGCGTCGGTGCCGACGCTCTTGTTGCCCATCCAGACGACGTCGTGCGGCAGGGACCTGATCGCCGCGGCGAGCAGCGTCGCCACGCCGAGCGAGTCCGTCTGGGCCAGCCCGTCGGACGCGACGCGGACGGCCTCGTCGGCGCCGCGCGCGAGGCACTCCCGGAGGCCCGCGTCGGCCTTCGCGGGGCCGAACGTGACCGCCGTGACAGTGCCCCCGGTGGCTTCCTTCGCCTTGAGGGCGCCCTCGAGCGCGTACTCGTCGTACGGCGAGACGATCCACTTGACGTCGGTCTCGTCGATCGAGACCCCGTCGGGAGCGACCTTGATCTTCGTTTCGGTGTCGGGAACGTAGGCGATGCAGACGATGTGATTCATGGCGGGGGGAAACTAGCACGGATTCTGCAACGCGTCACGAGGAAAATGAGCCGCGGCTCATTGATACCCAAACGCCTGGATGGGTTCGGCTTGCACCCCCGCCGCGCCCGTAAGATGCCGCCGTGCGCCGCGCTCTTCCCTGTCTCCTTCTCCTCATCGCGGTCCGCAGTGACGCGGGCCAGGTCCTGAAGTTCACCGAGGAAGGAGTCCGGGACGGCAGGGCGTACCGCTCGTCCCTCACCCTCCGCGTCTCGCCCGAAGGCGTGAGGGCCGAGGCGGCGGATCTCACCGGGCCCGGCGCGCCGAAGATCGTCGTCTACCTCTACGTCGCGAAGGATGACCGGATCGTCCCGATCGACCCGCCCACCGGCCCCGTCGTCTCCGCCGCGACGATCGCCGTCGTGGAGGAGCGCGCGCGCGCCGCGGGGCAGCGCCGCCGGCCCGGCGCGTTCACGGTCACGCCTCTCCATTCGGCGCAGACATTCGGAACGTGGACGTGCGAGTCGTGGGCGGTCCGCCGCCCGGGCCAGACCACGGAGATCGTCTGCCTCGCCGACCCCAGGGCCCTCGGCGTCGACGCGGCGACGCGCACGAACCTCCGGAAGATGAACGCGCTCTTCGTCCCGTTCCTGAACGCGGCGCGTCTGGCCGGCGGCGACCCGCGCGAGGGCTACAACTCCTACGCGCTCGAAGGCGGCTTCCCCGTCCGCACGTTCCGGTCGAAGGACGGCGTCATCGAGCTGGACGTCCAGCTCGCCTCCGTCGAGAACGCCGACCTCTCCCCGGACCTCTTCCGCGCGCCCGGATCGCCCGCTCCCGTCCCGGCGCCCACGCGGGGCCGCACGATCACGCTTGAAGACTGGGCTCTGCGCGGCATGCCCGACGCGGGCCGGCCCTGGACCGGCGCCGACTACGACACCGCGGCGGGCCTCTTCGAGGCGGCCGCGAAGGAAGACGCCGGCCGGCTGCCGCGAGACGCGAGCGCGGATTCCGGCGCGCTCTTCCACCGTCTCGTCGACCCCGCGAACCTCGCGGCCGTGCGCGGGCCGGGCGCCGTCGAGGAGCGCGCGAAGGCGGGTGCAGGGATCCTGGCGGGCGTCGACCGGATCAGCGTTCTCTGGGCCGGCGCCTACCGCGACGACGCCGCTCGAGGAGGGGAACTTGCATCGCTCATGGCCTTCACGCTCCGCGCAGCGCACGAGGTCGTCCCCCTCGCGGACACCGCCGTGGCGAGCCGCGCGCGCGCGCATGTGGCCCTCGCGTCCGTCGTGAACGCGTGCCTCGTGAGCCTCGCCACGCCCGGCGCCTTCCGGCCGGCCGACCGCCTTCGCCTCGCGCGCGCGGTCGAGGAGCACGTCCCGCCGCTGAAGGCGTACCTGCCTGCATCCGACCAGCAGAGCCTGCCCCAACGCCTGAAGAAGATGGGGGCCTCGGAGAACGATCCCGCCGTGAAGGACGCCCTCGACCGCGCCCGCGCGGCGCTCGCCAGGCCGGCCCCGAAGGCGCCCTGACCGCGTGCGTCCGCGCTGGCCCCTCCCGCTCCTCGCTCTCTCCCTCGCCGGCGCGCTCGGCAGCATCGGGCTGCACGCCGCGTGGATCCTGAGGCGGCCTCCGGTCTCGCTCGCCGTGCCGATCGCGCTGGAGCTCGGCATCGCGCTCGTGTGGCTGCCGGCCGTCGCCGTCTTTGCCCTGCGCGCGAAGGCGCGCTTCGGGAGCCCGTTCTCCCCGGCGCTCGTGCGCTCGTTCTTCCCGACGTTCTTCGAAGGCACGCCGCCGCCGCTCAGGCGCGCCGCGATCCTCGCGGTCGCCTACGCCTTCCTCTTCCTCTTCGCACGCTGGCTCTGGCAGCTGAACGACGCCGACGTCACGTGGGCCGCCCCGGGCGACCCCGAGCTGACGGCCCTCGCCTTCGCGTTCTACGTCCTCTCGGCGGCCGTCCTCTCGGGCGTGGGCAACCCGCGCGGCCCCGGCCCCCGCGCGCTCTGAGAGAATCGCGCCGGAGGCCTTCCCATGCTCGTCCTCGCAGGCGCACTTCTCCTCGCTCTCGGCGTCGCGTCGGGAGCGTTCCTCGCCCTCGCACCCTTTGGATTCGTCACGGCGGCGCCCGGCCTCACGCTCTGGGTCCTCTTCCCGCTCTTCACGGTCGCGGGCTACCTCCTGCTCGCGTTCCCGTCGCGCCCGCCCGCCGTCGTCCTCCTGTCGCGGATCGCGGGCGGCGTCCTCCTCGCGCTCGCGCTCCTCGCGGCGCTCGGCCTCTTCGGCGCGGCGTCGGGAGCGCTCAAGGCGACGGACTCGACGTCCGCGCTCTGGTACGTCCTCGGCTTCGGCCTCGTCCTCGGCGTCGCGGGCCTCTCGGGCCACCGCTCCGCGGGCCACGCGCCGGCGACGGGCACCGCGCGGCTGCCGTAGGCGCGGCGTGATCGTCGACCTCGTCCCGCCGCGCACGGCGGATCTCGGCGGCGGAATGTCCGTCGCGCGGCTCCTCCCGCGCCGGCAGCGCCGGATGGTCGGGCCGTGGTGCTTCCTCGACGCGTACGGCCCGCTCCCCGACGGCGCGCCGCGCATGGATGTCGCGCCGCACCCGCACGTCGGCCTTCAGACCGTCTCGTGGCTCGTCTCGGGCTCGGTCCTCCACCGCGACAGCCTCGGCTCCGAGCAGCTCGTCACCGCGGGCGCGCTCGGCCTCATGACGGCCGGCCGGGCGATCGCGCACTCGGAGGAGTCGCCGGGCGGCGACGCGTCGGGCCTGCAGGGCGTGCAGCTCTGGGTCGCGCTGCCGGACGCCGACCGCAGGGCCGAGCCGTCCTTCGAGCACCACGCGAGGCTCCCGATCGAGGGCTTCGGGGCCGCGCGCGCGACGATCTTCTACGGCTCTCTCGGCAAGAGCGCCTCTCCCGCGCGCCGCTTCTTGCCCGCGCTCGGCGCCCAGGTCGCGTTCCCGACGGCGGCCCGCGCGACGCTCCCCGTGGACCCGGGGTTCGAGCACGCCGTGCTGCTGCTCCGCGGGAGAGTCCGCGCCGACGGCGTCGACCTTCCGAAGGAGACGCTCGCGTACGTGGCCCCGGACAGCGAAGCGCTCGTCCTCGAGGGCGACGCGGACAGCCTCGCCCTCGTCCTCGGCGGCGCGCCGTTCGGCGAGGAGATCCTGATGTGGTGGAACTTCGTCGCGCGGACGCCCGACGAGATGGCGAAGGCGCGCGCGGACTGGGAGGCGGGCGTCTTCGGCGCGGTGCCGGGTTACGCCGGAGCGCGCCTCCCGGCGCCGCCGCTCAGGGGTGCAGTTGCTGGTAGCGAGCCTGAAGGACGTCCTTCGACTCGTTCAGAGCCGCGTCGATCGTGATGCAGCCTTCGACCGGGCAGACCTCGACGCACTTGGGGGCGTCGAACGCGCCGACGCACTCGGTGCATTTGTCGGCCGCGATCACGTAGTACGAGTCGCCCTGGCTGATCGCCGTGTTCGGGCAATCGGGCTCGCAGTTGCCGCAGTTGATGCAGGTCTCGTCGATCTTCATCGCCATGGTGGTCACCTCTCTCCGACGCGAATGGTCTCAGGCGCAACCGGCGCGGAAAATGATGCAGACAAATCACCCCAGTGACGCGCCGCGCAACCCTCTGCAGGGACGGCGCGTAGAGTCTCCGCATGGGACCGCTCGCGATCTTCCCCGCCCTCGCGTTTCTCGTCCTCGCCGCGCACTTCTTCCGCGCCGGAAACCTGCCCCTCTTCGCCGTCGCGCTCCTTCTCTTCCTGCCCCTCCTCTTCGTCCGGAAAAGGTGGGCGGCGCGGGCGCTGCAGGCGGGTCTCGCGATCGGCGTCGTGGAGTGGATCCGGACGCTCGTGGCGTTCGCGGGACAGCGCCGTGCGATGGGGCTGCCGTACACGCGCCTCGCGATCATCCTCGGCGGCGTCACGCTCGCGACGGCCGCGTGCCTGCTCGTGTTCCGGTCGGAGCGGGTGAAGAGGTTCTTCCGGCTCGAGAACTAGAGGCCCATCAGCGCGAGCTTGTCGATGAGCTCGGCGACGCGGGGATGGGCCGTCAGCTCGGTCCAGAGCCAGCCGTGGGATTCCTTCATCTCGGCGAGGTGGGCCTTCACGCTGGCCGCGTCCTGCGCGAGCATGGCCTCGCGCAAGGCCTCGACGCGGACCTTCGTGTCGGACGTCGCGCGGTTCCCGATCTTCTCGTGGAGGTCGTCAAAGGCCTCGTGGACTTCGCCGGAGTGGTCCTTGGGGTCGGCCATGTGGTGATTGTCTCACCGCTCGACCCGCGCTCCCTAGGGCGCTAGTCTCTCTCTCATGGATCTTCCTTCTAAGAATCTTCTCTTTTCTCTCGTCAAGAATTCCCGCACGGCCTCCCTCGGCACGCTGCACGACGGCGCGCCGTTCGTCTCGATGGTGCTGACGGCGCCCGACCCGACGCACTCCGTGTGGTTCATCCACGTGACCCGGCTCTCGGGCCACACGCAGGACCTCCTGAAGGACCCGCGCGTGAGCCTGATGCTCGCGTTGCCGGACGCGCCGGACACGGACCCGCAGCAGCTCGCGCGCCTGACGCTCGTCGGCGAGGCGATGGAGCTTCCGAAAGGCTCGGACGAGGAGGCCTCCGCGAAGGAGATCTACCTCGGGAAGTTCCCGCACATGGAGGACATCGTCGGGCAGCTCGGCGACTTCTCGTTCTGGGTGATCCGCCCGAAGTCGGCGCGGTTCGTGGGCGGGTTCGCACGCGCCTTCACGCTCGACCCCGCCGCGCTCCGCGCGGAGATCGCGGCCGGAGCTGCTTCGTAACGCGTCCGATAACTTACGCTTGACTTACGTCTTCCCCGGACCTAGCTTCGAGGGGTGCCGGCGCTGCCCATTCTTCCACCTGAAATCGCCTTCCAGCTGACGACGGGGGCCGACCTCGCCGACCGCGAGCGGGGCAACCGGCGGCCCGCGACGCTGCCCACGCGGGTGCCCGCGCTGGACCGGCTGCTGGGCGGCGGGCTGCCGCGGGGCAGCCTCGTGGAAATGTCGGGCCGCGCCTCCTGCGGGCGCTTCTCCGCGGCACTTTCCGCCCTCGCGGCCGTGACGCAGACGGGCGAGGCCGCCGCGCTCGTCGACCCCGGCGACCACTTCGACCCGCAGGGCGCCGCCGACGCGGGCGTGGACCTCCCCCGCCTCCTCTGGCTGCGCCCGCGCGCGTTGAAGACGGCGCTCTCCGCGTGCGAGACGGTGCTTTCCACCGGCTTCGCGCTCGTCGTCCTCGACCTCGGGCTCGCGCGCGTCTCGCGCCGGCGCTTCGACGACGCCGTGTGGCTGCGCCTCGCGCGCCGCGCGCGCTTTCACGAGACGGCGCTCTTCGTCCTGTCGCCGTACCGCGTCACGGGCACCGCGGCGCACATCGTGCTGTCGGCGGGCGACGCGCGCGCCGCGTGGGACGCGCAGCGCATGGCGATGCCGCTTCTGCACGGCTTTACGGCGCGCGTCTTCCTCGAGAAGACGCGCGCCCACGGGGTGGAGGGGCGCGCGCGCGAGACGCACGCGCCCCTCCGCCTCCAGCTCCTGGACGCGGTCAATGCGGGGAGGACCGAAGAGAACCAAGAGAAGAAGAAGATTTTCTTAGAAGGTGAAGAGGGGGAGGTTGCGGCTGCCGGGCAGGTCGCCGCCAGCTACTGACGCCGCCCCTGCCGGGGGTATTCACTTTCAAAGAAATCCGAAATCCGAAATCCGAAGCAAAGAAATTTTTCTTTTCGTCATGCGCCTTGCCTGTCTCGTCGTGCCCCTCTTCCCCCTCGCCGCGCGGCTGCGCGGCGAGCCGGCGCTCGCCGACGAGGCCGTGGCCGTCTGCGAGGGTAACGGCACGGCCGCGCGCGTCGTCGCCGCCACGAAGAAGGCCCGGCGCGCCGGCATCCGCCCGGGCTTCACGCTCCCGCAGGCGCGCGCGCTCCTGCCGAACCTCCTCGCCCGCCCTCGCGACGTCGCGGGCGAGCGCGCCGCGCAGGAGGCGCTGCTCGACGCAGCCGGCACGATCTCGCCGCGCGTCGAGGACGGCGGCGAGGGCCTCGCCTGGGTGGACGTGGACGGCCTCTCGCGCCTCTTCCCCGACGAGCGCGACCTCGGCCGCGCGCTCATCGCAGCCGCGAAGCTCGAATCCCTCCCCGCGCGCTGCGGCATCGCGTCCAGCAAGCTCGCCGCGCGCGTCGCGGCTTCCCTGCCCGACTCCCCCGTCGTCGTCCCCGACGGCGGCGAGGCCGCGTTCCTCGCGCCGCTCCCGCTCGCGAAGCTCGACCCCGACGCCACGGCCGTCGAGACGCTCTCCCGCTGGGGCCTCACGCGCGTGGGCGAGTTCGCGAAGCTCCCCGCCGCCGAGGTCGCGAGCCGCCTCGGCGAAGCCGGCCACGCCCTGCACGAAATCGCGCGCGGCCGCGACCCGCGCCCGCTCGTCCCGCGTCAGCCCCCGCCGTCCTTCACCGAAGGCGTCGAGCTGGAGTGGCCGCTCCTCACGCTCGAGCCGTTCCTCGGCATGGCCGAGGGCGCGCTCCAACGCCTCGCGCGGCGCCTCGAGTCGCACGCGTGCGGCTGCGTGCGCCTCGACGTCTCGCTCGTCCTCGACCCCGACGGCTGCGACACGCGGAGCGTCGACCTCCCCGCCCCCACGCGCGACGTCAAGACGCTGCTCTCTCTCCTCAAGCTCTCGCTCGAGGGCCGGCCGCCCGGCGCCGCCGTGACGGGCTTCTCGCTCTCGGCCGTGCCCGACGCGCCGCGCCGCGGCCAGCTCACGCTCTTCGGCCCGGCCGAGATCGCGCCCGACCGCCTCGCGGCCACGCTCGCGAAACTCTTCGCGCTGCTCGGCGAGGGACGCCTCGGCGCCGCGAAGGCCGTCGACGGCCACCGCCCCGAGCGCTTCTCGCTCGAGCCCTTCGCGCCGCCGCCTCCCCCGCCCGAGCGCCGCGTCCCGAAGACGGGCCGCGGCCTCCTCGCCGTGCGCGTCCTCAGGCCCGCGGTCCAGCTGGAAGTTCTCGTCGAGGGCGAGCGCCCCGTCTCCATGCGCGCGCTCTCGGGAGACGACGCCGGCCCCGCCGGCGGCGTGCGCGTCGCGTCCGGCCCGTGGCGCATGGAGGAAGGCTGGTGGCTGGACGCCCCCGCCACGCGCGCGTACTGGGACGTCGAGCTCCAGGGCGGCGGCCTGTACCGCGTCTATCGCGACGAGACCGGAGGCGACTGGTTCGCCGACGGAATTTATGATTAGCGCACCGCCAGACCGTGCAGAGATGTCATGCCGCCCGTTCAAATGAGCTCGCCTCCACCGCCCCGCCTCCTCGACCGCCTGCGCGCGGCCCTCCGCGCGCGGCACTACTCGCTGCGCACGGAGCAGTCGTACGTCGCGTGGGTGAAACGCTTCATCTTCTTCCACGGCAAGCGCCACCCCGACGAGCTGGGCGAACCGGAGATCAACGCCTTCCTCTCCTCCCTCGCCACGGACGGCAAGGTCGCCGCCTCCACCCAGAACCAGGCGCTCTCGGCGCTGCTCTTCCTGTACCGCCACGTCCTCGACAGGCCCTTCCCCGAGATGCCGTCCCTCGTCCCCCTCTGTGCCAACGTAGGTGAGACAGCGTACCCCCGGGAAATTAGTGAGCAGGGCGGGGAAGGGATTCGGGACAATCATGGAAGAAGTCGAGGTGTTTGGGGCTGCCAAGGTAGTGGCCGAGGAGCCGCGCAGCGAGCGTAGCGAGCGGAGCGGTTCCTCGGGCCGCGAGGCCCTCGGGGTCCCCGACCCGGAGGTGGTGGCGGTGGCCAAGCGGCGCAGCTTCACGCGCGAGTACAAGATGCGGATCGTAAAGGAGGCCGACCGGTGCCGGCAGCCGGGCGAGGTGGGGATGCTGCTTCGGCGAGAGAGGCTGCACTCCTCGCACATTGCGACCTGGCGCAAGCTGCGGCAGGAGGCGGCCCGCAAGGCGCCCTCTGCCAAGCGGGGCAGGAAGCCGGTGGCCGTCAATCCCCTGGCCGCCGAGAATGCCCGGCTCAGCCGTGAGAATGCCCGTCTGGAGCTTCGCAACAGGAAGCTGGAAGGCTTGATCGACCTCCAAAAAAAAGCGTCCGAGCTCCTGGGGATCGATTTTCCGGCTCGCCCCGAGAGCGACGAGAGCTTCTGAGGCGGATGGTGGAAGAAGCGGCTCCTGCGCATGGAGTTTCGCCCGCCTGCCGGGCTCTTTCGGTTTCCCGGGCCGGTGTCTACCGCAGGCGCCGGCGGCTGCGAGAGCCGGTTGCCGTCCCCCGCCACTCTCCCCCGGCCCGGGCCTACGCGTTGGAGGAACGGCGGCAGATCCTCGAGGTCGTCAACAGCGAACGGTTCCGGGACTCCTCGGTCCGGCAAATCGTCTTCACCTGCCAGGATGAGGGCCTGTATCTGGCAAGCCCCCGCACGGTCTACCGCATGCTCGAGCGCGTGGGCGCCAGAGGCGAGCGGAGAAACCATTTGATTCATCCCGTTTATCCCCGGCCCGAGCTCTTGGCCACGCGTCCCAACCAGGTCTGGTCGTGGGACATCACGAAACTCTTGACCTTTCAGAAGTGGACCTACCTGTACCTCTACGTCCTGCTCGACATCTTCAGCCGCTACGTCGTGGGCTGGCTGCTGGCCCACGCCGAGTCGGCGACGTTGGCCTCCGAGCTGATCGCCGAGTCCTGCCGCAAGCAGGGAATCTCCCCCGGCCAGCTGACCGCTCACGCCGACCGCGGAAGCTCGATGCGCTCGAGGACCGTGGCCCAGCTCTTGTCGGACCTGGGTGTCGAGAAGACCCACAGCCGGCCCCACGTGTCCAACGACAACCCCTTCTCGGAGGCGCAGTTCAAGACCCTGAAGTACCGCCCCGAGTTCCCCGGCCGCTTCGGCTCGATCCAGGATGGGCGCGTCTTCGGCCAGCGGTTCTTCTCCTGGTACAACAACGAGCACCACCATTCCGGCATCGCCTATCTGACTCCGGCCCAGATGCACTACGGCAGGGCCCAAGAAATCCTCGATGCCCGCCATCGCGTCATCACCGCCGCCGCCCTGCAGCATCCCGAACGCTTCGTCCACGGCCTGCCCAAACGCATCGAGGCCCCCTCGGCCGTCTGGATCAACCCGCCTGCGGGGCCAAAGCCCCTTCGGCAACGCCAAGACCTACCACCGGAAACGACCGCGATCGTCACATCCGTGAGTCACTAAATGCGAAACAAATCTGTCTCACTTTCATTGACACGTTCCGCCACCATGATTTATACCCACGTCCTCAACTCGGGCGGCCGCGGCGTCAAGAGCCCGCTGGATGGGCTGTAGCGAGAGCCATGAGAGGACTCCTCGAGGCGCCCGTCGGCGCCCACATGACGCCGGGCATGAAGGGAACCCGGAGGCTGGTCCGTGCGTACGGAGAGAAACTCGTTTGCGTACGTTATCGATATGATGAGACGCGTCGGAAGCGAATCAAGACAGTCGAAATCGTCGTCGAGGAGGTTTCGTGGACACCGCCCCAACGCCATCTCGTCCTGGTCGTAGTCAAGGGGTGGGAAACGGCGCTCCACGCGAGGCTGCGGAAAGCGGGCGCTCGCTGGACGGGAAAGGGACCGTTCTGGCGTGTACGGTACGACCGAGCTGTGAAGTTGGGACTGGTGGGCCGAATCAGCGGCACCACAGCGCAGAACCCCGCCTCAAGAAAGCTTCTACCTGCAGAAACCAAAACGCTTCTACCTGCAGAAACCTCCACCCCCAAACCCACCAGAGGTTTCTGCAAATAGAAACCTCCCCTGACGTCTAATACTAGTTAGGTGGCAGAGGAAAACGTGAACAAATCGCGCGTCGCCATTCTCGTCCTCGCCCTAGCCCTCATCGGGTCGAATGCCTGGTGGGCATATCGCGCAGTGGACGCCGGTGTCACGGCCGGCTATCACGAAGCATCGTTTCGAGAGCATCACCAGGCCTTGGCTCAGGCCATCGCCATCCTGCCAGTGGCGGCCAACCCGGACGCGACCCCGGCTCAAGTTCTAGAAGCAGCAAAGCAGGCGGCTCGCACGTCCAACACTTTTGAAGAAGACGGCTTTGTTTGGGTCGGCCAGCTCGGTCTCAAGTTCAGCGGGGCTGGCCGCCTTCTCGAAGTAAAGCCATCGTGGTCGCCGTTTTGAAGGCTTTGCTGCCACCTAACCCCTCGTATCTGGACTCCTCCCTGGGATCAAGTGCGGGCGGTCTCTTGGTTTTCTCCTTCTAAGAAATCAGAAGTTCTCAGTCGTCGGGGCGAATCCTGCCTGGAGACGCGATCGATGGCGATGAGCCGAGAA
>Ga0315270_10000744_pt1 | contig 17457 bp, 18 predicted proteins | sample C1_bottom_MG_FD_204932 | JGI IMG/M metagenome (GOLD analysis project Ga0315270, IMG submission 204932) | Sediment microbial communities from Yellowstone Lake, YNP, Wyoming, USA - C1_bottom | ecosystem: Environmental > Aquatic > Freshwater > Lake > Sediment | place: USA: Wyoming | collected...
CAAAAAATGACAGAATCCACGCAACAAAACCAAAAAACGGAACAACCCGCAAAATATGAAATTCTTTAGACTTGAAAAGTCATAAAGAATCATCACCCAACAAAACCACCTAACAAAATTAACGCCGCCCAATCAATAGATACCCCTCGTTTTTTTATATATTGAGGGTTTTTTTGTGAGCCATCTATATTCCCCCACGTCAATAGATATCCTCTCAAGATTTAATTTTTTAGCCTCTTCTATGATGCTTTTATCTGCATAATTAGCATCATATTTATTTAAAAAATTATTTAAGGGGTCTCCTTCATGCATAAAAAACGGATCTAAAAGTAAATCATTAGTTATATTTTGTTTAGGTGCTTCTTTGAATCCTGTAATTTTTTCGGTTTCTTGTTCTTTTATATCATCGATGTGTGTCTCACCATTTAATATTGATTCGCCTATTGATTTATCAAGTTCATTATAATATTTAATTTGTAATATTTCATTATCAATATCTTTAGTTAACAAAATTTCTTTTTCTGTTATTGGTATCGGTTTTATAATACTAATAAAATATGTATTTTTAACTTGCACCCCTGAATATTTTATATTATCGCCTATATTTTCAAACTTTGTAAATTCTTTAATGTAATTTAAATTTTTATTATCTGATTTATAATTTAACCATTTACCGCTTATAATAGCATGAATTTGCCCACCTGGTTTTAACATAGCATAAGCCCTTAAAATAAAATCAAAATCATAAACATCTTTAATCATTAAAGGGTTTTCACCTTTTCGTAAATGAAACGGAGGATTTGAAAATATATAATCATAAATAGCCCCACTAAAATAAGTTAAAAAATTCCTATGTTTTAATAATCGTAAAACATTATGAGGATTATCTAATTTTTGTAATATATCCCTATTTTTTTGGTCTAATTCAATAGCATCAACTTTTATATTTACATCTAATAATTCCATTAATGGACCTATTAAAGAACCATCGCCCGCTGTTGGTTCTAATACATGAATAGATTTATTTTTATTATTTGCTATACCTGAATTTTTTATTAAAGCTTCGGCTACTTCTGGATTTGTAAAATATTGTTGTAGTTTTTCCTGTTGTGTTCTTGTTTTATTAACATACAATTTATTTACTAATTTAATTTTTTCATCTTTTAAACATTCTTCATATATTTTATTTTCTTCTATATCTGTTATATCTCTTCCTAGTTCTTTCTTTTTTTCAATTATTAACTCTAATAATTTATATTCATAAGTTTCAAATAATTTGATGATATTACCAAAGTATGAAATAAATTCAATAATATTAGCTAGTTTCGCCTGACACAATATATATAAGCGTAAATCAACGGCGGGTTCATGTGTCATATTTACCCTTTTACGTTTATATAAAGAATACCATTCTGCATATAATTTTATAATCCATTTTTCTTTTTCTAATTTATTTAATTTATTATAACTTTCCCATCCTTCACGGGTAACAATTTCAACGTCTTTTTTTTTATTATATCCACCCCTTACCATTTCAGTGGCGTCTTTGTTTGGTATAAATAAAACATCAGTATCACCTTCTTTTAATGTTTTTAATAATGCTTCTGTGGGTTGTATTCTATTCTTATCTTTTTTTAATATTTTAGCTTCTTCTCTTACTGCATCCTTTATTTCATTATTTAATTGTATAAAATCAATATCTTTTGATTCAATTTTTTTAAATAGTTCTTCATCATCTTTAAATAATAAAAACAATCTATATACATTTACATATTGCTCGCTTTTTGGTAAATCAAAATGTGATTTATAACGTATTGCCCTCGCTATAATTTGCTCACTTGTTGCATCATTCCATTGATGGTCAAGCAAGATGATATTCTGACTATTGCGTGTGTCCACGCCTTCCGCTCCTGCCTTCGAAATTAATAAAATTCTAATACCTTTATTATTTTTAAAATTATATGAATTATATATTTGCTTACTTTCTTCTTTTTTTGTTGCGGTTTCTCTTCCTGTGATTCTTACAAACTCTATTTTATTTTTTTTTAATTCATCTTGAATTAATTCAATACCTGTATCAAACATGCCCGTATATATAATAAATTTCTGTTTTGGTTTTTTAATAATTTCATCAATACACCATTTAATTTTTGGATTCATTTCTGTATCTTCATTTTCAACAACATTCATTTTAAGCTTTTCACGTATATAAAAATAATTTCGTTTAGCATTTTTAAAAGAATTATATTCTTGTTGCATTTTTTCAGTCATGTATAAAGGTATTAATTTCTCCCTTCTTTCAGGAAAAAAATCACTTTTAGATGATGGAACATAAGAAATTTTATAACTAAAATAATCGCTTATATTACTTGTTGAACTTACCATATACGCAAAAGTTGTTTTTAATAATGGTTCTCGCTTATCAACCATCGCTATTAAATTCTCAATGTCATAAATTGTATTTACAAAAGCCGTTCCTGTTAATAACAATGTTTTATGTGCATTTTTTGCTCCATATTCTAAAATGTTGAATCCTCTTTTATTTACACGTGCCTCACGATATAAAACTTTATCGGGTTCATTAGGGTCTGTAACATAATCAATTTTCATCTCAGTTCTTAAATTATGGGCTTCATCAACAATTAATAAACAATTAGATGCATTTTTATTTTCTCTACTCATTCTAACATATTTGTCGTAGGTTGTAAAAAAATATCTATTATCTTGAATATCAACGCCGTATTGTCTCATTCCTTCAATAAAATTATATAATAAGGCTGATGGACTAATACATATTACTTTATTAGATGGATAAAGTTGTAAATACCAATAAGCACAAACAACAGCAGTTAATGTTTTACCAGACCCAACACCATGAAACATAATAGCCCCTTGTAAATTAGAATAAATAAACTGTTTTATAAATTCTAGTTGATGCTTTTGTAATTGTAAATTTTCCTTATTTTTTCGGGCTGTTTGGTCTTCAATTGTTAAATCTTCTAAATCTAACGTATCATTTTTATTTTTTCGTGGATTTAATGCAAATTGTTTATTTTTATTTTCTTCATTTAAAAATTCTTCTTGTTTTTCCTTATCATATACTGATAAATCATATTTTTTCAATATGTTAGTGTTTATAATTTTTCTTTTAGGTGGTGTTTTATTATAATTATAATCATCAATTTTAATTTTTCTTTTTTTAATAAATTGAATTAATCCACTTTTATTAAGTTTATTAGCATAATTTGGTTTATAATATTTATCTGGGTTTTCAGTTAAATATAATCTGATTATGTCCCTTAAAGAAAATACTTTTAAAGTATTTAAATATGAATTCATTATATATAATAACATATAAAAAAATTTAATAATATAAAAAACATTTAAGAATTATTATATATTATTATATAATGGAAATACAAAATAATAAAAAATTTATAAAAGAACTTAAAAAAGCAAATAAAGAAGAACGTGCAAAATTATGGAGAAAACAATATTATGAAAATAAAAAGAAATTAGAAAAAGAACAAGATGAGCGTGTAATGATAATAATAAAAAATATAGTAGAAAATAATATTTCAACGCCTTAATATATGATAGAACTATATAATAAAGCTTTAAAATTAGGTGCTTCAGACTTTGGAAAATCAAAACGAAAAAATAAACGTTTCTATGTAATATACGATGATAAAATTATAAATTTTGGTTCTAATGTTGGGCATACGTATTACGACCATAAAAACGAAAAAAAGCGTAAAGCGTGGTATGCTAGGCATAGTAAGATTAAAGACAAAAATAATAAATACGTAATAAAAAACCCTTATTCACCGTCTTATTGGGCTTATTCTTTATTATGGTAGGCTTTCTAAATTTACGCCATGAAAATAAAAACATTATATATATTATATTATATATAATGTTTATAAATGAAACTGTGGGAATAGTTTTAATAACTTCTATATGCGGGGTTATAATGAAATTAATTAGTATGTGTTATAAATCTAAATGTCAATCTGTTGATTGCTTCGGTATTCATATTTTAAGAGATGTAATAGTCGAGGAAGAATTTGATGAACAAGAATTAAACAAATTACAAAAAAATGATTCATTAACTATTTAGCTTTTTTTTTTGGGGGGTTTTGGTTTTTGGTGGTGGTTTTGGTTTTGGTGGTGGTTTTTGCTTTTGGTGGTGGTTTTGCTTTTGGTGGTGGTTTTGGTTTTTCTATTCTCTTATCTTCTTTACTCATTCTTTTAGTTTCTGCTATTCCTATTTTTTTATCTTTTTTTATTATTAATAATTTTTTATCTAATTCTTTTATTAATTGTTTTCTTTTTCGTTCATTTTCTTTTATTTCTTCCTTTTTTAATTTTTCATTTCTCTTGTCTTGTTTTAATTTAAATAATCTACTTTTTTCTATGTTGTCCAGTTTTACCTTATTATAATCTTTTTCTTTTTGTAAAAATCCCATCGTCTTTTTAGATACTTTTTTTGATGCCTTTTTTGGTTTTGGTTCTTCTTTTAGAATTTTATCAATATATCTATCAAATTTAAATTTATCATCCAAATTTGCATATGCTTCTTGTTTTTTATAATCAAACATGTTAGCGGGTGCTTTTATAGCTTGCTGTTGTTGCTGTTGTTGTTCTTGTTGTTGTATTAATTTATTTTGTTTTTTTATATTTCCTTTTAATTGTTCTTGTAAATTTTGCTCAAATGATGACATATATTTATTTATTTTTGGTGTTTTTTTTTGTTGCTCGTTATCACTTTTAAAAATTGAATCCTTTAATTCATCATATAAAAATTGACTCTGCTTTTTTAATTCAATATTTAAAATAGGGTCTCCGCCGTATTTTTGACTTTTCTTTTGTTCATTTAAATTTTTTTTATATTGATTATAGATTTTTTTATCATAAATAATATTTTCCATATGCATAATATTATTTATATCATTCTCATTTAATAATTGGGTGGTTCCTATTTCATCACGTTTTAAATCTCGACCTATGCCCGCATGAAGTGCAATGTTTGCACGACCTCCAAAATCTGAAGGTCCTACCATATCCGACCCGCCTATTATAGACTGTTTTTTAAAGTTAGATAACCATGCAAGATTCCCCCCGCCGTAGTTTTTTAAAACCTTTGTTTTTCTTTTTTTAGATTTAATTTTAGTCATATATATATAATTGATATAATAATATTATGATAATTTAGTATAACGTATAGACCCGAAAGTTGTATAAGATGCACCCGTAAAATTATTTAAAACGACTAAAAAAATAGTCTGTGGTGTTGTTAGATTGATGACTCCACAACCTGTAAATTTAGGCTCTTGAAATAATGCTGGGTTTGGTGCTGTGTATGGTATAGAACAAGCTTGTTGTAATCCGACAATTGGATTATTTGATAACGAACCACTTGATAAGGTGCATCCAAATCCTTGATATGAAAATACACGTGCAGATGCATTAAATTTTACTTCGTAATTTATACAATATATTCCAGGAGTTAAAACAGACGTATTAAGAATTGTTGCTGCAATTGTTGAAACAGTTGTAACCCCTACTATATTATTTTCAAATAATGCGGTTGTTACAAAAAATTGAGCCTGATTAATCCATGATGTTGTTTTAGGATTTACTGCACTGTTTAAAATTGCTAATACTTGCCCATTTGTTGCTGTTGTGCTGTTAGATGGTAATTTAAAACGCTGACCCGATATACCTATACTATTATCAACTGTTAAATCATTTATATCAGATACAACCGCTAAAACATTATTTTTTAATTTAGCTGTCACCGTATCATATTGAACATAGTTATTAATAGCTGGTATTGGTTGCCAGTCAGTTAAAATTGGATTTACGGCGTCATTTGTTATTGTTAATACCTCACCATTTACACCATTTACTAAAGGTAATTTAAATAAAGATGTGTTATTTTGTCCCACTCCGTTATCTAATATAGTATTATTATTAACTACTAAATCCTCCGTTGTTGTTGTTTGTTGAACTGTTAAATTATCACCACATGCAACATCACCCGTTAATGTGCTAGTCCCTAAAACTGTTAAATTACCATTAACGATTAAATCATCTACAATTATAGGAAGCTGACCCTCAATAATAGAAGTGCTTAAACCTGTGCCAGTGTTGTAAATACTGCTAATAATACTCATATATAAATCTATAGAAAATAAAAAAACATCTAAATATATTAATTTCTATAGATTTATATAGATAAATGAGTGATTCAGAAAATGAAAGTTATACAAGCGACCACAATGAAAACATTGAAAACATTGAAAAACCTATAAGTTTTAAAAACCATACAGGGCGAGATTCTCCCGTATATGAAGAACCAGAAAAACCCGTTAAATCAAAAAGAGTAATGAGTGAGAAACAATTAGAGAATTTAAAAAAAGCTAGACTTATAGCACACGCAAAATTAAAAGATAAAAAAAAGGAATCTCAAATGATGAAAAAGAAAGAACAGGAATTAAAAATATTAAAAAAATTAGATAAGAATATAACGGTAGATAAAAAAATTAAGGATTTAAAAAATAAAATAGTATATACACCAAAAGACAATAAAGAAGATGAAATTTTTTATTTAAAAAAACCGTCAAAACAAACCCGTGAAAAACCAAAAAAAAAGAAAATAGTATATATAACAGATTCTGAAAGTGAGGAAGAAATTATATATTTAAAAAAACCACAAGCACGCCCGAAACAACCGACAGGATTTAAAAAATCCATGCAGGGCAAGCCCGAACAACTTAAACAACCTAAACAACCGGAACAGCAATTTATTGAAGATTTAAATGAACATGAAAAAATAGAAAAAGAAACACAGGACAAAATTGTAGAAAAACATTATAACGATAAAATAGCACTAATAAAAAGAGAGTATTTATTAAAATCAGTTTTTCAACCGTAAATATATATATATAAAAATGCTTTTTCAAAGCTATTATATAGTATAATAAAATGTCTGTTGATTGTATAGAACATATTAAAAATTTTAATAACGATGAGATTGAAACTAAGGACGATTATAAAATGAATATACCTAAAGAACTCCCACAGGGTTTTTTTAGTTTGTTAAGTGTTGGAAACTCAGGAAGCGGAAAAACTAATGCAACGCTAAATTTAATTAAAAAATTAAAACCATATTACAACGTTTATATATTAATTAGTCCAACAGGGTGCTACGATGAAGAAAGACATAAAAGAGGCGAACCCAAATATAACACATTAAAAATTGATTTTGATGAAGAACATCAGGCATATCATAGGGGATTAATAAGTGAGATTATCATGCGTCAAAAAAGAAGATTAATAAACTATGAAGAATGGCTAAGATATGCGAAAGTATATAAACAAGCTATTGAATTTTTAAGTAAATGCACCGATAAGAGCGAAGAAGCTATATTTTATTTTAAAGATGTTGATTTTTTAATGAAGTTTGATTTTTGTAAGCCTAACGACCCAAAACACTTTACTCAGATGATAGTCCCGACTGCGATGTTAATTATTGATGATATGGCGAGCACGCCTATATATACGAATGCATTAGGCGAATTAGTAAATTTACAAATGAAAAATAGACATTTAAAAATGACCGTTTTTAATTTGGTTCAAGCTTATAAACTATGTCCCCGTTCAATCCGTTTAAATTCTACTGTAATGATGTTGTTCCCATGTAAAAGTAAAAAAATGATTTCTGAATTTGCAGATACATGTAATAACCACTATACCCCCGAAGAATTTTTAAAATTGTATGAATACGCAACAAAAGATAAACCGCATGACTTTTTATATATTGATTGTAGAGAGAAGAAAGGATTTAGAAAAAACTTTAACGAACGAATAGATATTAATCAAAATTTAGATATAGACGTTATTTAAAACTTAAAAAACACTTTAAAAAAATATCTAGTATTATATATATATATGTCATTAAACGGAGATTATTTTGCAACAAAAAAAGAAGCTATAGAATATTATAAAGCAACCTTTAAAAATTTTGAAGATAAACCAGATTGGCTTATTGAGTCAATGATTGATTTCGCTATTAAATATCCTAATTATAAGGAGTATTTAGACGTAGAGCAAAAAGTAAAAAATAAAATTAAGTTATCAGATTATGAAAATGAAAAATATGGTAGTTTATCATGGGAGAGTAAAATGACACATTACAAAAAAGACCAAATAATTAAGGATGCTATTGATATTAAAAACGAGGGTGAATTTGATGATATAGCAAGAGACCCTGAAATTAGAGAGAAATATAATAAATATGGTTTAGATTTTGGTGAATTACAAGAACCAGATAAAGATGTAACCATAAAAATTACTAATGACGAGGGTGATTTTTTAGTAAAATCAAATATTGAAGAATTAAATAAAGGAATTAAAAAAATTAATATTATAAAATGCATTGAATAAATAATATATAAGTATTAATATATATATATATTATGGATTGGAATAATGGAACTATTTTTAGGGTTTATATTGTTGCATCAAATGCAAATATTATTAATTCTACATTTACAACAACAGTAAATATAGACCAACAAATATTAAACGGAAAAGTATTTATGGGTGTTGAAAATTTTATTTTAGAGCCTATAGTAAATACAAACCCTACACGTGATTATTGGGCTACATTGCCGTTAATACAATTATCATCAATTAATTTACCCCCTTATATTGATTATTCAAGCTATCCCGTTTTTTTTAAGAATTCAGAAAATACAAAAATATTCGCACGAATACCCCTATTACTTACTTCAACATTAGGAAATTCAGCAACGCCATCGGTAAATGAAGTCAGATTTGTATTTAACCAGCTTTTAAATAAAGATTCAATAATTTATGAGATGTTAAATAATCAAAATGCATTGTCTAATGGTAAATTAACTATTAGACTTTTGGATGTTGGAGGGGATCCAATACCAGACGGATATATAAATACTTTATATTTTACATTAGTTATTTATAAACCAAATGATAAATATAGTAATTAATACCTATATTATATTATATTATGGTTTTTGATATAAGAAAAAGTTTTTTATTTTACTTAGATACAAAATATAGATCGGCGGGTTCATTAACATCACCAATTTTTAATTTTCCTAATAATTTAATAGGAATAGAAAACGACGAAAGAATAAGATTAACCTTGCAAGAGATGACCATGCCTTATACATTCTATCAAACTGAATTATATAATAATAAATTTTTATTAACTGAAAACGGTATAAATAGATTAATTGAAATTGAAATTGGTAATTATAATATAGTTACGTTTTTATTAGAATTAACTAATAAATTAAATATTAGTGCGGGTTTATATACTTATGTTATATCATATATAGCACAAACAAACAGATTAAAATTTATTGCGACCCCTAAGCCTTCAATAATAATTGGTTCTATTACATTTAATTTTAATCGGGATAGTGTTTTTAATATTACGGGTATTGATATTATTGAAAGTTTAAACGAAATGATGGGCTTTGATAATGTATTAATAACTTTAACGTTAAATATACCAGGCACAGCATTACAAACAGAGTCATTAATACCCGTTACAATGTCTCCAGGTGTTGAAAATTTATATATTACTATTAATAACAGTTGTGAAAATTATTCTAATACAAGCACTAACAATGTTTTTACAACTTCTAATATATTGGGTAAGGTTCCAATTGCGACCCCACCATTTAGTAAAATATTCTTTTATGATATTAATCAAAATTTTGCTACAGTTATAACAAATAAATATTTAGATAATTTGAGTTTTACAATATTAAATGAGCGATTTACAGAAATTACACCACGTAAAGATTATTCATTTTCAATAAAAATAGAAATTATAGCTGAGTCAGTGCAAACAACATCAAGCGATATATTAAATGAAATGTTGGAGTTAAAAAAATTAAAATTAATTAAAAAATAATAATATATAATAATATATACATTATATATATATATGGGTAGATTAAATTTAACAAGACTAGGACGAAGAACCAAAAACACAATGAAAAGAATAGGGACTATTATCCGAAAAGGTGCGTCAGTTGTTCGTGGTATTATTGGTAATGTTGATAAAATAAGCGGTGGAGGATTATCTAAAATGATAGCAAGCGACCCCCGTGCGATGATGTTAATGGGTGGAGTTGAACAATTAGCGAATAGAGATAAACAGATAATGATGAGAGAACAATTAAAACGTAATTATTAAAAAAATATCTATAATATATTAATATATAATGTCTTTTTTAGATTTTAAAAATTCTAAATTATCATGTGTTGAAAATGATTTTTATAGAACAGACGTAAAATTAAATATAATTACTGAGAAAATAAATGAAATTATATTAAATAATAATAATAAAGATAATGAAACTATTAAAGATAAATTAAACAATATAATATATAAATTAAATAAACTAATAATAAAACCAGATGATATTATAAACGAGTTTAAAATAGATAAACCCGATTATATAATATTTGGATTACAGAAATTAGTTGATGAAATAGAAAGAATTATATTTAACGCTGAAACCACGGGCAAAGACACACCCGAGTCCGAAATAGTTGAACCATAAAAAAATAAAATAATTGAATCAGAAATAATTTAAAATATATATATTAAAAATAATCTATTATAATATATATATAAATGAATATTCCATTTGAAATTGAAGGTCAAGATGATACAATAACTAACCAATATATACCATTTAAACGTCAAAAAGATTATACAACAACTAACCAATATATTGGTAATGCTGGGGCGGGTTATAATGTTAATAAGCCTACTATACCTATTATTAATTATAACAATGATACTAAATTTACAGTTGGGATTTATAATAATAATACGATGGATCAATTACCTAATAATTTAACAGATTATTCAAATTTAAAATATCATACTAATAACCCTATAAATGGTAATAATTGGGTATGTAATCAAAATTTAAATTCTAATGGAAGTAATAAACGGTCCTTAAATCCTAATCCATGGGTAAAATACAATTTAAAAGATAGTTATATACCAAATACACCACAAAATAGTCAAACATTTGCATATAATAGAAATTCAAGTTTTCTTGATGGAGGTATAAAAAGACAATGGGGGGGATTCCATTCTGTTAATATAAGCGATAATAATTTAGAACAAACTGAAACAAGAGAAGGAATAACACCAAACGAACAAACACAGGAAGAGGATGACGCAGTAAATGAATTAATAAAAGAAATGAATAACACGGGGGCGCAATGGATAACAAACTAAATATAATTATAATATAAAATTAAATTAAATATTATAAATATATATTGGGCAAGCCCAAATATTTACTGTATTATTGTAAGCTGTGCCCCTGCTCTTACTTGAATAGTAGAAGTGCATAAAACAAAAACAGTAGAAGTTGATGCAACACCAGTTCCACCGATAACATTATAAAACATTTGACTGTTAGAGCCTAACGTATTGATACCCGATAAGAGTCGAGACTGGTCACATGCTAAATCAAAAGATGTAGCAACGACATATTTATCATTTAAATACGTATCTAATCCAGACTGATATTGATATGGAACCCAGAAAGTCTGAGCTGATTTTAAAATAGGTGCTATTGGTTGAGATTGACCAGCTACTGCTGTTGAAGTAGCTGGTGGTCCTGCTACGTTAACAACTACGCCACCGCCAAAAAATTCAAACGGCATTTGTGTGGTGCTTGTTAATTTGTGGTGAGACGTATCATAATCATAGTCAGGTGTATCAAGTGCTGCTAAAGTTTCAACTAATCCATTTGATGCACGATAATCTTTTATATTTCCCGCCACAAATATTGGAACTTGAACAGTGCCACCAGTAATTGAAAAATCAAAACCGCTATTTAGCTCTGAATTAATTAAATAATTTGGAGAATACTGATTATTTACACTAAACTGACACTGTGTTGCTGTGTTGCTGTTTCTTCGTAATGCTTGAGGCACTCCATTGAACCAACCTTTGCGGGATCCGTCATTAGTAACATCCGTAGTTAATTGTGTAATTGCTATAATTTTATTAATAGATTGACTTGATACGCTAAAACGTTGGTTAAAGCTCCCCCCGCTGTTGTTCTGTTGAAATGAAAAAACATTTTCAAAAGGTATAATAAGCGGATCCCCCGCTGTAAGTTTAGAATCAATAGCTTGCTCTAAAATAGTGTTTTGAACTGAAGCAGTTTCAATATAAAAATTGATATCTTTCATGTCCCAATTACATCTGGCTTGTAAACCTGCTATACTGGCTCCATCTGTTACATTACCAGATTGTAAAATAGAGTTATCCGTTAAAGTTAAACGAAGTTCTAAATCACCTAATAAATTGGTATTAATGTAGCTTGGTTGCATGGATTGTGTAGCACTAACCCACGAATTAATAGAAAAGGGCACATATGCACTAGCAGCACCGCTTGCTAGTGCTACAATTGTTGAATACTCAATTAATTGAGAAGGTAAAGACCCCTGTAATCCGCTTCTATTACTGATTTTTTCATCACCTCCATAAACGTCATTTAAAACATTAGCGATTAATTTATAATTTAAAAAAGGCTGGCTAATAATACCACCGTTAGAAATTAAAGAAACTGATTCAATAAAAGAATAATCTAAATTAGTAGGTAAAGCGACGCCTTCAGTTGCTACTGCACCCGTGATAGAGGCACGGACGGACCCCGTCATTGTTAGAGAAGCCATATTTAGCATTGTATTACTTGGTAATCTGACAATAATCTGACCGTTTGAATTAGCCGTTTGACTAGATAGAGATTGAAGACGAACCCTATTTTTAGAAAATGATAATTTGGATGCATAAAAGCGTAAAGCGTCAGGTACATATAATTGAGATTCTACATTATTACTAAAAAATCTATTATCGGACATATATATATTATAATTTAGATTTTTTTTAAATATAAATTAATATAATCTAAAGTATAATATATATAGTTTTTATGGTATTAAATATAAAACGTAAAATAAATAATAGTCTTAAAAATACTAAATCTAAATTAAATAAAAGTTTAGATAACACTGAGAGCAAAATTGAGCGTTCAGTAGCTAATACAGGGGCTAAAGTAAAAAAAACAGTGCGAAAAATTGATAATGCAGTAGAAGCAACAACTGGAGCAATTAGAACGGGGATAAGAAAAGCAAATAACACAAAAAACACTGTAGAACGAAAAGCTGGAAAAACTCAGGAAGTTATAGGACGTAAATATGTTAAAAGTGCTGCACTTATTAAGAAAGAAGCAGACAAGGGGGCAGATGCTTATGACATGTTAAAAAAGATAGTTAATGACCCAAAAATTAAACTTTAAGAATATTAAAAAACCCTTAAAGAATTATTTTCTATATTAATATAATGGAACTTAGAACTTGTAAAGTATGTAATTTAACATCAGATATTACAAAATTTGTAATAAAAGAAAATAAAATATATGGTAGAAGATGTAAAAAATGTAATTCTATAGTCAATAATCAACGATTAAAAGAAAAAAAATATTATTCTAATTATTACATTTTAAATAAGGAGGTTTTTGCATTACGTGATAGAGAAAGATATGCAAAAAAAAAGCTTTTAAAGAACAAGGTTATTTTTGAATTTGAAACATGCACCGAAATAACACCGCAACCAACACCAACACCAACACCCAAAGCCGAAAGTTCAAAAAATATTGAAATATAAATAAAAACATCTAGAAAATTTAAAATATCTAAAATATCACTTAAAGAAATATTTAATATATATGTTAATATATAATAAAAATGTCTAATACCAATTTTAACAAAAGAATTAAAAACCTTTTAACACTTGATGATGTTTATAAAAATCATCCAGCATACAAAACCGTAAAAGAATTATATTTAAAAGGTGTTATCCGTTCATTACCATCATTAAAAAAGAACCTTAAAACAATTAAAATAAAAAAAGATGGTAGCCCTTATAAATCATCATTAAACAGATTAGAGAAATTAGAAAAATTAAAAACAACTACATACAAAAAAGAAACATTAAAGGCATTAATTACAAAAACAACAGAAAGAAAACAACAACGAAAATTAAAAAAGAATGTTCAACGAGAATTAAAAGAACAAGCTATATTTATTAAAAATTCAATCAGTAATGATATAGTATTAGATGAAAATAATATTTTTAATTTTTACCCATGGATACACACGAATGAAGTTAAGCAGGCAATGCGAACAAGTCAATTAGGCTATATATCTCATCAGATTAAATTTTATGAAGGTAATACAGAAATTAAAGATATGAGAAAAGTTGTTAATTTTCCTAATACGATGACAAGAAAAGATATAGATGCAAAATTTCGTTTTTTAGTATATACTGATAGCGATTCGTCATCGTGGATTGTTCAAACTTTTATTTTAAATGTAATGTCCCGTAATCGTAAAGTTATATTAAGAACTATAACAGCCCCTAGATTAGAAAACCAAAATAAACAATCTAGATTTATGCAATTATTTAGAAACAACGACAGTGGTGATTGTGTATATCGTGGATTAGTTCATTTTTTTGAAAAATATCAAAATGATGAGAAGAGCACACAAGGGCGAGCTATATATAGAAAACTAATAAAACAAGAAAGCAAATTTAAACGGGCTTATACAGTGGAAGAAATGCAAGAAATGGCGGAATTATTAAATATTTCTATCACCATTAAAGATATTATAAATAACGGGAAAAATGATATATTAATAAATAAGAACTCATTTAATTATTACAATGTAGAATTTTTAAATACTAAATACAACCATCTAGATTTAAAAATATGTCAATCAAACAATGCGGAAGAAGTAAGCCAAGAAGAATATGATAATTTAAAAAAAATAAGCCCTTTTTACGTTGAAAAATTTAATACATTAACAACCACAGACAAAACATATAAAGTTAAGGATAATGAATTTAAAAAACTTTTCAATGAGTGGAAAAATGAATATAATATTAATAAGTTAAAAATTCCAGTATCAAGTGATGCGTATAATTTTATTAATAAATATGATGACAAAATTCACCGTATGTTTGATAATAAAATGGAAATTAATGATAGTTTATATAATGAGATAGACATGAAAAAAGCTTTTTTTAATTTTAACAAGTGCGACGAATATAGCGGGCTTCCAGGTGGTTCATTTATTTGTGTTAATGGTGTAGGCTTTACGGTTGATTTATTTAATAAACAATTTAAAAATGGTTTAGTTGGTTTTTATGAAATTAAAATATTAAATGTAAATGAGCAGAAAAAAGACATTTTTAAAATGTTAGGTTTAAATATTAATTCGTCACATATTTTATATTCATCCATGATTAAACTCATTATTAATTATGCTGAATTAGAATTTATAAATTATTGTGTATGTCCCGCTATTGATATTAAATTTAATAATGAATTTTTAAAGACCGTTATTAATGGTAATTTATACACGGCGGAAGAAATGGAAGCAGATGAAACTTTACAGAAAGGTGTAAAAGCATATTCTAAAGCTGTCGGTATTTTAGGTATTGATAATTTTACATCTACAACAAATATTAAAGCATTAGACCAAGATAAAGATTTTTACAAAACTTTAGACAGTGATTACATCTATCAATTTGAAGATATTTTTAAAATTGTTGAACCTGTTGATGCTACAAGCTTAAAACATGTAGCATATGGCATTAAAGCAAATGTTCAAACAATTATTTTAAAGCAACTTTTACAAATGAAATCATCGGATATTTTCGGGGTTAAAGTTGATAGTATAGTATATAAAAAAAATGCAGATTTTAAAATTGTTGATACTTACAAAGAACTATTTAAAGAACCCGTAAAATCAAATATTGAAAACATGCTAAAAAATGAATATTCATCATCGTATTATATTAAATATTTTGTAGCTAAAGAAACAAAACAAATTATTTCTAATAAATATGATTTAGATTTTGGATTAGAAAATATAGCCGTAGATGAAGCAGAAGAAATTTATGATGGTGAAAAATTTGATATATCACCATTACCAGATGGCGAACACATCACAAAAAAAATTATATATTGTGGCGGTGGTGGTGGTTGTGGTAAATCATACAGTATTTTAAATAGTGGTATATTTATGAAAAATAAAATATTATATTCTTCTAATTGTTGGGAACTTATACAAGCTAAGGCGGACGAATTTAAAGAGTTTGGCGTTATTGGTTTAAGCCTACCAAAATTAACAGGTGAGATGAACGGGGCAAAAGTTGAACAATATAACACAGGATACGCAAAATATAAAGCATTAGATGAATTAACATTAAATAATAAAAAGACGGTTGAAACAGTAATAAATCAAGATGCGGGGCGATGTTTTATTTTCTTAATTGGTGATGTAGATGAAGACGGCTTTTATTATCAAGCATCAATAAGCAAAGATATATTTAATCCGTCAAATTATAAAAATATTCAATATGTTAAATATTTAAAGACGTATAGATTTGATAATGAATTAAATGAAAAATTACAAGCGATAAGAAAATTTATGAGAACAGGAAATAGCAACCCTTATTTATTATATAATCATGTTAAACAACATTTTAAAGATAATTTTTATAATAAAGATGACATAATATTTAATAAAAATGATGTAGGAATTTCAGCATTACAACCGATTAATAAATTGGGTAATTGTATATACTCAGAACCATTTTATAAAAATGGGTCTATTAAACAGTATTACAGAAAAGAAACCAATTTTAAAAAAAAGATATATAAGGGTGGAAAACTTGAGGAACAAATTGAGGGTAAAAATTGCGTATGTTCATTATTTAGAACTATTCATAGCTATCAGGGGCGACAATTAGACACAGGCGACGGGCGAATTATTATTTTATTAAATAGCCTATTTGATTATAATTTATTATATACTGCATTATCAAGAGCTAGACGAACTAACCAGATAGTAATAATAAATGATTTAAGCGAAAGAGATAAATTATTATTATCTCGTTTTCATTAAGTTTTAAAATAAAAATATCTAGTTTAATATATATATGAATAATTTATTAGAAACAATAATTTATAAAATTGCATGTAATGATACCAATATTAAAGATGTATATATTGGACATACAAGCGAATTTAAAAGACGACAATATGAACACAAATGTTGTTGCACAAATGACAAATCTAAAAAATATAATTTAAAAGTATATGAAAAAATTAGATTAAATGGCGGGTGGGCTAATTGGTCAATGGTTGAAATTGAAAAATTTTCATGTGATAATATTATTAAGGCATCAGAAAGAGAGCGACATTTTTATGATTTATTAAATGCATCATTAAATTCATATAGACCAATAATAACAAAAGACGAAAATAAACAATATATAAAAAAATATAG
>Ga0315270_10000745_pt1 | contig 17451 bp, 23 predicted proteins | sample C1_bottom_MG_FD_204932 | JGI IMG/M metagenome (GOLD analysis project Ga0315270, IMG submission 204932) | Sediment microbial communities from Yellowstone Lake, YNP, Wyoming, USA - C1_bottom | ecosystem: Environmental > Aquatic > Freshwater > Lake > Sediment | place: USA: Wyoming | collected...
AAAAACAAGTCCGGACTGAGCGTGGAGAATCTCGACGTTCGGGCGCTTCGGACGGGGGTTCGACTCCCCCCGCCTCCACCACCGAGGGGGGATCCGCAAACGGATCCCCCCTCGACCTTTATCCGGTTCGTAAAGGCGAATGTACCTTGACGCGGTATACCGCAAGACGGTATATTGCGATCGATGGCGATTCGGGGCTTTGCCAGAGCCGCCGTGGAGACGTTCTTTCGCCAGGGCCGGCTCGGCCCTGGCGTGAAGTGGTCTGGTGTGGCGAAGGTCGCGGCTCGCAAGCTCGACATGCTGGACTACGCGGTTCAATTGTCGGATCTCGCCTCTCCTCCCGGGAATCGTCTCGAACCTCTGAAAGGAGACCTGCTGGGTTTCCACAGCATCCGGATCAACGACCAATGGAGAGTCGTCTTTCGTTGGACCTCCTCCGGCCCGAGGGACGTCGACATCAGGGATTACCACTGAGGTGTGAAGATGAGTGACCGCATGCGTCGCCGCAAGCCGACATCGCCCGGGGAAATTCTCCGTGAGGAGTTCCTCATCCCGCTCGGGCTGAGCCAGAGGCTTCTGGCCGATCACCTGGGGTGCGACGTCAAGGTCGTGAACCGCATCGTCAACGGCCGGTGCGCCGTGACGGCCGACATGGCGCTGAGGCTCGGCGCGGCCTTTCGGACTTCGCCTGACTTCTGGATGAACGCGCAGAAGGCCGTCGATCTTTACGAGGCCGCCGGGCACGTTCAGAGCCTGCCGAGACCTCTCCTGAAGGCGAGCTGAAGTAGCGTCCGACACACACACGCTGTCGTGATGAGCGACCCTGATCGTTTTCGCTCAGCGCGGCAGCGACATCACCCGGAGACGTCCCGATTGCACGGCGATCGTGGCTTTCGCGGTGTGGGACGCGGTTCCCCCGGTCCCCGTCACGACGAACGTCTTCGAGGCCGACGCAGCGGAAGCCGCCGCCGCCAGCGTCAGCGTGGCGCTGCCGCCCGAGGGTACGGTCGCCGGGCTGAAGGCTCCCGTCACGCCTGGCGGCAGTCCCGAAATGGAAAGCACGATCGACATCTGCGTGCCCGAGACCACGGCCGTCGACACCGTGAACGTCGCCTGCGCGCCGGGGGACAGCGCGGCGCTCGCGGGCGAGAGGGCGATCGAGAACTCGCTTTTCGGCGCCGCGACGATGGCAACGCCGCCCTGAAGCGCGTGCGTAGCGCCGCTCGAAACGCCCGTCACGGTGAACGTCTGCGCTCCGGGCGCCGCGGAGGCCGAAGCGGCGAGAGTCAGCGTCGTGCCTGCGCCGGCGGCAACGGAGGCTGGACTGAACGAGCCCGACACGCCGGCGGGCAGGCCGGACAAGGTGAAGGCGATCGACGCCGGCGAGCCCGACGTCACATGCGTCGACACCGTGAGCGTCGCATGCCCTCCTGGTGGGAGCGAGACGCCCGCCGGGGAGAGCGACAGTGCAAAGTCGTTCTTCGGCGCCGCCGCCACCGCGATCGCGCCCTGAGCCGCGTGCTTGGCGGCGCCCGAGACGCCCGTCACCGTGAACACGCCCGCGGCGGGCGACCCGGACGCCGTGAGGGTCAGCGTCGCGCTGCCGCCCGCAGCCACGGAGGCGGGGCTCAACGAGCCGGTCACCCCGGCGGGCAGGCTCAAGACGGCCAGCGCGATCGAGCCCGGCGCTCCCGACGTCGCCCGCGTCGACACCGTGAGCGTCGCGTGCCCGCCCGGCGAGAGCGAGACGCTCCCGGGGGAGAGCGCCACGGAGAAGTCCGACCCGGCGGCCGGCGCCGGCTTCACGGCAGGGGCCTTGACCGCTGAGGCGGCGGTGCGGTCGTCGCCCACCGCGGGAGACGCGGCGAAAAGACTGATACCGAGAAGGACCCCGAGGCCGCAGGCTCCTGTTTTCATGCGCGGATCTTAGCGATTCGCGGGCGACGGCCGCGGCGGGCGGTAGAGTGCTCCCCGGAGGCCTCCGCATGCGCTCGACCGCTTTCGCCCTGTGCCTCGGCGCCGCCCTCTCAGCCGCTGCGCTTCCGGCACACGCCGTCCTCCCGCCGGGCGTCGACGACGCCTCGATCGCGGCTGCCGCCGTCGCGACCTTCCCGGAGTTCCTCGAGTTCCTCGCCCTCCCGAACGACTCCGCGAAGCCCGCGGACATCCAGCGGAACGCCGCATGGCTCGAGTCCGCGTTCGCGCGGCGCGGCTTCGCGACGCGTCCGTTCGAGAACAACGGCCGCCCGCTCGTCTTCGCCGAGTACGGCAAGGCCCGGCCGGCGCAGAAGACCGTCCTCTTCTACATCCACTTCGACGCCCAGCCCGTCGTCCCGTCGCAGTGGGCGCAGAAGGACCCGTGGCTGCCGGTCGTCAAGCGGCGCGGGCTCGACGGGAAATGGGCGGAGGTCGACCGTGCCGAGCTGATGAAGCCCGGCTTCGACCCGGAGCTCCGCGTCTTCGCGCGCTCGTCATCCGACGACAAGGGGCCGATCGTCATGTTCCTCGCCATCTTCGACGTCCTGCGCGCGAAGAAGATCGACCCGGCCGTCCACGTGAAGGTGCTCCTCGACAGCGAGGAGGAGATCGGCTCGCCCGGCATCGCCGCCGCCGTCACCTCGAACGCGGCTCTCCTCTCGGCCGACGCCGTCGTCCTCCTCGACGGGCCGGTGCACGCGTCCAACCGCCCGACGCTCGCCTTCGGAAACCGCGGCGTCGTCGCCGTCACACTCACCGTCTACGGGCCCCGCGCGCCGCTCCACAGCGGCCACTTCGGCAACTGGGTGCCCAACCCCGCGCTGCGCCTTGCGAAGCTGCTCGCCACGATGAAGGATGACGAGGGCCGGGTGACGGTCGCCGGGTATTACGGGCGCACGAACCTGACCGACGCGGACCGCAAGGTGCTGGCCGAGGTGCCCGACGACGAGGCGGCTCTGAAGGCGTGCACTGGAATCGCGCAACCGGAGAAAGTCGGCGCCACGTACCAGGAGTCGCTGCAGTACCCGTCGCTCAACGTGCGCGGCCTCGCGTCGGCGAGCGTGGGCGAGAAGGCGGCGAACGTCCTCCCGCGCGACGCCGTCGCCGAGCTCGACCTCCGCACGACCGTCGAGTCCGACCCGGCCTTCCTCGTCGATCTCCTGAAGAAGCACGTGGAGACACAGGGCTGGCACCTCGTCGCCCAGGACCCGACCGACGAGGAGCGCGCCCGCTGGCCGAAGCTCGCGCGTTTCGCCGCGCACGCCCCGGAAGAGGCCGCGCGCCAGGCATTCGACGCGCCCGTGGGCCGATGGGCCGCGGCGGCGCTCGCGGGCGCGTGGCCCTCCGCGCCGCTCGTGCGCATCCGGATGATGGGCGGCACGCTCCCGACGCACGCGATCGTCGGACCGCTGAAGGCGCCTTTCGTGCAGGTCCCGGTCGTGAACGCCGACAACAACCAGCACGCGTACGACGAGAACCTCCGAATGGGCCACTACCTGAGCGGCATGCGCACGATGGCGGCGCTCCTCACCGCGCCGTACCCGGAGTGACGGAGCCTACTGGTCGCAGCTCCCGTATTTCGACATCGTAAGGAGAGGACGCTGGCCCATCGGCCCCGCGAGCTGCCACTCGACCGTGTAGGTCAGTGAGTCGATCCCGCTGTAGTGCCAGTGGATGGCGGTCCTGAGGTCGCTCCCGGACGGCGGCATCGTGACCGCCGCGCCGCGCCACGAATTGTCGGGCGAGAGATCCTGCGGGGAGGTGCCCGACATGGCGCTCTTGACGGCCGTGGACTTCACGGTCCAGCCGGGGCCGAGCCCGACACTGACGCCGACGAGGTCGTCGCCGGATGACTGCGTCTGCCAGTTTCCGGCGCCGACGCGCGGCGTCGAAGCATTCGCGAGCTTCGCGTTCGCGTTCGAGAGATTCGTCGAGCCCCACGGGGAAACCGACCCGACCCCGGTGACCTGCGGAGATTGGTCGATCGTGACCGAAATCGTGGCCGTCCCCATGTCCGGCTGGAGAGTCACTCCGTACGGCGCCGTCGCGACGTTCTCGAACGAGAGCGTCATCTGTGCAGCACGCGCCTGACCGACCGGAAGGGACGGAAACTGGACGGTCACATAGTAGGAATACGAGCCGCCCGAGGGCGGAACGCTGGGAAGCCCCATTTGAAAGTTCGGGTCATCCGCGGCCGCTGCCATCGCATGGATCGGGTCCAGCGCCGCCGAGCAGCCGTAGCTCAGGGACGTTGACGCGGCGCTGAACGTCGGGCCGCTCTTGACGGCGATCTTCTTGTTCGTCCTCACGAGGAAGTTGTAGAGACCGGGCAGGAAGAGGCCGTGCTGGGCCGAGATCGGCCGATTCCCGGACAGCGGTTTTGTCATGGCGTCGTAGGCCGAGACGACCGTTCCCGGAACCGGCAGCCCGGAAAACGGAGCGCTGGACGCGCCTCCTGATACCCCTTTCGACGCAATTGATTGCTTCGCGCTGCCAGCACCGCCGGAAGACGCGGCTGTCGAAGACATGACGTGTGCGCGCGCGTACCCCGCGCTCGCGCCGACCGCGAGCGACCGGAGCTTCGCCCCGAGATTCGGGTCCTTGGGGTCGAGGCCCGCCTTGCGCAGGCGCTCCGCAGCCTCCGGCGAGACTGCCGCTCCCGCGGGCATCGCGAGCGCCGCCGCCGGCGCCGGCGACGGCGTCGGAGCCGGCGGTTTCTTCACCGTCGTGACGGGGGCTGCGACGATTCCGCCCGCGAGACCCGTCAGGACAGCGGACAGCGCGACTCCCGGAAAGACCCTCGTCAGGCGCTTCGGCACGCGGCTCATGTTGGCTTCCTCCGTCGTCGCCTCAAGATAGGCCTGAGAGCGCGTCTCGATCAAGGCTGGTGCATGGTCCGGGAGCGCCATGCTGTTGCTGCAGGGCGACAGTCGTTCAGAATCCGCCGCATGCGAACACCCGGGGGGCGAGGGCGATAGGAGAGAATGACTTCGTCATCAAGCCCACGGCTGACGGCTACGTCTGGGAAATCCCTGCCGGGCCGATGACGATCCGGTACACGGCCGTCATCAAGGACGGCACGCTGAAGGAAGTCGGCGACCGCCTCGAACAGGGCAAGGATCCCGTCCGCTTCTTCGAGATGACCCTCACCCGCATCGGCGACACGACGTGGCCCGCGGGCGGGGCCGTGCCGCCGAAGTAGTCCCGGCGCGTTAACGCTGTCCGGGCTTTCTTCTGGCGCGAGCGCGATCCGCGACATACATTGAGACTCGCTTTCGCAGCGACAGAAGGAGGCGCGCATGCGCCGCCCTGGAGTAACACACATGCGCCAACGTCGCCTCACCGCGTTCGTGCTCCTCGCGCCCTTCGCCCTCGGCGCTCCCGCGGCCCTCGCGGAGGAAACCAAGGCGAATCCGCAAGTCACCGTTCGGACGCCGGCCGTCAAGACGCGCCCGCGAGTCCCGCAGTTCCCGGCCGACGTCAAAGGCCGCCACGATCGTCTTTGGAACGCCGCATCGCCCGAGGTGAAGGCGTGGGTGAAGCAGGTTGCGCCCGGCATCGCAAAGGGACCCGGCGACCCCGAGGCGCGCGCCCGGGCGGCCATTCAGGCGCGCTGGCCGAACCTCCACGTCGCCGGCACCTCCGACGCTCTCACGTTCCTCGTGCTGTACGACGTCGACGCGGACCTCCGGAACGTCGCCGGGCATCTCGACTCTCTGTCCGAATTGAGCCAGGAGCAGCAGCTCAAGATGCAGATGGTGATGGACCGCATGACCAAGGCGGACGCCGCCGCCTCAAACCTCGAGAAGAAGCTCTCGGAGACTGCCAGCGCCATCATCGGAAACATGAAGTGATCAAGATGCTCAAACACCGTCTTGCCGCGCTCACGCTCATCGTCTCCCTTGCCCTCGGTGCTTCCGCGGCGCTCGCTGCCGACACCGCCCCGACTCCGCGAACTACTCCCCGCGGAAATCTCGTCAAGGTGCGGCCAAGGGTTCCGCAGTTTCCTCCCGACGTAAAGGCCCGCGGCGACCAACTCTGGAACGCCGCGTCACCCTCGGTGAAGGCCTGGGCGAGCCAGAACGCGCCCCAGGTCGCGAAGGGAGCCGGGGAGCCCGAGGCTCTCGCTCGAACGGCCGTCCAGAACAGGTGGTCGCACGTCCGCACGCCTGGCGGATCCGACACTCTCACGTTCATCGTTGCCTACGACGCTGCGAAGGAGGTGCAGAACAGCATCAAACAGGATCTCGATTCCATGTCGGGGATGGGCGATACGGAGTCGTTGCGGCTCCAAATGGCGATGGACCGCCTAAGCAAGCTGATGACCACGCTCTCGAACTTGTTGAAGAAGATATCGACCACACAGGACAGCATCATCCAGCATATAAAGTAGGTTCGTGAACGACCTCGCCCGCCGCGACTTCCTGCGCTTTCTCGCCGCGAGCCCGCTCCTCGCGGGGCTCGGGAGCCTCGCTGCCTTCGCCGACGGCGGGGAACCGCTCGCGGAGTCCGCCGCGAAGGCTCTCGACGTCTTCGAGCTCGAGGCCATCGCGAAGAAGAACCTCCCGCCCGCGCACTGGGGCTACATCGCGACCGGCGTCGACGGCGACGCGACGCTCCGGGCGAACAGCGAGGGCTTCGCGAACCTCGCGCTGCGCGTCCGCCGCCTTGCCGGCGCCCACGCGCCCGACACGTCCGTCTCGCTCTTCGGTACGACGTGGGAGACGCCCATCGTCCTCTGCCCCGTCTCCAGCCAGCGCGCGTTTCACGACGACGCCGAGATCGCGACCGCCCGCGCCGCGCGCTCGCGCAGGCACCTCCAGATCCTCTCGACGCTTTCCTCGACGAGCCTCGCGGACGTCACCGCCGCCCGAGGCGCTCCGGTGTGGTTCCAGCTCTATCCGACCGACCAGTGGTCCGTGGCGCAGGGCCTCATGAAGCGCGCCGAGGCCGCCGGCTGCCCCGCGCTCGTCCTCACCGTGGACCTGCAGGGCGGATCCAACCGCGAGACGGTGGTGCGGGCGCGGCGCCTCGATACGCGCGACTGCTCGTCGTGCCACGCGGCCGATCCGTTCGACTTCGCTGGCGGGCTCCCCCGCCGCGCGAACTTCGAGGGTCTCGACGTCTCGAAGGTCAAGTGGCTCTTCCCCGCCGACGCGACGTGGGATTACGTCGCGCGCATCCGAGCCGCGTGGAGGGGGAAGCTCCTCCTCAAGGGCATCGTCACGCGCGAGGACGCCGAGCTCTGCCTCGCGCGCGGCGTCGACGGCATCGTCGTGTCGAACCACGGCGGCCGCGCCGAGGAGAGTCTCCGACCGTCGATCGACAGCCTCGTCGAGGTCGCTGCGGCCGTGAAGGGGCGCGTCCCCGTCATCCTCGACGGCGGCATCCGCCGCGGGACGGACATCTTCAAGGCGCTCGCGCTTGGCGCGACCGCCGTCGGCATCGGGCGGCCCCAGGTGTGGGGCCTCGCCGCGTTCGGGCAGGCGGGCGTCGAGGCTGCGCTCGACATCCTGCGGCGCGAGCTCGAAATGGTCATGCGCCAGGCGGGCGCGACGAGCCTCGCGAAGATCGACCGCGCGTACGTCGTCGACCGGCGGCGCGTTCCGGCCTAGTTCTTCGCGAGCGCCTTCAGGATGTTGACGACCATCCCGGGCAGCTGCCCCGGGTGCGCCTCGACCGACGCGAGGACGTCCCCGATCGTCGTCGCGCCCTCGAGCTCGGCCCACTTCGCGACCTCCGCGGCGCTCGGAGAGAGGTACGCCATGCTCCACGACGTGAACGCGCGCTCGTCGACGTCCTGCTCGTAAAACACCTTCACACCGCGGTGCCGCGGGTCGCGTTCGATCCGGCCCATGAGATGGAGCACGTCGTTCTTCTCGCCCTCGAGAACCTGCAGGAACGCACCGTCGACGAAGACGAGAACGCCCGAGATCCCGTGCGCCCTGTTGCGGATCCGCGACTCGACGAGCATCCCCTCGAGTTCGGCCGGCGTCAGATCCGCCGCCGCTTCGGAGGAATAGACGAGGCGATACGGCATGAGCACCCTCCCGAGGAGGGGAGTCTATTCCGGAAAAAGAAAACGGCGCCGGAGCGTTTCCGCACGGCGCCGAATTGAAACAGGTCGAATCGTTACAGGTTAGTAACGGTTGCGGCCGCCACCGAAGCCACCGCCACCACCGCGGTTCTCCTGGGGCTTGGCCTCGTTGACCTTGAGCGCGCGGCCGTCCTGCTCGCGGCCGTTGAGGGCGCCCATCGCCTTCTTGGCGTCCTCGTCGGACATCTCGACAAAGCCGAAGCCCTTCGAGGAGCCGGTGTCGCGGTCCGAAATCACGCGGGCGGATTCGACGTTGCCAAAGGGCTCGAACAGGGACTTGAGGGTCGAGTCATTGACGGAATAGGACAGGTTTCCAACGTACAGCTTCATGAGATTCCTTAGAAAAACGCGCGGCCGATTGGACGTGCGCGATTGGAAGATGGTTGGGAGGGTACGGTTGAGGTCGACGGGGACCTTTCGGTCTCGGTCCGCTCCGTCATATAGAAAGGAGTGCGAACAGGGAAAGTATAAGCCCTTTTCCGGATTCGTGCGCGGGAAAAGAGATAACCTGAACACGGAGAGCCACTTGGGGACGCTCGTCAGTTCACGATCTCGTCCGGCGGCGGCTCCTCATCCGGGCCGGCCGCCGGAATCTCCGCCTCCTCCATCGCCCTCGCCTGAGCCGCGCGCTGCCTTCTCTTCCGGATTCCCGCAACGATCGCGAGCACGGAGATCCCGAACCACAGCACCGCCGTGCTCGTGAGGATGGGGATCCAGAGCTTCAGCGTCCCCTGCCGCTCCCAGAACGCCTCGCCCACGTCGATCAGCGTGGCGCCGGTGGCACCGCGGATCGCCTGCTCGAACGTGTCGCCTTGCGCGATGCGCGCGAGGACGATGCGCGGGACGGCGGACCCATAGCGCTCGAGCAAATCCTGCACGAGCGTGCCCGCGAGCGCGTACCCGTGCTCCACCTGTCGCCGGTCGCCCTGGAAGAGATCGTCCAGCTTCCACAGCGGCACGCGCGGGCCCGACAAGAGCCCCACCGCGAGCTCCGTCTGGTCGCGCCAGCGCCACGTGCGCGCCGCAAGCATCGCGAGCCCCTCGTCGAACCAGCGCGGCACGCGCCTCCCACCCGCCGCGCGGTGGATGAGGACGTGCGCCACCTCGTGCGCGAGCACTTCCTCGAGGCCGCCGTCCGGATACGACGGCGTGCGCTCGGCGAGGATCACGATGACGCTTCCCCCATCGATGGTCGTCACGCCGTCCGTGTACCCCGTCACCCACGCCGGCATCTCGTGCGCGAGAGGCGACGACTCCGGCGCAAGAACGACGCGGATGTCCGGCCCCGGCGCGTCGAGTCCCACGAGGTCCATCACGCTCCACATCCACGGCCGTTGCCCGGCCGCGAGGCGGTTCGCGGACGGCGGCAGTCCCGGCTGCGGATCGAAGACGAGGTGCGTCGGCTCCAGCGCCGCCAGGGGCGAGGCGAGAAGGAGGGCGGCGAGGAGCGCGGGCTTCCGGATGGCGCCTAGCGTACCCGCATGAGCAGCTTGAATCATGGCGGCAGGCGGCTGGGAGACCCAGTTGTCTAGACAGGAAGAGCTACGCCCATGATCCTCGGGATCGGCACCGACCTTCTCGACATCGCCCGCATGGCGAGGGAGCTGGAGAAGGACGGAGCCGGGTTCCGGGACAGGGTTTTCACGCCGTCCGAGATCGCGTACTGCGAGGCGAGACGGTACCCTGCGCGGCATTTCGCCGCCCGCTTCGCCGCCAAGGAGGCGCTTTTCAAGGCGCTTGCGGGCCCGGCGTCGGACGACTTCTGGCACGAGGCCGAGGTCGAGCGGACCGGCGACGCGGCCCCGCACCTCGTCCTGCACGGCCGCGCGAAAGAGGCGGCCGACCGCCTTGGCGTAAAGAGCGTCCTGGTTTCCCTTTCGCACACCGACAGCCTCGCCTCGGCGAGCGTCGTGCTTCAGGGGTGAGCGCATGTACGTGACGGAGACCCTCGAGGAAAAACGCCTCCATAACATCGGCTCGTACGAGGAACGGCTCCGGAGTTTCGACTGGGCGATCGCCGAGAAGGAGATGGGGTGGGGCCACGGCGATCCCGTCAACATCGGCTGGCACCTCAGCGACCGGCTCTGCCGGCTCGGCCTCGGAAGGAAGCCGGCCCTCCTCTGGGAAGGCGCGGGCGGAAACCAGAGGACGTACACCTTCGACGACCTGCGCCTCCTCTCCAACGCCGTCGCCGCCGCCCTCGTGCGCTTCGGCCTCGCGCCGTCCGAGAGGATCTGCCTCTTCCTCGACCGCGTGCCGGAGCTCTACATCGGCTTCGTCGGAATCCTCAAGATGGGGGCGGTCGCCCAGCCTCTCTTCTCGGCGTTCGGCGAGGAGTCGCTCGCGACGCGCCTCCTCGACGCCTCGACCGCGGCCATCCTCACGCAGAAGAAGCACCTGCCGAAGGTCCGCCGCATCCGCGCCCAGATTCCGGCTCTCCGCACCGTCGTCGTCGTCGACGCGGAAGGCCTCGCGCTGAGGGCGGCAGACGGCGAGGTCGCGTTCGACCTCGACTCCGAGCCGCGGCTCGAACGATTCCACATCTTCCCCGCGGCGCCGGAGACGCCCTCGGTCCTCCACTACACGTCCGGCACGACCGGGCAGCCCAAGGGCGCGCAGCACGTCCACGCCTCGCTCGTGTCGCAGTACCTGACGGCGAAGTGGGTCCTCGACCTCAAGCCGGACGACGTCTACTGGTGCAACGCGGACCCCGGCTGGGTGACCGGGACGTCGTACGGGATCATCGGCCCCTGGTCGAACGGCATCACGCAGGCCGTCCTCGACTCCGGCTTCAACGCCGACCGCTGGTACGGCTTCATCGAAAAGCGAAAGATCACCGTCTGGTACTCGGCTCCCACGGCCATCCGCCTCCTCAAGCGCGAGGGGACGCAGGCGGCGCTGAAGCACGACCTTTCCTCGCTGCGACACCTCGCGAGCGTCGGCGAGCCGCTCAACCCGGAGGCGGTCAACTGGGGGTGCGAGGCGTTCGGGCTGCCGTTCCACGACACGTACTGGCAGACGGAGACGGGCTGCATCGTCATCTCCAACTATCCGGGGATGCCGGTCAAGCCGGGCTCGATGGGCAAGCCCTTCCCGGGCATCACGGCGGCCGTCCTCGACCCGGCCACGCTCGAGCCGCAAAAGCAGGGTCTCGTCGGCGTCATCGGCCTCAAGCCCGGCTGGCCCTCGATGATCCGCGGCTACTGGAACAACGCCGCCGGCTACGCGAAGAAGTTCGCAAACGGCTGGTACCTCACGGGCGACCGCGCCACCGTGGACGCGGACGGCTACTTCTGGTTCGTGGGCCGCGACGACGACGTCATCAACACGGGCGGGCACCTCGTCGGCCCGTTCGAGATCGAGTCGGCGCTCCTCGAGCACCCCGCCGTCGCCGAGTCGGCGGCGGTCGCCAAGCCCGACCCCGTGAACATGGAAGTCGTGAAGGCGTTCGTCGCGCTCAAGCCCGGCTTCACGGCCGGCGACGACCTCGAGCTCGAGATCATGAACTTCGTCCGCAAGCGCCTCTCTCCCCTCGCGATGCCGCAGGAGATCGCCTTCGTGGCGTCACTCCCGCGCACCCGGAGCGGCAAGATCCTGCGCCGGGTCCTGCGCGCGCCGGAGTGGGGCGAGCCCGTCGGCGACCTATCCACCCTCATGGAGGACTGAATGGACGACCTCAAGAAGACCATCCTCGACTACGTCCGCCGCGAGTACATCGAGGAGGGGGACGACCGCGAGCTGAAGGCCGACACGCCGCTCATCACGGGCGGCATCGTCGACTCCTTCTCGATGGTCTCCCTCAAGCGATTCATCGAGAAGAAATACGCCGTGACGATCCCCGACGCGGACGCCTCTCCCGCCGCCTTCGACAGCGTCGACAAGATCGCCGCCCTAGTCGAGCGGTTCACCGCCGTGAAGGTGTGACATGACGACCGCGACTCTCCCCGTCACGTTCCGCGACGTCCTCGGCGCCGAGCTCGAGGCCCTCAAGGCCGCCGGCCTCTACAAGGAAGAGCGGTACATCCACACGCCGCAGGGCACCGAGATCGAGGTCGAGTTTCCGGCGGGCGCGCCGCCGAAGAAGGTCCTCAACCTCTGCGCGAACAACTATCTCGGCCTCTCCTCGCATGCCGAGGTGCTCGCCGCGGCGCACGCAGGCCTCGACGTCCGCGGCTACGGCATGTCCTCCGTCCGGTTCATCTGCGGCACACAGGACGTCCACCGCGCGCTCGAGAACCGCCTCACGAAGTTCCTCGGAACGGAGGACACGATCCTCTTCTCGTCCTGCCTCGACGCGAACGCCGGCGTCTTCGAGGCGATCCTCTCCGACAAGGACGTCATGATCGCCGACCGCCTCGTCCACGCCTCGATCGTCGACGGCATGCGCCTCGCCAAGGCGGCGCAGGACACCTACAAGCACTCCGACATGGGCCACCTCGAGGAGAAGCTCGTCGAGCACAAGGACAAGCGCCTCCGGCTCGTCATCACGGACGGCGTCTTCTCGATGGACGGCGACCTCGCGAAGCTGGACGAGATCGTGGCCCTCTGCGAGAAGCACGGCGCGATGGTCTTCGTGGACGACTCGCACGCTTCCGGCTTCATCGGGAAAACCGGGCGCGGGACGCCCGAGCGTTTCGGCGTCCTCGGGAAGATCGACGTCCTCACGACGACGTTCGGCAAGGCGCTCGGCGGGGCGTCCGGCGGCTGCGTGAGCGGCCGCAGGGAGATCGTCGAGATGTGCCGCCAGCGCGCGCGGCCGTATCTCTTTTCGAACACGCTGGCCCCGGTCATCGTGTCCGGCACGCTCAAGGTGCTCGACCTCGTCTCGGCCTCGACGGAGCGGCGCGACCGCCTCGAGCAGAACGCGCGGACCTGGAGGGGCCTCCTGACGGAGGCCGGCTTCGACATCAAGGCGGGCGAGAGCCCCATCGTCCCCGTCATGCTCTACAACGCGAAGCTCGCGCAGGACGTCGCGCGCGATCTCTTCGCCGAAGGCATCTACGTCGTCGGCTTCTTCTTCCCCGTCGTCGCCAAGGGGCAGGCCCGCATCCGCACGCAGCTCTCGGCCGCGCACACGACGGCCCAGCTCGACCGGGCCATCGAGGCTTTCCGCAAGGTGGGAAAGAAGCACGACATCCTCGGCAGGTCGAAGAACGAGATCGTGGAGAGATACGGCCTCTAGCGAGAAAGACCGGAGGAGGCGAGCATGCTCGCGAAACGAACCCTCGAAGTCCCGCTTCCGGATGGCGTGAAGCTCGACGGCCTCGACGTCGAGCTCCTGAAGGCCACGTTCCAGGCGCTCGTCGCCCTCCGGGGAGAACGGGATCGCCGCTGGGAGCTGACGCTCAAGCAGCTCGAGGACGACGGCTGGAAGGTCAAATGGGGCCTCGCCTGGCGCGCCGAAGCCAAGCGCGGCGAAGACTACGAGGAGGCGACGGGGTCCACGCTCGACGAGGCGCTCGCGGGCGTCGCCCAGTTCGCGCGCGCGGACATGGTCGGCCACGCGCCGTGAGCGGCGGGCGCGTCCAGCTGCCTCGCATGGCCCGACCCGACGGGGCGCTGACGTCGGTCCCGCCGGAACTTGACGGATACACGGTATCCATGTAGGTTCGTCTCGTGATCCGGTCGTTCGACGATGCGGCCACGGTCGACGTCTTCCACGGAGAAGACTCGCGGGCTGCTCGTCGGCACCCGAAAGAGCTTTGGCCTGTGATTCGACGGAAACTGGATGCTCTTCACGCCGCCGCGGCCCTGAGCGACCTGCGCCTTCCGCCGGGCAATCGGCTCGAGGTTCTTCGAGGTGACCAGGCAGGGCGCCACAGCATTCGCGTCAACGAGAAGCTGCGAATCACGTTCCGCTACGAGGGCGGACACGCCTGGGAGGTGCGCTGTGAGAATTACCACTGAGCCGGCCGTCGATGTTCGCCGCATGAAGCGCGCTCCGACACACCCGGGCGAGATGTTGCTCGAGGAATTTCTAAAGCCGCTCGAAATGACTCAGGCCGAGGCGGCGCGCAGGATGCGCATCTCGTCGAATCGGCTCAACGAGCTCATCCGCAAGAAGCGCGGGGTCACCGCCGAGACCGCGCTGCGCCTGTCCGGCTTGCTCGGCACGTCACCCGAGTTCTGGCTGAATCTGCAGACGAGCTGGGATCTCTGGCACGCCTATCGAGCGGATCGCCGCCGTAGTGCAGCCTGAGGCCTGGATGAATCGGATGCCTCGACGCGTCCTGGCCGCACGGATCCTCGCCGTTGCCGCCGACGCCGTGCAGCTCGGCCTCCTGCCGCTCTTCGCAGGCGGCGCGGCCACGGGGTTCGACGCCGTGCTCGACGTCGCCGTCGGCATCGCCATGGTCGCGCTCGTCGGCTGGCACTGGGCGTTCCTGCCCGCGTTCGCGCTCGAGCTCGTGCCCGCCGTCGACCTCGCGCCGACGTGGACGATCGCGGTCTTCCTCGCCACGCGGCGCATGGGCGAGGCCGAGCCTCCCGTGCCCGCCACCCGGATCGACCCGCCGCCCCTGCCTCCCGCGCGCGGCTGACGCGCGCCAGGAGGACGCGTTTCACGGGTTGAGAATCAGTCCAGCCCGGCGATAGTCTCCGCGTATGAAGAAGGCCCGCACCGGCGCCCTCGCCCTGGGGATTCTCGTCGCCATCCCGCCGTTTCTTCTCGCTCTCTCGTTCTCCGCCTCTGCGACGACGATTCCGACAGACCTCGAGGCCCGCGCCGCGACCCTCAGAAGCCACGCCACACCCGCGACGCTCTCGTGGGTGCACGAGCAGGGCGTCGCGCTCGGGAAAGCGTCGGGGCCCGTGGATGTCGGCGCGATCAAGATCAGCGCCCAGACGAACTGGGCGGTACTGGGCAATACGCAGGGCGCCGACATCGAGGCGCTCTGCTTCCTCGTCCTCATGGAAGCCTCTAAGTCGGCGCAGGAAGACCTCAAGGCCATCATGGCCGGCGTGAAGTCGATCAACAACGCGAAGGCGAAGCAGCGGCAGGACGTCCAGAAGATCGGGACCACATTCGCGCCCACCCCGACGCCAGTTCCCGATCGCGTCGCCGAGCTCGTCACCGCCGCGCGGAGAATCGAGCCGAAGACGACGGGCGCCCACCTGTCCCGGGTCGTCCGACGCTGAGTATTCCGCGCATGAACGTCCTCGACCGATTGCGGGCAATCTGCCTCGGCCTCCCGGGCGCGTACGAGAAGGTCGCGTGGATGGCGCCCACGTTTCGCGTGGGTGAGCGCCAGTTCGCGATGTTCGCGGACGACCACCACGGTGTCGGCTTCGCCGGCGTGTGGCTGAAGGCCCCCGATGGCGCGCAGGAAGAACTCGTCGCCTCCGACCCGAAGCGCTTCTACGTGCCCCCGTACGTCGGGAAAGGCGGCTGGGTGGGCGTGAAGCTGGACGGGAAGACGAACTGGAAGATGCTCGCGGGCCTTCTCGCCGAGGCGCACCGCGGCGCCGCCGCCGGACAGAGCGCCGCGAAGATCGCCCGGGGGCCGGCCGCTCCGAAAGCTGCAGGAATCCGGCCCCGGAGGCGCCCGCGACGCTAAGATCCCGCATGCCCGAACGCGCGGTCGTCGACGACGCATTTTTTCGCGCGCTCTTCGCGTCCGCCGCGGACGCGACCGTGGTCGTCGACGGCTCCGGGACGATCATCCTCGCGAACCCCGCGTGCGGGCCGCTCTTCGGGGAAGACCCGAAGGCGCTCACGGGCCGACTCGTCGAAACGCTCTTGCCGGGGCGATTCGGCTCTCACGCCCGGCAGCGGCAGAACTACTCCGTGCGCCCGCTTCCGCGCCCGATGGGGCGTGGGCTCCAGCTCTTCGCGCTCCACGCCGACGGCCGGGAGATCCCCGTCGACATCGCGCTGAGCCCGTTCACGTTCGAAGGAAGCCCCTACGTCGCCTGCGCCATCCGCGACCAGCGCGGCGCGTCGCGCGGGCCCGACGCGCTCCGCGTCCAGGCCACGGCGCTGCGCTCGGCCGCGAACGGCGTCGTCATCACCGACCGCGAAGGCACGATCACGTGGGTCAACCCGGCCGCGTGCGCCATCACCGGGTATTCCGCCGATGAGCTCGTGGGCAAGCACACGCGCGTCCTGAAGTCGGGCCGCCACGAGCCGGGGTTCTACGCCAACCTCTGGCGGACCGTGACGCGCGGAGAGTCGTGGTCCGGCACCATCGTGAACAAACGCAAGGACGGCACCGAGTACCAGGAAGAGCAGACGATCGCGCCGGTCCTCGACGAGAGCGGCACGATCACGCACTTCATCGCGATCAAGCAGGACGTCACCGAGCAGCGCCGCATCCAGGCGGAGCTCGCGCGAAAGGTCGAGGAGATCGAGGTCCTGAACGCCCAGCTCCGCGAGCAGGCCGTGCGCGATCCCCTGACGGGCCTCCACAACCGCCGCTACCTCGAGCAGACGATGAAGCGCGACATCTCGCGGGCCCGGCGGACCCGCGAGTCCATCGTCGTCGCCGTCATCGACGTCGACCTGTTCAAGTCCGTCAACGACACCCACGGCCACGCCGTGGGCGACCGCGTCCTCGTGAGGCTGGCCGACGTCCTCCTCGGCCACGTGCGCTCCTCGGACCTCATCTGCCGCGTCGGCGGCGAGGAGTTCGTCGTCGTCATGTCGGGCGCGAGCGTTGCGGGCGCCCTGAAGCGCGCGGAGATCTGGAGATTCGCGTTTGCCGAGTCCGTCGTCGACGGCCGCGACGGGGCGCCCGCCCGGGCCACAATCTCGATCGGCATCGCGGAGTTTCACGACCCGGCCGAAACCTTCGCGGCCTGCCTCAAACGCGCCGACGAGGCGCTGTACGAGGCGAAGAGGGCGGGCCGGGACCGCGTCGCGTGCGCCGAGGGCGATCCGCCCGGAACCGCCGCCTGAAAGAAAGGCGCCGGAGCGTTTCCACTCCGGCGCCGGAAGATCAGGTCGAGAGAGGGATCAGTAGCGGCGGCCGCCGCCACCACCGAAGCCGCCGCCGCCGGTGCGGGCTTCCTGGGGCTTGGCTTCGTTGACCTTCAGCGCGCGGCCGTCCTGGTCCTTGCCGTTGAGCGCGCTCATCGCCTGCTGCGCATCGGCGTCGGCCATTTCGACGAACCCGAAGCCCTTCGACTGGCCGCTGTCGCGGTCCGAGATCACGCGGGCGGATTCGACGTTGCCGTAGGCCCCGAAGAGTTCCTTGAGGACGGAGTCGTTGACGGAATAGGAAAGGTTTCCAACGTAGAGCTTCATGAGATTCCTCTGTGAGAGATCGCGCATCCGGGCGGACGACGCGGCTGAGAGATGGTGGGGAGGGACAGGTTGGGGTCGCGGGGACCTTTCGGTTCTCGGTCCGCTCCGCCAAGGGAAGGGAGGTCGAACAGGA
>Ga0315270_10000746_pt1 | contig 17444 bp, 11 predicted proteins | sample C1_bottom_MG_FD_204932 | JGI IMG/M metagenome (GOLD analysis project Ga0315270, IMG submission 204932) | Sediment microbial communities from Yellowstone Lake, YNP, Wyoming, USA - C1_bottom | ecosystem: Environmental > Aquatic > Freshwater > Lake > Sediment | place: USA: Wyoming | collected...
GTGTCGCAGCGGGGGTGCGGCGCGTGGAAGCGGTGACCGGCGAGGGTGCGCTGGCTTATGTGCAGCAGCAGGAAACGCAATTGCAGCAGGTGGCGGATGCCGTGAAGTCGCAACCACAGGAAGCCGCAGCGCGTATCTTGCAGATCCTCGATAACGTCAAGGCAATGGAGAGAGAGCTGGCACGGTTGAAATCCAAGCTTGCCAGCGCGCAAGGCGATGACCTCGTCAATCAGGCGGTGGATTGCAAAGGCATCAAGGTACTGGCTGCGCTGCTGGAAGGTGCGGATGCGGCGGTGTTGCGTGAGACGCTGGACAAGCTCAAGGACAAACTTAAGTCCGCCACGATTGTGTTGGCAGCGGTAGGTGATGGCAAGGTCAGCTTGATTGCAGGTGTTACGCCAGATCTCATTGCGAGAGTCAAAGCAGGTGAGTTGGTGAACATGGTCGCCCAACAAGTCGGAGGCAAGGGCGGCGGCAGGCCCGATATGGCGATGGCAGGAGGCACACAACCCGAGCATCTGGCAGCCGCACTGGCTTCTGTTCCAGTTTGGGTCAAGGCAAAGTTATAATGTGATGGACTTGCTGCTGGGCAGCCGAGTACGGCTATTTATAGGGGTGTCATGATAAATAAAAACAGCTACAACGTATTGCTGGTTGATGACGATCTGCATCAAGTTGATCTGGCTCGGAGAGCCGTAGCTGACTGTTGCCCCGAGATCAATTTGACTGCAGTAGGCGGGGGTGAAGCCGCACTGGAATGGTTTAACGCTTGCATCGAGCAAAAGGGGCAAGTGCCGCACATCCTCCTGCTGGACCTGAAATTGCCAAAACTGGATGGATTGGCGGTATTACGCAGTTTGCGCTTGAATGACGTTACGCGTGATATTCCTATCGTGGTATTTTCTGCGGAATACACTCAGGAAGACGTGCTGATGAGTTATCAGGTAGGCGCGAACAGTTTTGTACCCAAGCCGTCGGACCTTGAACAGTTCAGTGAGTTTATTCGCGAACGTCTGGCGTACTGGAAGCATCCTCTGCAGCGCGAACTGGCATTTGCCGTGAAGGGTGGGACAACGGAGACGATTTGATCGTTACGTTGCCAGCGCGCTATTACTTCATTTTTCCTTCAACCGGAAAATAATTTGCATGTCGGGTTAAAACCCGACCTATACGCCCTGCATAAAATCCATCTGATATGAAATTAATCGTGCAGGTTGCATAAGCAAAACACAACCCGAGCTACCGCACTAAAACGGTAATTTCAGGTGTGGTGCAGCCTGCTGGAATATCCTGCGGAAGTCATTCTGGATGCGCTGCAAGCCGCTCTCGCTGTCCGCCTCGAAACGCAGCACGATCACCGGCGTGGTATTGCTGGGACGTGCCAAACCAAAACCGTCTGCATACTCCACACGCAATCCGTCCAAGGTGATAATTTCTTTAGTATCTGTGAATTGCGCTGTCTTTTGCAGTTGCGCGAGCAGCGCGTGGTTCTCGCCTTCGGCGGTGTGGATGTGCAGCTCGGGTGTGCAGAAGGCGTCCGGCAAGGCGTTCAGCGTGGCATTAGGATCTTTGACTTTGCTCAGGATTTCCAGCAGACGTGCGCCGGTGTACAGGCCGTCATCGAATCCATACCAGCGTTCCTTGAAAAACATGTGGCCGCTCATCTCGCCAGCCAGCAACGCGCCGGTTTCGCGCATCTTGGCTTTGACCAGCGAGTGGCCGGTCTTCCATAGTGTCGGTTTGCCGCCGTGCTTGCGTATCCAGTCGAACAGATTGCGTGTGGACTTGATGTCGAAAATGATCTCTGCACCGGGATTGCGACTTAACACGTCAGCGGCGAACAGCATCAGTTGCCGATCCGGGTAGATGATCTTGCCATCCTTGGTGACCACACCGAGGCGATCGCCATCGCCGTCGAAGGCGAGCCCCAGTTCGCTGTCGCTATTCTGCAATGCTGCAATCAGGTCTTCCAGGTTGTGCGGGTCGGAAGGGTCGGGGTGATGGTTGGGGAAATGTCCATCCACTTCGCAAAACATCTCCTGCACGGTGCAACCGAGCTGGCGATACAGGTTCGCGACATAAGCGCCTGCCACACCGTTGCCGCAATCCACAGTGACTTTCATCGGCCGTGCCAGCTTGATGTCGGAGACGATGCGCGCGATATAGTCCGCACTGATGTCCTGTTGCATGTAGCTGCCGTTGCCGTGAGTCAAATCATTTTTCTCGATGCGCGTGCGCAGTTGCTGGATAGCCTCGCCTGACAGGGTTTCGCCCGCCAGCACCATCTTCAGGCCGTTGTAATCAGGCGGATTGTGGCTGCCAGTGAGCATCACCGCACAGTTGGTATTTAATTGATAAGCAGCGAAATACACCATCGGGGTGGGAACGCAGCCGACATCGATCACGTTGATGCCGCTCTTGCGGATGCCGCGTGCCAGGGCAGCGATCAGTTCCGGGCCGGACAATCGTCCATCGCGTCCGATCGCGATCGTGTGTTGTCCGCGCGCAGTGGCTTCAGAGCCGATCGCATGGCCGATGGCCTCGACTATGTCGGGTGTCAGCGTCTTGCCGACGATGCCGCGTATGTCGTAAGCCTTGAAGATCTGCTTGGGTAGATCATTTAACATGGATTTATGCCTGTTTTGGAAGTTGCATTTGCTCGATCTTTTTCCAGATGAGTGCCGGAGTGAGCTGGTTCATGCAGTTGAAATGTCCCAACGGACATTCGCGCTTGAAACAGGGGCTGCACTTCATGTCGAGCTTGACGACTTCGGCTTTGGACGAGAGCGGCGGGGTGAACTCCGGGCTGCTGGAACCGAACAGCGCAAGCATCGGTCTGTCGAGTGCGGCGGCCAGATGCATCAAGCCGGAATCGTTGCTGATGACCAGCTGCGCACACGAGAGCAGCGCGATGGCATCCCTCAGATCGGTGCTTCCGCATAGATTGCGGCATTCATTGTTACCCAATGCGATGATCTTGTCCGCGATCTCCTTGTCTTTGGCGGAGCCGACCAGCCAGATTGCATAGCCGCTCTTCTGCAGACGCTGGGCGATCTCGGCGTAATAGGATATCGGCCAGCGCTTGGCCGGACCGTACTCAGCGCCGGGGCAAAACACTGCGACGGGTTTGTCCGGTTTCAGGTTCAGCTTTTGTAACGTGGCATCGCGTTGTGCAGCGCTCACAGTAAGCGCAGGATTGGGTAGGGGGCGCGGAATGTCGTGGTTGGCATACTCGGCAAGGTAGGCAAATCGCTCAACCATCAACGGTAGTTTATTCTTGTTTAACCTGCGCGCATCAGTGAGCAAGCCATAGCGCATCTCGCCGACGAAGCCTGTGCGATGCGAGATTCCGGCAAAGAATGGCACGAGTGCCGATTTCAGCGAGTTGGGTAGGACGATGGCGCGGTTGTATTGTTTCGCTTCCAGCTGCTTGCCAAGTTGGTAGCGGGCGCTGAGTTGAAAAGCGCCATGCGGAAACGGGTTGATGATGACCTCTGATATTTCCGGAATGGCACGCAGCAAGTCCACTGTCCAGGGAGGAGCCAGCACGTCGATCTGGCTGCCGGGGTAGCGTTGCTTGAGGCGCATCAGCATCGGTTGCATCAGCATGGCATCGCCTACCCAGCTGGGGCCAATGATCAATATCTTGTACATTGCGCCTGGGCTAGGAGTGGTTAGTGATGGGTGTGCGGCAGCTCACCCGTGAACCGGTACAACGTGCCGCAATATGGGCAACGCGCTTCGCCGCCTTTATTAAGCGGGATAACCACTTTCGGGTGGGCGTTCCACAAGTTCATATCTGGCATCGGACAGGTCAATGGCAGATCCTTGGCCGTGACTTCGATATAGCGCTTAGTGATGTCAATTTTACTCACAAAGTTCTCCCTAGATGTAGTTCAACCAGCCGACGTGCTGCGGATGCTTGCCCGCCACGCAATCGAAAAAGGCCTGCTGCAATTTTGCGGTGATAGGCCCGCGTGAACCGCTGCCGATGGTGCGGTGATCCAGTTCTCGGATCGGTGTGACCTCCGCCGCAGTACCGGTAAAAAAAGCCTCCTCGGCGCAATAGACTTCATCGCGGGTGATGCGCTTCTCAATGACTTCGATGCCCATCTCCTTTGCCAGGGTGATGACTGAATCGCGCGTGATGCCTTCCAGGCAGGAGGTCAGGTCGGGCGTATAGAGTTTGCCTTTCTTGACGATAAAAATATTTTCGCCCGCGCCTTCTGCAACGTAGCCGTCCACATCGAGCAATAACGCCTCGTCGTAATTATCGTTGGCGACTTCCTGATGCGCCAGTATCGAGTTGGCGTACGTCGTGACGGACTTGGCGCGGCACATATTCACGTTCACGTGATGCCGGGTGAAGCTGGAGGTCTTGATGCGTATGCCTTTCGCCATGCCTTCCTCGCCCAGATATGCACCCCAAGGCCAGGCGGCGATCGCGATATGGGTGGACAGTGTCTTGGCGGCGATGCCCATCGCCTCCGAACCGTAGAAAACGATCGGGCGTATGTAGCAGGATTCCAGCTTGTTGGCGCGTACCACTTCGCGGTGCGCTTCGACGATGGTCGCATTGTCGTAGGGCATCTTCATCTGGAAGATGTGTGCGGAATTGAACAGTCGGTCGGTGTGCTCCTGCAAGCGGAAAATCGCCGTGCCTTTCGCTGCCTTGTATGCGCGCAAGCCTTCAAACACCCCCATGCCGTAATGCAGCGTGTGGGTCAGCACGTGGGTGGTGGCATCGCGCCAAGGCACCAGCTTGCCGTCATACCAGATAAAACCGTCGCGGTCGGACATCGACATGATGTGATTCCTTTATTGAGTCGTTTGCAAAGCGTGGATTCTAGCTTCTTCCGGCAACTTTATGAAGGGGCGTCGCGTAAATTGCCTGGAGATTCAGGCTTACTAGTCTGCTTCAAGAAGGACTTTCCACAGTTGCAGGCTCGCGCTCGTATCGATCTCATCATGCGCCATGCGGCATGGAGATAAGGAATTGAGACGCGAGCGATGTTGCATCTGCCGTAAAGAGCGATACAGTTTGCTAACTTGCCGGGCTGCGTCGACCGGGATTAGGTCCAATTCAGCCGCCAGTTTCAACAAAGCCAGATTGCCGATATTCTCGGTCAATTGCGGATGCTGATGGGAATAAGCCAACACCAGGTATTGCACCATGAATTCGATGTCCACCATGCCGCCACTGTCGTGCTTGATGTCAAATAGGCCGCTGTCATTGGGGTGGCCATCGTGCATTTTTTGGCGCATTGCAAGAATCTCCTGGCGTAGCGTGGCGAGATCGCGCTTTTGGCACAACACCTGTTTCCGGATCTGCTCGAAGGCTGCGCCGACTTGCGCATCGCCCGCGCTGAATCGAGCACGGGTCAAGGCTTGATGCTCCCATACCCATGCCTGGCTTTGCTGGTATTCGGCAAATGCGGCAACCGAACTTACAAGCAATCCGCTCGCACCGTTCGGGCGTAGGCGCAGATCGGTCTCGTACAAGCGCCCCGATGAGGTGTAGCTGCTGAGCATGGTGTTGATGCGCTGTGCCAGGCGCGAATAATTCTCCTGCGCATCGGGGTGATCGTCGTCATACAAAAAAATCAAATCAAGATCGGAGGCATAGCCGAGCTCTCTGCCGCCCAGTTTGCCATATGCGATGATGGCGAATTTTGCATCGTTACGATGGTGTTTGCGCGCTGTTTCCCAACATAGTTTCAGTACGTGGCGCAACAGCAGGTCAGCCAGATCGCTCAGGTGATCGCTGAGTTTTTCCAGGGGCAGCAAGTCCTGCAGATCCATCGCAAGCAAGTGAAAAGTCTGCTCCTGATGAATATGGCGCAGCACATCCAGTTGCCGCTCGGTGTCTCCGGTGCAGTCGTTGAGACGACTTTGCAAATCCATTTCGATCTGTTGCCACTGCGGCGGCTGATACATCTCGCGCGCATCCAGCAGTTCGTCAAGTAGCGCCGGGTGTTGTGTCAGGTATTCGCTTGCCCAACTACTGGCGGAGACTAGCGCAGTTAGGCGATGCAGCGCCTGCGGGTATTCGGCCAGGAAGGCGAGATACGAGGCGCGACGGCTGATGGCATCCAGCAGGGTCAACAATCTGGATAGTGTTGCATCGGGATCGCCGTGCTGCGCACTCAAGGTAATGAATTGCGGGACCAGCTTGTCCAGCCGCTGCCTGCTCAGCTCGGGCAACTGCCGGTAACGACTGCTGTCGCGCAGTTGCAAGAGTCGTAGGGCGCTGTCCGGTGCGGCTGGATAGCCGATATTCTTCAGGGTTGCGCCCAATTCCTCGGCAGTCATCCCTTCGCGCCACAGCTGCGCATCGTTCGGGTGTCCAGCCAAAAATTCTTCGGATTGTCTTTCCTGCTCGGCACCAAAAATTTGTTCGAATTGCAGATTGACCAGCTCGCGATGGCGGTCGAGTTCGTTCAGCAAAGCAGCATAATCGGAGTAGCCCATGGCTTCGGCGATGACTTTCTGGTCTTCGGTGTTTTCAGGCAATTTCTGGGTTTGCTGGTCATCAAGGTATTGCAGGCGATGCTCGAGATTGCGCAAGAATACATAAGCCGCTATCAGGCCGGTAACTGTTGGCGCGGACAGTTGAGCATTTTCGCTGAGTTGTTGCAGCACTTTTAACGTGGGCCGGATGCGTAACCTCGCATCTTGCCCGCCGCGTATCAGCTGGAATACCTGCGCGGTGAATTCGATCTCGCGTATGCCGCCCGGGCCGAGTTTGATGTTGTCATGGAGATCGCGCCGCCGCACCTCTTGGCGGATCTGCGCATGCAACTTGCGCATCGAATCAATGGCTCCGAAATCCAGATATTTGCGGTACACGAACGATTGCGCCAGTTGCATCAATTCAGCGATTTTCGGGCTGGGCTCTTGCGAGTTCTCGGCCGGCGCGATGACACGCGCCTTGATCCATGCGTAGCGCTCCCATTCGCGACCCTGGCTGACTAGGTATTCTTCCAGCGCCGCAAAGCTCATCACCAGCGGGCCACTGTCGCCATAGGGGCGCAGCCGCATATCTACGCGAAACACATAGCCGTCCGCAGTGGCTTCGTTGATGACGTTGATCAGGCGGCGACCGAATCGGCTGAAATATTCATGGTTGCTGAGTGCCCGCGCGCCATTGGTATCGCCATCTTCAGGGTAAACGAAGATCAGATCGATGTCGGATGAGACGTTCAGTTCGCCGCCGCCCAGTTTTCCCATGCCGATGACCAGCAATTCCTGCACCGTAGCGCCCGATTCGCCCATCGGGTTGCCGAATTGCGTCTGCAATGACGTTTTCAAGCAGGTCAGTGCCTGATGCACACACACTTCCGCCAGTGCGGTCATTGTGTGCATCACTTCGTTCAAGTCAGCCAGACCATTGAGATCGCGTAAGATCAGCTTGGCCATCACCTGCTTGCGCAAGATGCGCACGGCGCGCGTCAACTCTAATTCATCGTTTAGATTCAGGCCGGACTGCTGCAATAAAGCCAGTATTTCCATGCGACTGCATGGTACTGCATAGCTTTCCCGCAACCAATCCAGCAACGGCTGGTTTGTTTCCAGCGCCCGCTTGGCATAACGGCTGCATTGCAGAGTTTTTTGCAACAAGGTGGCGAAGGTGGTCGTAGAAGAGTTTGCGGTATTCATGGGTTAAGCTTCAAGTTAGAATGCATATAGTCTTTCGATTACAAATTTTCAGGCACTCATTCCGGCGGTTCGCGTCTTAGGCCATTCTAATGTTGAAATCTACTTTTGTCCGATTGCTCCGGCGCAGCATTAACATGCTGATGCGCATCGCTACCGTTGTTTCGGTGGTCGCGGCTGTGGTGATCGCTTTTACCATCATCGCGCTGCGCTACTGGGTATTGCCCGATATCGGGCAATACCACGACGGGATCGTCGCTTCATTGGCGGGGACGATCGGTAGCCCAGTCACTATCGGCAAGATAGAGAGCGATTGGCAGGGCATTTATCCGCACCTGAAGTTTACCAATGTGCACATTCTAGATGAGCAGCGGCAACCTGCTTTGGTGCTGCCACGAATTGATATCAACGTGTCGTGGATGTCATTACTTGCTGCCGAACTGAGATTGGCTAGTCTGGAGATCGATAAGCCGGAATTGTTTGTGCGGCGGGATACACAGGGAAGATTTTTTATCGGCGGTGTGGCGCTGTCAAGCAGTGGCGGCGACGACAATTTGGCTGACTGGCTGTTGCACCAGTCCCGTATGGTAGTTCGCAATGCGCTCATTGTGTGGGTGGATGAGAAACGGGGTGCTCGCCCACTGGTCTTGCAACAGGTTGAATTGCGTATTGAGAACCTGTTCAGCCATCATCGCTTTGCGCTGCGCGCTTTGCCCACAGAACGTTTGTCTACTCCACTGGATGTGCGCGGGGATTTTAGCGGTACAAGTTTTGCCGACCTGAAACAATGGCGCGGCAAGCTCTACACGCAGCTTGACTACACCGATGTTACCGCCTGGAGGCCATGGATGGACTTGCCCGGCGAATTCAGCCGCGGTCATGGAGCGTTGCGCGGCTGGCTGGATATCGAGGGCGGCAAGGTGACCGGCGTTGCAGCCGATGTAGCTTTGTATGACGTGGCGACCAAGTTGGCCGAAGACGTGCCAGAAATGCTGGCGCTCAGTTTGCGTGGCAGGGCAGAGTGGCACGATGTGGCAGGCGGTCTGGAAATATCAACCCGGCAATTGTCGATGCGTTTGCAAAACGGAGTCGAGTTGCAACCTACAGATTTTTATTTTCTTACCGCAAAGGCAAGCAATCTTTTGCCAGCTTATGGTGCATTACGCGCCAATCTGTTGCAGCTGGACAGCCTCGTCGGCCTAGCAGAATTTTTGCCTATGGAAGCGAGATTGCGCGAGCGTCTCGGTGCGTATGGACCAAGGGGTAGGGTTTCCAACCTGAATGTGCAATGGCAAGGCGAGATCTCCAGCCCTGATAGTTACCAGATCAAGGGGCATTTTGAGGGTCTGGCAGTCAATCAAGTTGGAAAGATGCCCGGGTTTTCGGGTTTGACCGCAGATGTTGATAGCAATGAAGAAGGTGGCCGTCTGACCATCAATGCGCGGCAACTGATCGTAGATGCGCCCGGCATGATGCGTGAACCGCTGACTTTTACTACCCTGACCGGACAGGCTGGTTGGAAATACAACGGCCAGGAGTGGTCCATCAATGTCAATAATGTCGCCATCGTCAACGATGATCTGGCGGGCAATTTATTTGGCAGTTATGAGACCAAGGCAGGCACGCTGGGCGTGCTGGATCTGACTGGCAGGCTGACTCGCGGCAATATCAGAAGCGCTGCGCGATATACCCCTTTGGTCGCTCTGAATAGGGAGGGCAATGACTGGCTGAACGGTGCACTGCTTGCCGGACATACCGAAGATTTCCGCATCCGGATCAAGGGTAACCTGAGCGATTTTCCGCTGCACGGCACTGAAGACGTGATCTTCAAGATCGGTGGACATGCGAAGGATGTCGTGCTGGAATTCGACAAGAGGTGGCCGCGCATCGAAAATATCTCGGGTGAATTCTTGATCAACGGCAACAAACTGAAAGTGCAATCTCCATCCGCAAACATGGCGGGCGCAGACTTGCACAAGGTGACCGTCGTTTTGCCGGATATGATGAGCCGGGACTTGGTGCTTGAAATAAACGGCGAGGCTACAGCAACAAGCAACGTGTTTTTGAAATTCATCCAGCAGAGCCCGGTGCGCGGCTACATAGACGGTATGACAGACGGCATGCACGCCAGCGGCAACGGGCATCTGGACTTGTCATTGCGCGTTCCGATATCTGGAGACCAGTCAGTGAAAGTGTTGGGTACGGTGCGTGTGCAGGATAACGATATCGATATTGGCGGGGGGGTGCCGTTGTTGCGCAAAACACGCGGTACCTTGTCGTTTACCGAATCGGGCATGAAGACCAGCGGTGTTCAGACAGAAGTGCTGGGAGGAGCCGCCACCATCAATGTGCAGAGTGCAGAGGGTGGGGTGATGCACGCTAGCTTGAAGGGGTACAGCAACCTCGATGGCTTTCGCAATAGCAATCCCTATCCGGTACTGAATTATTTGCACGGTAGCGCGGCATGGGATGCTGACATCCGTGTGGCAAAAAAATCTGCTCAAGTGATTTTCAAATCCGATCTGCGAGGGATCAGTTCAAGTCTCCCGCAACCCTTTACCAAGCCAGCCAACGAGGCGATGCCGCTGCGGTTTGAAAGGAGTAATGTCGCCAACGGACAAGATGTCATAACCGCTCAATTGGGCGAACTGCTCAGCTTGCGATTGGCGCGGAGAGATGAAGAAGGGACGATGGTCATCAAGCGGGGGGTGATCAAATTTGGCAAGCAGGATAATGCCGGTGACAAGAGCAAATTGCCTGACAAAGACGGCTTGTGGCTGACCGGCACTGTGCCGGAGTTGTCGATACAAGGATGGGAGGGGTTAGTAGGCAATGAGGACAAATCCGAGCCACCCTTGCCGATCGCTGGAGGAAACCTGCTTATCGAACAGCTCACTGGCTACGGTCTGATCGTCAAAGGGGTGCGCATCAAGGCTGACAGGCGCGCTAATGGATTTGTCGCGCAATTGACCGGTAGCATGGCAAACGGAGAGGTGGTTTGGCAACCGCACGCCGCTTCGACGGGTTCAGGACTGGGATATGACAAGAACGGCAAGGTCAGCGCACATTTCCGAAATCTGCAATTGGATAACGCACAACCCGCATCACCGGCGTCGCTGGTGCAAGGCGCTATCCCCGGACTGATAGACAAGATCGAGCCACTCAACTCGGCCAGGCAGAAGAGCATGCTTGCGCCCGGCAACTTGGCTGCGCTGGAGATCATGATCGAGAACCTGCAATTGAAAGGCAAGCATGTCGGTCGTTTCGAACTGGTTGGGTATCCCGAGGGGCAGGATTGGTTGCTGCGCCGGTTGCGCTTCACCAACCCGGATGGTTCACTGATGGGCGACGGGATATGGCGTGGCAATGGCCAAAGCCAGATCAACTTGATGTTGGATATCAGCGATGCAGGAAAGATCCTGGATCGTTCCGGTTACCCGAATACCGTCAAGGGCGGTAGCGGAAAGTTGGTTGCAGACTTGTCGTGGGCAGGTGCGCCGCATGAATTCAACTATGCGACCTTGAATGGCACGTTTAAGCTGGATAGTGACAAGGGGCGGTTTCTCAAGATGAATCCCGGCGCCGGCAAGTTGCTCAGCATCCTCAGCCTGCAAGCACTGCCCAAGCACATCACGCTGGATTTCACCGACGTGTTCAGCGAGGGTTTTCAGTTCGACAATATCAATGGTAATGCCATCATCAAGAATGGTGTGCTCGATACGCAGGATTTTCACATAGATGGCTCTTCCGCCAAGGTGACCCTGAAAGGCAGCGTGAACATGAACGACGAAACCCAGAATATGCGCGTCCGCGTGCTTCCCACCGTGGGGGACACTGTATCCCTGGGCGTGGCATTTGCCGCAGGACCTGCAATAGGCGTCGGTACGCTGCTTTTGAATAAAGTATTGGGCAATCCGCTCGATAAATTGGTGTCATATGAATACAATGTGAGCGGAACCTGGACTGAGCCCAATGTGGTCAAAGTCGGCAGCACTCCAGATAAAGCAAAAGAAAACAACCCGAGCGAATAGGAAAAATCATGTCAGTAGGTGATGCAACACAGAAACGTATAGCTGCGCAAGCCAATGCATTCAAGGTCGCTGCCATTCAGATGGCTTCAGGCCCGAATGTCGCGGGCAACATCAGTGAGGCGCGCCGCCTCATCGCCAAGGCGGTCGAGCAGGGTGCGCGTTTGGTGGTGCTGCCGGAGTTTTTCGCCATCATGGGTATGAACGAGCAGGATAAGGTCAAGGTTCGTGAACAACCGGGGCAGGGTCCAATCCAGTCGTTCCTCAGTGAAACGGCACGTCAAAATAAAGTCTGGCTGGTGGGCGGTTCGATCCCGCTGGTGGCCAGCACGCCGGATAAGGTAATGAATACTTGCCTGGTGTTCGACGAGCATGGCGAACAAGTGGCGCGTTACGACAAGATACATTTGTTCAATCTCGAACTGGGCAATGAAAATTATCATGAAGCCAAGACCATAGAGCCGGGTAACGAAGTGGTGGTAGTGGATAGTCCGTTCGGGCGTATCGGCCTGGCGGTGTGCTATGACCTGCGTTTCCCCGAGCTATTCCGCTCGATGAAGAATGTCGACATCATCGTACTGCCATCGGCATTCACCGAGACCACCGGCAAGATGCACTGGGAGGTGCTGGTGCGCGCCCGTGCGATTGAAAATCTATCGTACGTGATTGCGGCGGCGCAGGGCGGCTACCATGTCAACGGGCGCGAGACGCATGGCAACAGCATGATCGTCGATCCGTGGGGGCGCGTGCTTGATCGTCTGCCGCGCGGCTCCGGCGTGGTGATTGCCGATGTGAATCCAACCTATCAGGCCAGCCTGCGCACCAGTCTGCCGGCTTTGACACACCGTATACTTTTCAACTGTGAATGAGTAATCTCATGCAACAAACCGATCCCCAAAATACCCCTTCGGGCAATTCACCTGTTAATTCAATGGATGCACTGTTTGCTACGGCGCAGGAATCCTTGTTACTGCCCCATTCGCTCGAATCCAGACACATCGAAAAGATATTCGCCAGCATGATGGCGCACCAGCTCGACTACGCCGATCTGTATTTCCAATACAGCCGTGCAGAGAGCTGGTCGCTGGAAGAAGGCATCGTCAAATCGGGCAGCTTCAATATCGACCAGGGCGTCGGGGTGCGCGCGGTCAGCGGCGAAAAGACCGCATTTGCCTATTCCGACGACATCAGCCTGAATGCACTGGAAAGCGCGGCGCAAGCCACGCGTGCGATTGCCAGACAGGGCGGCACGCAGAGCGTGCCTGTCATACGCCAAGGTTCGCGGCGCGAAATCTATCTCCCGAACGACCCTATCGCCAGCCTCAAGGATGCCGAAAAAGTCGCGTTGCTGGAACGCCTCGAAGGCTATGCGCGCGCGCTGGATCCGCGCGTGGCGCAGGTGATGGCGGGACTGGCCGGCGAATATGAAGTGGTGATGGTGGCGCGCAACGACGGGTTGATGAATGCCGACATCCGCCCACTGGTGCGGCTGTCGGTCACTGTCATCATCGAGAGCAATGGCCGCCGCGAGCAAGGCTCGGCGGGCGGCGGAGGACGTTTCGACTACGCTTATTTTGACGATGTGATGTTGCAAAAATACGCCGCACAAGCCGTGCATCAGGCCGTGACCAATCTGGATGCGTCACCCGCTCCGGCAGGCAACATGACCGTAGTGCTGGGTAACGGCTGGCCGGGCATCTTATTGCACGAAGCGATCGGTCATGGATTGGAGGGCGACTTTAACCGCAAGGGCAGCTCGGCGTTTTCCGGCCGAGTCGGTGAGCGCGTCGCGGCGCAAGGCGTGACCGTGGTGGACGACGGCACGCTGGCAAGGCGTCGCGGCTCGATGCAGATGGACGATGAAGGCAATCCCTCGCAATGCACCACTCTGATCGAGAACGGCATCCTCAAGGGTTATTTGCAGGATACGCTCAACGCGCGGTTGATGGGCGTGCCGATCACCGGCAACGCCCGGCGCGAATCCTATGCGCACCTGCCGATGCCGCGCATGACCAACACCTACATGCTCAATGGCGACAAAGACCCGAAAGAGATCATCGCCTCGGTCAAGCATGGATTGTATGCGGTGAATTTCGGTGGCGGCCAAGTGGATATCACCAGCGGCAAGTTCGTATTCTCCACCGCCGAAGCCTACATGATCGAAGACGGTAAGATCACCCGCCCGGTGAAGGGCGCAACCCTGATCGGCAACGGTCCGGATGTGCTCACGCGCATCTCGATGATAGGCAACGACATGGCGCTCGACTCCGGCGTCGGCACCTGCGGCAAGGAAGGCCAGAGCGTGCCGGTGGGCGTGGGGCAGCCTACGGTGCGGATAGACGGGTTGACGGTGGGCGGGACGGCTTAGCATTGTGAAGCCGTCCTAATTGGCCATGCAGAACCCTGGCAGTTCCTGCTTGATGACCGCAGTCTTGCTCTGCGGTGTTGTTTTTCAGCGCTGACAACGGTACAGATTGTTCAGATATATTTCTGGCTCAGCCATTTCGTCATTATCCAGCGAATTTAACACTGCAAGTTTCACAGCTATTGGCATCTGATCGGCGGTTATGATTTTCTGTAGTTGCTCGCAAACAAGATTGACAGCTGGATTCCATCCGGCACACATGATTTCCTCGCCGTATTCGATCGCTGTTGATTTTTTCTCAACTTCATTGCAGCTCATGTCTCTCACTGTAACCATGATGCACCTCCATCGGTTTGCCCAACTTTACGGCGACTTGCTGCCGCACCTTGATTGTTTCCTTGCTAAACAATCCGCAAGTTGTATGCCATAAAGAATGGATTCTGCAGAAAATGGTGAAAATAGTGGCCTTGGATGCGTATAGAGGTGGTGAGGGTGTTGGTATATAAACTGTATTTACTGGCAAAAAATCAACAATTCTCGCTTGATATGTGGAAGAAATGACACTTTGGAGGTGCCCCTGTTGCAGGGGTGGTTAAACTCCATTACGCCTGAGCGACCAACTCTCTCAGTACGTAAGGCAGTATCCCGCCGTGGCGGTAGTAGTCCACTTCGATCGGTGTATCGATACGCAACAGCAGCGACACTTTTTGGGTGCTGCCGTCTTTGCGCTTGATGGTAAGCGTCACGTCCTGTTGCGGTTTCAGATTCTCATCGATGCCGCCGATGTCGAAGGTTTCTTCTCCGCTCAGGTTCAACGTTGCAACTGTGGTATCGCCCTTGAATTGCAGCGGCAGCACGCCCATGCCGACCAGGTTGCTCCGATGGATACGCTCGTAGGATTTTGCGATGACCGCTTTCACGCCCAATAGCTGCGTGCCTTTTGCGGCCCAGTCGCGGCTCGATCCGGTGCCGTATTCCTCGCCGGCGAAGATCACCGTCGGCGTGCCTGCGGCGATGTATTTCATCGCGGCATCATAGATCGCTGTTTGCTCGCCGTTGTACAAGGTATAGCCGCCCTCGATGCGGCTGCCGTCGGCGTTGGCGGGCAGCATCAGGTTCTTGATGCGCACGTTGGCGAAGGTGCCGCGCATCATCACCTCGTGGTTGCCGCGCCGTGCGCCATAGCTGTTGAAATCCTTGATTGCCACACCGTGGCTTTGCAAGTATTTGCCTGCTGGGGTGGTTGCCTTGAAGCTGCCGGCCGGGCTGATGTGGTCGGTGGTCACCGAGTCGCCGAAGATCGCCAGCGGCTTCGCATTGCTGATGCCATGGATGTTGCCGGTCTGCATACTGAATTTATCGAAGAAGGGCGGACGCGCGATATAAGTCGAATCATCCCATTGGTATTTGTTGCCCGCCGGTGCCGCGATCGCTTTCCATAACGGAAGATTGCGGGTCAAGTCGGAATATTGCGCGCGATAGAGTGCCGGATCGGTGGCGAAACGGCTCACCGACTGGATTTCCGCGCTGGAGGGCCAGATGTCTTTCAGATACACCGGCTGGCCGTTTTTATCCTTGCCGAGCGGTTCGGTGTCGAGATTGATGTTCATCTTGCCCGCGATCGCGTAGGCCACCACCAGCGGCGGGCTGGCAAGGAAATTGGCTTTCAGGTTGGGGTGGATGCGCGCCTCGAAATTACGGTTGCCGGACAATACGGCCGCACAGATCAGATTGTTTGCGGTGATGGTCTTGTCGAATTCTTCGCGCAACGGCCCGGCATTGCCGATGCAGGTGGTGCAGCCATACGCCACCACGCCGAAGCCGAGTTTTTCCAGATAGGACAACAGCCCGGCATTGGTCAGATATTCGGTTACCACGCGCGAGCCGGGTGCCAGCGAGGTCTTGATATGCGGTTGTATGGACAGGCCTTTTTCGACGGCCTTCTTTGCCAGCAAACCGGCCGCCAGCAGTACGCCGGGGTTGGACGTATTGGTGCAGGAGGTGATCGCGGCTATCAGCACATCGCCGTTGCCCAGTGTGATGTCGTCAGAGCCGCTGGCATATCGCTGAGCAAGTTTTTCGGCAGGCTGGTTGAAGCCGTTCTCGGCGACGGGTTTGGAAAACAGCGTGTTGAACGTCTCATGCATCTTCGATAAAGCCACGCGGTCCTGCGGGCGCTTGGGGCCGGATAGCGAAGGTTCGATGCTGTTCAGGTCGAGCTCCACCACGCTGCTGTAATCGATCTGTCCGGCTTGCGGGATGCCATACAAATCTTGCGCTTTGAAGTAGGATGCAAACGCTTCAACTTCCTCATCGGTGCGCCCGGTGTTGCGCATGAAATTGACGGTCACATCATCTACCGGAAAATAGCCCATGGTCGCGCCGTATTCCGGCGCCATGTTGGCGATGGTGGCCCGATCTGGCAGGGTCAGCGCAGCGGTGCCCGCGCCGAAGAACTCGACAAACTTGCCGACCACCTTGTGCTTGCGCAACAGCTCGGTGACAGTCAGCACCAGATCGGTAGCTGTGACGCCCTCGCGCAACTTGCCTGTGAGATTCACGCCGACCACATCGGGGGTCAGGAAATACACGGGCTGGCCGAGCATCCCGGCTTCCGCCTCGATGCCGCCGACGCCCCAGCCGACCACGCCGATGCCGTTGATCATGGTGGTGTGGCTGTCAGTGCCGACTAGTGTGTCCGGATAATAGGCGCCATCTTTTTGCAGCACGCCGCGCGCAAGGTATTCGAGGTTCACCTGGTGCACGATGCCGATGCCGGGCGGTACGACCTTGAACGTGTCGAATGCCTGCATGCCCCATTTCATGAAGCGGTAGCGCTCGGTATTGCGCTCGAATTCAAGCTCCATGTTCAGCTTAAGCGCATCGGGGCGGTTGAAATAGTCAATCTGCACAGAGTGGTCCACGACCAGATTCACGGGAACCAGGGGCTCGATGATCTTCGGATCGCGGCCCTGTGCAGCAGCGGCATCACGCATCGCGGCAAGGTCGGCGAGCAGCGGAACGCCGGTGAAATCCTGCAATACGATGCGCGCCACGATGAATGGGATCTCTTCGGTGCGTGCCGCATTCGGTTGCCAGTTGGCCAGTTCGCGCACGTGTGATTCGGCGATCTTTTTGCCGTCAAAGTTGCGTAATACCGATTCGAGCACGATGCGGATGGAGACAGGCAGCCGAGAGATATTGCCGATGCCTGCGGCTTCCAGAGCGGGCAGGGAATACAGCGTGCCGGACTTGTTCGCAGAGGCTGCGCCGCTGGCGAGGTCGAAGGACTGGCGGGTGTTGAACAAATTGTGTGGCATGGGCTGAGGCTCCGGATTTACAGGAAGTTAACAAAGACTGGATTATAAGGTGTTATAGCCGCCGTGGCAGGGATA